>Ga0126342_10009828_pt1 | contig 17130 bp, 17 predicted proteins | sample Cyp1metagenome_FD_92528 | JGI IMG/M metagenome (GOLD analysis project Ga0126342, IMG submission 92528) | Coral microbial communities from Lord Howe Island, Old Settlement Bay, Australia - Cyphastrea 1 metagenome | ecosystem: Host-associated > Invertebrates > Cnidaria > Coral ... | reverse complement strand
GCGGAGCGTATAGTTGATGAACTTGGCCTACTATACCCTGAAAACCGTGGAAATTTGCGGAAAAACATGGCCAGCGTATAGCGTATAGTTGGTTCAATTCGATAAAAAACTATACTAAAAAAATCTTTCTTAGAATGCAAGCTGACCGGCCAAAATGGATCTCACGAATTAAAGCAGTGGCAATGAAGGCTCCAGAGCAAGCTCGTGAAGACACTTCCCCAGCAAAAATTGATGTGACAAGCAAGGCTCCAGTTGGAGACATATCAGTTGTCACATTGATAAGAACAGATACTACACTGGATCACTGGATCATGACCTTTATTTAATAACTGTTTGTACACTCATCTTATTAAGCTGACAAAGCGGCCCCTTTTTTCTCGGTCTGCAAGATTGCCCAAATGGCGTCCGCACAATATGCAGCATTCCATGTGATCGATGGCTGCTCTCTCTAAGGTGACATGGTTATCAGACATGACGGCCGCACAGGGTTGTGTTGCCACTGGATTGCACTCCATGGCATAGCCACTTTTTCTATGGACTGTGCAGCTTGCTTCTTTTTCGCCTGGAAAGGCTTTCGCCCAACTACTTCTTCTTGGCAGCCCAGGACACCCACAAGTCCCTGCTCTTCCTCGCTCGACTCTGAAGAGATTTAAACGAGATCAGTTGCTCCTGCCATCTCATTGTCTGCGGGAATGCCCTTCGGCTGGGCAGGGAGTCCTTCTGTCATTGCATCTGCCGCTTCCATGATCCGTTCCAGCGCTGATGAATCCGGTTTGACAACTCCAAGTTTTATCTCGCGAAAACATGCGACAGTCGAGGTCCCTTTCTGGCCGCCATGTTTCTACTAGTTTTTTGGATCCTGTTTTGGGAGCCATGATGAAGCAGGTTGGCAATTCGAGGCGCTCCAACCCTTACCGAGGCCTGCCCGAGGCAGAGTGTGTCACATGCATGAAAAGACAGCACAAACGAGTGATCCAGGGGAGTTTGATCAACAGAGATCTGGAAACCTGGCTCAATCAGCTATTAAGATCGATAGCCGAATCGTTTACATATCGTTTCTCGTTCCTGCTTTTGAAATCTTCAGCATGGTCATTTGCACTTGGCTAGAAGTCGACATCCCAAGGAGGAGTGAGCTCATTGATAAGGTAGAGGGCATGGCACAATTCTTCTCGAAAATCATCAAGCACATCGGTGTATCATCTATTACGGAACACCTGGCAATGATTCGGGTCCTCACTCGTGGAGCTTTGTGCGTCCTGAGGGGAGTTCAATCGAAAATATTGCCAATATAACGATCCACTCTGTGGGTGCCATCTCGTCCCAGCCTCGTGGCTACTGAGCCCTGACCGAGCTGGACAGGACGATTTTGGTTTTGTAAATTGATCTTTCACAGACAGTGTTTGGAGGAGTGGATTTCGGCATGCCCCCCAGGTGATCCCTTTGAAGCGGTTATCTCATTGGTCCAGGAGACACTTGAAGACATTCGGATCATTGTAGAAGCCAAGTAGTCAGTACCAAAGGGCACTGTAGAACAACAAAGTTCTCAGCCTCATGGGATACGACAATGGCGTGACTCAAGTGGTTGCTCAGTGAAACTTACGGGGGTCGCAATGGATGTCAAGGCACCAGTGCCCAGTCACTCATTTTGTTGGCAACATGAGACACACTGCAGTCAGATGTCGTTGACAGAAATTGGTATACTTCCGCAGCCCAATTTTTGGGAAGAATCCTCATCAGTGGGGTGCAGAAAACATGAAATGTTTTTCAGTCACAATTGATATGAGGTTTTTCACTGAATGTTTAAACATCATCAAACATCTCATACATCAAACATCTCATACATCAAACATCTCATAAAAGTCAGGCAGAGCTGCTAAATTCATCAGAATTGCTTTAGCTTTTCGTTTTTGAATCTTTCGATTAGCCATGTCTGCGCTTGACAGCAAAGCCGCATTTGCAGAGAGACTCAAACACTTAGGAGTCGAGGACGGCCCTAAAGGGGAATTGCAAGGGAAAGGTTTCGAAACCTTCGGTTCATTGGCCTTTGCCGTGTCGACAACCCCCCAGCAGATCACAGATGCAGTCTTAGACTCCTGGCTGACCAAAGTGACGACCAGAGAATTGACTCCGTATCAGACCTCATGCATCCGAGGATTAGTGGTCGAATCTCATGCTCTGGCATTGAATGATTTACGGAGAAAGGTGGATCAGCCTTCAGACCCTCAGCTCGCCACAAGGAAGTTGCCAATGGCCGAGCGCCAGACTCGCCAGATGGAGCAGGAAGCTCGGTTGGAAGGAATCATCTTTTCGCCAGAAGTGACTCCGAGCCATGCCTTAGTAGATCTCTGTGTGAACATGCTCGAACAAAACGTGTTGGCGTGGATCAAGCCGGAGGAGCGCACGTCCAGGTCTCAAGAAATCCAGAGTCTGAAAAGGGATTCCAGAGTTTCCTTAGACTCCAGTGGAAACATCAAAATCATCTCCAAGACGACAGCCAATACCTGTGCAGTTACCTCTGAACTGGATCTGAGAAACGCACTCCAGCTACGTTCCCTTGCAATGCACCAAGCCAAGCTATGCTCGTTCAAGGAGATCGAAATGTGGGTCCAGCCTTTTCCTATCCCACGAGAGGGCACAGCCATCGGGATTTGCCTCCGTGACATTGCAACAGATCATTGAGTGTGACAAGCAAATGTTCATTAGAGCTAGCAACAATCTCGTTGGTCGTTTGCAAGCAGAACCAGGCGTAGCAGTGACGCCCTTGGACAAGGGGATCCAGCTGCTGCGCACATCTCCAGAACTGATGCCATATCTCATGCCCATGCCGATTAAGGCCACGCCCAAGGCTGCCAACACTCCCAAGCCTGACAAGAGGGTAGCAGCCGATGCATCAGACCGACCAACAAAATATCAGAAGGGAAAAGGCAAAGGCAAGGGCAAAGGAAAATTTCAAGTCCAAGCAATCGACCGTTGACATTCCACAGGGATGCGTTGCCAAGACAGCAGATGGAAAACCGCTGTGCTTCGCATTCAACAAAGGAATTTGTGGCTATAAAGGATCGGGACCCCGTTGCCAAAGGGGATGTCACCTGTGTTACCCACAACGCGAAGCCTTACCATGAGTGCAGTCACACCCAGGAGTGACAAACAAAGAACACCACAGGCGATACAAGAACACCAGCATCGCCAATGCCTATGCCAGTTTCACCTCAGCAGCCGTTTGCCGTAGAAATCTGTTGTGGGCAGGCCTCATTGTCCAGATGTTTGATCAATGCAGGTTTTTCTGTTCTCGCAGTGGATCACGTTTTGCATGATCCCCAAGTGCCGGTAATTCTCTTGGATTTGACCCAGGCCACCAATCAGGACATCTTAATTGATCTTTTGAATAGCCGGCCTCCAAATTATATCCATTTGGGCATGCTGTGCGGTACAGCATCCAGAGCACGGGAAAGGCCCGTTGCACAGGATAAAATTCTCCAGGGGGCCCACAACCCCACCACTGCGATCTGCCGATCATCCACTAGGCCTACCCCATATCAATCCAGATTCGACATCAGGCATAAGATTGAAAAAACAAACCAGTTGTACAGAATTGTAGTTGACATCCTCCTAATTGCGATGAAACACAACTCCGTGATTAGCTTGGAAAACCCGTACCGATCTTGGTTTTGGGCAGCCATTTTGGCATATGTCCAGGCTCAGAACAATCTTGATCCTGTAAAGTTTTGGGACTCACTCACCGAGGTGTTCTTCCACAACTGCTGCCATGGAGGCCAACGAAAGAAAGGGACGCGGTGGAAATCCACCCCGGGGTCTTTGCAGCCCTATCAGCCATTTGCCAAAATGATCATGAACACTTGCCCTACCATGTTCACCCAGAACATGGCACATGGTCTTTCGACACGTCGAGTGAAGTGGCATACCCAGAACTGCTGACCATGAGGGTCGTTGCAGCCGTACGACAATTTTTTGCAGGCCAAAAAATTATCCTTCCTCCCACCACCCAACCCCAGGGTAAAAACACTGGCTGTCCAACACCGACAGCACAAAAAACGGCCCCAGCTTATTCCTGAATTTGCCGATGTCAGATGGTGCTCACCCACTGGGCCACTCACTGACCAACAAAAACTGATCCCTTCTTCTCTAAGGGAGGAATACCAAGAAGGAGATTCCAAAAACAGGTCGAGTGAAGACATTTTGGTGGGGACTTGGCATACTCCGATTCAGTTTGTAAGCAGAGCTCAGAGTGCGAGACATCCGATGGATGAGAATGCCTTGCAAAGGATTACAAACGATGCCATTAGGTTTGTGTCACAAAACCCCCCAGAACTTGTGTCAATAGAGAGAAAGAAGAACTTGTTGAAGGCCAAGATCTTGGCCAAACAACTAGAGGGTCAAGAGAAAACCTTGCACGACGGCCTTCCAAAGTTGGTCGAAAAAGTAGTCCCAGGAAAAAAGATCCTGCTTTGGCAGCGGCTGTTAGAGCAATATGGGTACGATGACCTAGAAGTAGTCAGGTTCATGAGAGAGGGAGTTCCATTGGTAGGGACGCACGACCATCCATCTTGTTATGCCTTGAAGCTGAAGCTGGCATCCACCACGGAGGCCGAACTCAGAGACTCAGCACTGCCGTGTAGGTTAGCACTGGAGAGCAGGAGACCACAGACTGATGCTCCGGGATTTGCTGAGCACTTGGAAGAAACTGCCCAAGAGGAGGTCGAGCTCTCATTCCTTGAAGGACCCTTCTTCTCTGCAGAGGAGGTGACAAAAGCTCTCGGCCACACCAACTGGCGCATTATGAGACGCTTTGTGATAGAGCAAGGGGCAAAGTTGAGGCCGATAGACGACGGACTGGAGGCCCAGTTGAATTCAGCATATACTTCGACAATCAGACTTGACTTGCAAGATGCGGATTACGTGGTTGCATTAGCACCTGAGCTTGGGAAGACTAAAGGCCAAGGTTGGGTAGGGAAGACCTTAGACCTGTCCAAGGCTTATAAGCAGCTACCCATAAAGCCCGATCACCGAGACCTGGCGGTGGTTTTCTTCCGTGATAGTGAAGGAAAGGCCAGGTACTACATTCCCAATGCCCTCATGTTTGGATCCACCGCAGCAGTGTATGCCTTCAACCGTGTGAGCAGGTCCATCTGGTTCTTGATAAATTAAATGTGCTTTTGAGAGTACTGTCCGCTGTGTACTTTGATGATTACCCCATGTTCTCACCTGAGAAAACTGCACCTGAGACAGATGCCTTGGTTTCAGACTTCTTGGATTTGTTGGGCTGGCGCCACGATCGAACGGGGCCCAAGGGGAAGCCATTCTCACCTTCCTTTGATGTGTTGGGCATGACCATGGATCTGGCAGGCCTGAGGCAAGCCGGATCGGTGACCTTGAAGAACAAGGAGGGACGAGTGGAGAAGATTGCCTCTAAGGTAGCCCAGGTCCAACACACAGGAAACCTGAACCTGGCCGAAGCGCAAGAGATTCATGGCTTGCTGAACTTCGCAACTGGATATTTCGCAGGGAGATCTTTGAAATACTGCTGCTTCAAAGTCTTCTCCTTGGTTGACAAGGGTAACTCCGACGTAAAGCAATTGAGAGATTGGTGCGAGGAGGTTCTTGTCTTGTTGAAAAGTATCCAGCCCAGGACAATTCCATTGAGCATCAACACCAGGACAGTACTAGTGTTCACAGATGGATCCTGGGAAGGCGGAGTTGGAGGCCTTGGAGCAGTCCTCTTGGATGAATCCTCAGGGTCCAGGGTAGTAGTCCAAGACAAAGTACAAGAAAACCTGCTGAAGGGGATAGTAGGAGACCAGCTCATCTGCCAGATTGAGCTCCTGGCGATGGTCCTTGTTCGATGGCAATGGAAGACTGAACTTCATAACCGCCGTGTCCTTCTCTTTGTAGACAATAATTCGGCTAGGGGAGGGACAGTGAAGGGTAGATCCAACAGTTCTTCTATGGACGACCTGGTGAAGGCCTTTTACTCTATTGAAGTTCATTTGCCGTCGTTCTGGTGGACACAACGAGTTCCAAGCAAGAGCAACCCAGCAGTCCCAGCAGATGAACCATCAAGGATGGCAGGTAGCTGCAATCCCTTGGGGAGCGCATTTTGTGCAAGGATTCCAATGTCAAGAAGTCGTGGCAAATTGGCTCATCCGGGCCTCCAACAATAGGCGTGACTCCCTTGAAGCCAGGGGGAATATGGAAACCGATCCATCCCAGCTGCTTGACTGAAAGCTGTCGATCGATCCAATCAGATGGATCAACCAACATCGTGCTGGGTGTCAGACTGTACAGATGGAAGAGGAGATACCTGAATCTCTAACCGGACATTCCCCCGATGTGTCAAAAGATGAGTGCGCCGCTGATGGATTTTGGATTGCATTTTTGATAAGCTTGAGAGTCTGCAAGTATCTCAAAGCTGAGTTGTAAGACTGGTGATTTTTTGGGTCAAGGAACTAGAGACAAGAAAGGCGGTTACACAACGTGGATAATACTTTCTTGGTTCATGTGACTTGAAATATTTCATGCATTGATGCATGAAATAGCCCCAAAAAATTCAGTAAACAGTAACTGTGGAAATCTTGACTTGAGTTGATTTGATTGATCGGCAAAATCTGGATGTTGACAGATTTGAAATTCAGATACCAAGTTTCCATCTTTCAGTGATTTAAAGTGAAACGTGAAACATCCCAGACTGGAGTTGGAAAAATTCAAATGATCTCTTTGGAACATTGGAACGATTTTGGGTTCAAGACTTTCTGCAGAGAAGGCAAGCAAGACACCTGAGTCTTGTTAAATCCATGTCATGTCACGTCATTCATGTGATAGCATTTGGAACATGTGACAGAGACGTGAAACACTTGAACATGAGATCATTGAACATTCGGCCAATCAAATTTCTTTGTTTTCCCACCCCCCCTACCCTACAACAGGGTGGGGGGGAATATGGAAACCGATCCATCCCAGCTGCTTGACTGAAAGCTCTCGATCGATCCAATCAGATGGATCAACCAACATCGTGCTGGGTGTCAGACTGTACAGATGGAAGGGGAGATGCCTGAATCTCTAACCGGACATTCCCCCGATGTGTCAAAAGATGAGCGCGCCGCTGACTGATTTTGGATTGCATTTTTGATAAGCTTGAGAGTCTGCAAGTATCTCATAGCTGAGTTGTAAGACTGGTGATTTTTTGGTCAAGGAACTAGAGACAAGAATGAAACGAAAACTTGAAGCATGAGGGAGTGAAGGAATGTGCCACGGGAAAAAAATTGAACGAATGGGTGGATAAAAATCCACTGTTTTTTTTTTTTCCTTTGCCTCATTTTGATATCATAACTTGACCCATCGGGACCATGAAGGACCACGCAACGGACTACCAGACTCACAATATAACGGAAAAAAACAAAATTAGGATTTGACATGATTTGACGTTGCCACGATGAATGGAAGCTCCACAATCCTTTCGCATTTTATTGCAACAACCCCAGCAAACACAAACCCACAAGCATCCCACAACGACACACGCAACCTCATGAACACCAAAGATTGCTGAAGGCGAAGGGTAGCAAAGAGACATGGGCGGACCGAATCTGAGTGAACACCACTTACAATACGACAAGGGGATTAAGCTTGCAGGGCGCAATTCCACCTGGAATATGGGTCAAACACTGCCAAACAAACAATTTTATTTACTAGATTTTTTTGAACGATTAATTTCTGGTTGTTCGTTCCGATATCCTTTTTTAAGACCGTGCTCATTTTGAATCGATTCGGACGGGCAAGACCGAAAAAAAATAAACATGTTGAGGCTAGACGAGTCCCCATGATGATCTGCCTGATTTTTTTTGTTCTGTTTGTTGTGTCTTTGGCTGTGCTTGTTTGTTTGTTGTGTGCCCGGGTTATGTTTCCAAATGTTGCATGGCAAACTGTGAGGGATGGTTGTTCCATCGTTGCGTTGGCGCCCTCGTTTGCGAAACGGTTTGGTGCGAAAATTTTGGTCCCAACCAGTGGCAGGATGCCATAGTATAGCGCTTGCAAAAGTAACCCCTTTAAAACGATGTGACAATTTTCTAGCAAGGTGCAGCAAAGTCAACGCGAACTTCAATTCAGAGACCCTTTTGCATTGAAATTGTTTCTTCATGCTCGCCAATCAAATCGCCTGTCGAGAAGCTGCCCACATTGCCCTCCACCTGGCCTCAAAATTTTGATGCACTCACATTTGCCAATTCTGCAAAGCACGGTTCCCCAATTCTGCAAAGCACGGTTCCCTTCCAACACGCGTGTGTAAATTTCTTTATTTTCGAAATTCGAACTGTTCAATTCCAGACCAACGGACGCAATTTCAGGAAGTACCAACTCTGGCCCTGACATGTCGGCAAGTCCCTAAATTTATTGATTTGGCATACACCATGATGTCATGTTAATTTGTCCACCGTGCTAATTTGGAAAAACATGTTTTTTTTCTCCAAGATTCTATTCAATTGTGGTTCCCGTCTTGGTATTGGATATCCCAGACCTGTGCTGAAAAGAAGACGGCTGATACGTCGCTTTGTTTGATACCACGCTCGAGATAAAACAATTGCCGACCAGAAATGGGTCGCCGGCAGCAGGTCAGAAACACCAATCCACGGGACTTTGTAGTTTTTCTGTCGTCTGTCCGAAGCAAGGATCTTTTGTGTTCACCTGAGGTCTTAATTCTTGGTTGTGTTCACCTGAGTGCTCAGCCCTTAGTGATGGGGGTAAACTAGCTGGGTGTTCTTAAGGGAGGTTGAGGTGCATGCGAGACCGGGCCCACTAAGGGGTTGGCGGGGGTGGCGTCGCCGGAAGGTCCCTGTGGAAGAACGGAGGGATATTTGTACATGAAGTGGTTTTTTTGGTTGGACTCGGACGAGATTTCGATATATCAATATCTATGGAACGCACACCTGGTGCAGCTGCACTGCGTCATCTGTAGTTCGTGCAAGTGTGTAAGAAAATTAATGCAAATCATCGGCTTCTGTTATCGCAGGACGTGTTGGCTTTCCCACGGGTCTGGTGTCAAAATTGTTTCCCCACAGTTTTGGGAATCTGTAAAATATAGAACGTGACGCCAGACGCGGACCAAACAATCGAAAAACAAAGACAAAAAATGAGCTAAGGAATTCTAGGGTTTGGTTGATTGAAAGCTGCATGGTTTGAGAAAATGTCGGTTGATTGCGTTTTCCATTTTCGTTTTCGTGCCGAGCATTGTTTAATGTTTTTTTCGGCCACTCATTAAAAAAATTGGATGACGAGAGCGCCAAAGGCCTCGGACGCGTCATCAGTGTGTTGTTTCCACAAATAAAAACAGATGCTGCACTTGAAGTGGCTACCTTGTCACACTTAGCACGGGAAACTGGACATAGCTGGGCTTTAAAATCGTAGCGATCCCACCCACAGTTTGTGAACATTTACTCAACATTCTGTGCGTTAACTGTCAAATTGTTTGCTTGAAACAACGAAAGTCAACAGGTTCACACCCAAAAGTGTCGCAGGGCCCAATGAGACCCATCAAGTTTCTGTTCTTGGCGCTGAAAAAATAACCCGCATGATAAAACATTAAACACTTTGTTACACCACATGCGGTTCGCGTTCACGGCACTCACTTTCAAGCCTCAAGTGTCACGAAAGGACACCAAACATCTCATCACAAATGCTCGCAAACACTTGCGCGGAAAAAACTTGAAGTTGATTGCGCACAAACATTCATTGATAGTACTTTTGGCAACATCCATTCCACCTTCACACACGTCATAGTGAAAAACGCCACGGATGGAGGCACGGCAAGGAACCCACAAACACACTATGACGCTGACCACAGTCACCGTCAAGAAGGTCTCATGCAAATATTTTTCGCAAACTGCACAGAGACCTTTGTCAACATGAACTATCAAAAATCCCTTTCCATCAGGAAACCCGCACAAAGAAGGAACCTTAGCACAAACTTCAGCTGAGAGTTTCGTCACTACAAATTTAGCAAAACAAATCATACCACCTGCTGGCCCCGTCCCGCTGGCCCGGCAAGCGCCGATGAATGGTGAAATTCGCATGTGGGCGATCAATGACATGAATTTTGTTGGGTTGATGCTGGTCCACTTGAAGGTGCGCATCCGAGATGTCAAGAGGACCCATGACAAGACTATCATCGCAAATTTCGCTCATCACAATTGCTTGATGCAATTTGTTGCAAATATTGCCAAATGCTGGTGCGTAAACATCTTCTTTGGTATCAAAAAAGCTGTGCTCACGGGCCACCAGTCGACGCCGAAAAGTTTTCAGAAACCGAGCTGTCAAATGGTCCGTTTTTTGAATGTTCCGTTGGGATTTCGAAAAAATTGCTGAAGCAAGAACGCCTATTTTTACAAGACAACTGACCTCCAGCATTTCTGCCAACGCATCGGCCGGCTACCAAGTGTTCAGGCGCAAAAATGGTTCTTCTTCGCTATGTGGAAACTAAACAGCACCGTCATCTAGAGAAACAATAGCATTCGCGCAAGCAATGAAAACATTTTTTCTCGCATCACCTGCCGTCAACACAGGATCATGTTCCAAAGTGCCATCAACATCCACCATGTCCGAATCATCTGGGATCATCATGGATCATCGCTGTTTTGTCTACATGATGCACGTCAATCTGGTTCACAACTAGCTCAAGTTCTACAAACGCGCACGCCAGGGAACAAGCACCACCTGTGTCATCAACATGCTGTAAACGAGGTAGCGAACTGTGAGTGAGGTTCGACTGACTCCCGGAAAAGCAAACCAAAAACAAGGATTTCAGCTGCCACTCCACCACGATTGTCGGAAACAATTTGTGGACAAACCATCATGGGTAAAAGGGACTTTGTCCCCACATTGCCGTTCATCAGATTCACGTTCCACATTCCCCCGTACATCGCTCTGCAACTCCACAGGTTTGGTGGTAAGACCTTTGACCATATCTGGAGTCAATCTGCCGTCGGAGGTTCTTTCACATGCCTGTTGACAGGCTAGGCATGACGAGGAAGGGCGCAGGCGTACTGTAGTCTTAGTATGTGGGATGATAAATAGAGGAATGTAGAGAGGAAAAGGAGCCGGAGGGCAGACAGGGATTTGGTCTAATCACCAAGGCTGGGTTATGTAGAAATATAAAATGTAGAGGTGATTATCACGATCGTGTGGCGTTTTTTTTTTGCAATCTCAGTTGAAAATCCTTGAAGCAAGGATCAATCATTAAGTTGAAGTACGTTTTTGCAATCTCAGTTGAAAATCCTTGAAGCAAGGACCAATCATTAAGTTCAAGTAGTAGAACCTTCTTAGCTTTTTACCAAACGAAGAGAGCGCCCGAGTGTTCCAGGAGAAAATTCAAAAAATTCAATGAAAAAGTCTTGAACGTGTAGCATTCAGAACGTGCGGGAGTTTAGTGCGTAACATCAAGAGCCTGTTGGAAGTTCCAAGAGAAACCTATAGGCGAGTAATACCAAGAGCGCTTGTTGAAGGACCAAGAAAAACTGACTGTAGCGTCAACAGCATCTTGGACTCTTCCAAAACAAGGTTCAGCGCGTAGCATCAAGAGAGTGTGAGCCGGAGCCAAGAACGTAGCACCAAGAGCGTGTTGGCACTGAATGCGTCACAAAAATAAGCAAAAATAACGCGCCATGCTTCAAGAGAAACCAAGAGCGTAGCGTCAAGAGCGCGCTGGCACGTCCCAGGACAAGGCAAAGAGAAAGTGTTGGACAACCCGCGGAGATAGTTAAGAGAGTTAAAATCACCAAGAGCGTGTTGGAAGTTCCAAGAGACAGCTAAGAGCGTAGCATCAAGAGCGTGCCGGACTGGCCCAGGAGAAAGAAACCAACATGCGCGTGCCAATCGGTGAAAATTGCGGTTCACTGCGGATGTCAACCGGATGTTGTTGTTGCGAATCCCTACGATGTACATGTCATTGGTACTGCCCTTGCCCGAAAACAGCGCTTTCATCCATTTTGCCGAGCCTTTCTGTCGGGAACTTGTGGCGACAAATGCAGGCAATGGTTTTGCAAAAACAACAGTACGGCTTTGATACTGACGACCACCAACAAACCTGGCACATGAACTTGCAATTGGTAATGGAAAGGTTTAATTTCAGTTCCAAATGCGCCAGCAAAGTCGTGGTTTGCTGTTTGATTTCGTCCCCTGCCTTGTCAACCCATGCGTTACTGCCAGGGTCAGCAACGCTTGAATTTTCAATGAGAATTTCCAAGACAAACTTTTGTCGAACAACTAGCACAAACGATTGGAGTTTCAATAAGACCGGCTCGGGGTCGCATTTGAGAGCTAGCTTCGGATGTGTTAGTTACGAACTGCAAAATTGTGATCATTTTTCGAGAATGTACATCACTCCTGTTTTGTACGGGGGTTGAGAAGACACACCCCGACTGACTACCAGACAAATTCAAAGCAATCAATGTTTCCTCCGGTTTGACAGCATCACCACGTGAAGGCATTTGTGGACAATCGTGTCCTGTGAAAGAAAAATTGAAATTCATTGTTGAATATTCACGTCGAGTCAAATGTTTTGGGTTTGTTCGATGAGGTTCAGTCCTGCCCTTTGCCATCAAACACGCTTCACACCATGCTGCGTACGCAAAATTGTTGATTTCATGTAAAGCTCGTTCATCCACATTAGGTTCAGAATGCATGGGCTGGACCACAGGCAATGGTGAATCATAATTTGCGGTTTAAAACTTTGCTACGTTTTTGAGCCTCTCCGGATACAATTTGTCGTAGTGCTGCAACACTCGTTGCAACAGTGTCTGCTTGGACCCAGCTGCACTGATGCAAAAATTACAACCAGCACGCAAAGATGATACCGAGGAATCCGTATTCAAATCAACTCCGTCAACCGAAATCATTGAACGTTCTGGTGTTGTGACCTGATGCTTGTGCATCAACTGCACTGCCTTCAACATTGCGCACCCGGTTGTGCTTCACATAACCGCCTTATCCCTTTGCATTCCAACAATCCCGCAGCATGTTTTGTCCTTCGCATTGTTGGTAACGAAATGAGCGGTTTGAAACGAAAGGAAGAGGTAAACGAACTGGATGAACACATTGAAACAAAAGGAAGGGAAGTAACAAAATGAACGCCGTGAAACGAAAAGAATGGTAAATGACAATGAACAGGATGGAAACGTTGAAACGACGGGAAAAAAGTAACCAAGGGAAGAGAAGAGTTTAAAACGAAAGGAACGAGGTATAGGGAACAAGAGCGAAGAGTTGAAACGAAAGGGAAAGAAGTAACGAATCGAAGCGTAGAGTTGCAACGAAAGGACGGACGCGATGAAATGGACGCGTGAGAGGAAAGGAGGAAGTAAACGAAGCGGATGTAAGACTAGAAACTAAAGGAAAAAATATAACGAAATGAACGGCTCGAAACGAAAAGAGGAGGTAAACGAACCGAATGTAAGAGTTGAAAAAAAAGGGAGTAACGAAATGAACGGCTTGGAAAAAAGGAAGAGGTAAACAAACCGCATGTCAGACTTAAAAAAAGGAAGGAATCAGCGACATGAACGCATTGACATGAAGCGTTGAAACGATGGGGAGGAAGTAACGAACAGAAGGGAAGAACTAAAACGATTTTAAACGGAAGGAACGACGTATAAGGAACAGAAGGGAAGAGTTGAAACGAAAGAAGTAGCGAACGGGATTACAAAGAGTTGGAGCGAAAGGAAGGAAACAACGAATGGAAGGGAAGAGTTGCAACAAAAAGACGGACGCAATGAAATGGACGAGATGACAGGAAACGCAGAGCAGGAAAAACAGGACAAAAAATTTGAACGAAAAGACGGACCTAACGAAATGAACGCTTTTAAATGAGAGGAAGAGGCGAATGAATAAGATGAAACAATGGGGAGGAAGTAACGAACGGAGCAGAAGTTAAAACGAAAGGAGCGACGTAGGGAACAGAAGGGAATACAAAACGAAAGGGAAGAGTAACCAACGAAATGCTCTGGATGCTATGGCTATAGCCTCCGGGCTTGCTCTTTGAGATTTTGATATTTTTTTTGATGCTACGTTCTCGGCCTTCACCTGAGGCATTTCAGCACGCCCTTGACGCTACGCTCTGGAGACAGTCGCCTCTTGAATGCTATGCTAATTTTCCCTTGGCAGTTCGAACCATCTCTTGGTGCTAGCCTCTTGGCTTACTCTTGGGTTTTCCGACACGATTTTGCTGTCAAAATTTTTAATTTTGCGAGTGCGCGCTAAGGTTTGGACTTGTTCTCGCAAGGCATGGTATTGTTGTCTGACTTGCTTGGGATGAATGACTCCTTGCCAAGCAGGGGTCGGTGGCTGGTCAACTGGCGTGGCAAGCCAACTTCGGAGTCGTTCTGGATGGCCAATGGCAGCTTGGATGCACTCGGGATGAAAGCTGTTACCACGGTAGTTTCGCACCGTCATTTCGGTGAGCAGGTTTTTGTGCGCATGCACTTTGTCAAAGTGGTCTTCGAGTCCAGCTCGTCAGGGCGTAAATAATGCGTTGTCAAGGGGCAATGCGGCGTCAGGGGGCAATGCATCGTCAATAATGTGTCGTCACAATGCGTCGTCAGGGGGTAATGCGTCGTCAGGGGGCGATGCGTCGTCAGGGAATGTGTCGTCACAATGCGTCGTCAAGGGGTAATGCGTCGTCAGGGGGCAATGCGTCGTCAGGGAATGAGTCGTCACAATGTGTCGTCAAGGGGTAATCCGTCGTCAGGGGGCAATGCGTCGTAAGGGAATGTGTCGTCACAATGCGTCGTCAGGGGGCAATGCGTCGTCAGGGCATGTGTCGTCAGAATGTGTCGTCAGAATGCGTCATCAGGGGTAATGCGTCGTCAGGGGGCAATGCGTCGTCAGGGAATGTGTCGTCACAATGCGTCGTCAAAGGGTAATGCGTCGTCAGGGGGCAATGCGTCGTCAGGGAATGTGTCGTCACAATGCGTCGTCAGGGGGGCTGGGGTCATCTCTAATGTGTCGCCACAATGTGTCGTCAGCGTCTCCGCCAAATGTCAGACCCAAGCTGCGGGTGCCTTCCAAAATCCGATGTTTGAAGAAAAGGTGGACGTCGAGATACATCAAGGTAACTGGGAAATCCAAGTCGTATACAAGACAAACCCTCAACGGCCATGGTAGGGGGTTATGTCGTTTCTGTACCAGAAAAACACTATTTCCCACCGCCGCAGATTCCTACCAGCGCTGAGACTAGGGCGAACCAGCACCTTGTATTGAGGTTGTGGGTCATACCATCAAATCATCAATTTTTTTTTTTTTTTGAATGTAGACTTACACATATCAAAGTCCCTCGTGGCTTAAGTTGACTCTCATGGGTGTTAGATCCGGATCCAAAACGGGGAAATAGAAATCGGTTTTCGGGAAGCGGGGAGAGGAAGTAAAATTTTCGGGCTGCGCGAAGTAAATTATGGCAGAATTAATATTCGTAACATTCTGGCAATGATGGATCATGCCAAAATGGTGTAGGCTTCAAACCACGCCGGAATGTAAGCGCGCAGCAGCGCCGACAGGCAAGGAAAACCCAGCTCAGGAGATGCACAGATGGTTAAAACGGACTAAAATGCCAGTAGACCGAGCTGTTTGGTCGCGATCAGCATGCCAAAAATGCTAGTATAATGTTAGTCTTTCCCGCCCTTACTGCAAAAAAGTGTTCCACGTAGAGCTCAGGGCATGCGAAGCAGGCAAAGACGAACGTGATGCAGTTGTCCGGATTAGCGTGTAGAACGAGTGGGCAAACAACTCGGAACAAACTATCAAATGAGGGCGTGTTGGAAAGCACGCAAGGCAACGTTCAATGAATCTTTTCCCATGCTTCAGGGATAGTGCGACCACAATGTTGCTTTGACCATACGTGGGCACATACTACCACATGTGGAGCGCATCCATCCACCAAGCCCGAATTGCTTCTATATTTGCCGGACGTGGAGACTTCATTCCAAATTTCGAGGATGTCAGTGACATTTTTTTTCCATAAAAACTGAAAGGGATGATGCATCACAATTTCAAAAGAATGTTCATGAATGGAGTGGTAAACAATCTGTTTGCAAACGCTTGTGTAGGAATCACATGCCGCGAAACAAATTCATCGCAGCGAGCGGCATGCTGTCAATGGGTTTCCTGAAAATGTGGCCGCGTTGGCTTCATGAAGGGTCTGTGAGGTATCACTTGGACAAAAATGTTTCATTGAACAGGGTTTGAGCATTCGGAGGTTGTTAGTTTCGAGAATTGAGAAGCGAATGTATTGGCACTCACGGAACGAAGTATTCCTTCAGATTTTTGAGGAAATGCGGAAATGGTTCCGAGCATTTTCACGCATTTCTAAACCAGGCGGTTTGCTTGTAGCTAACGATCCGCCTAGCAGCCGCCTGGTTTTTTTTTTGAGTTCGGTGATGATGTTGTGATGCTGATGATGATGATGACGATGATGATGATGATGATGGTGATGGTGATGGTGATGGTGATGCTACGTTGATAATGTTACGTCTGTGATGTTACGGTGGTGATGCGATGTTGAGGATACTTTGCTGCAGATGAGTGGCGTCAGGGGGGGCGGGGTGGTGAGGCATGTTTATGTTTATGTACTTTTGCACATGGTGATAATGCAACGTTGATGATGCTACCTTGAGGATGCTGCGCTGCAGATTTGGTGGGGTGGGGTGGGGTGGGATATCACTGTTCATGCACGCTTGCACATGGTGATCTTGCTACATTGACGGTTTTAGGGTGATGGTCTTGCAGAATGTTACCGTGATGATGTTGCGTTGAGGATGCCACGCTGCAGATGGGGCGGGGTGGGTTCGGGAGGGTGGGGTTTGGGGACGGGTGGAATATTAACAATCACAGTGGTGATGCTACGTTTGTGAGGACGGTTTCTTGATGATGTTCCGTTGAGGATGCTACCGTGCAGATATGGTAGGTGGGGCGAGGTGGGATAGTGACGTTCATATGCACTTTCATGCGGTGATGATGGCACGTTGATGATGGCACGTTGATGATGGCACGTTGATGTTGCCATGTTGATGATGTCATGGTGGTGGTGCTTGGTTGAATGAAGATGCTACGCTTCAGGTGGGGTGTTGGGGTGGGGTGGGGCGGGAG
>Ga0126342_10009827_pt1 | contig 17133 bp, 15 predicted proteins | sample Cyp1metagenome_FD_92528 | JGI IMG/M metagenome (GOLD analysis project Ga0126342, IMG submission 92528) | Coral microbial communities from Lord Howe Island, Old Settlement Bay, Australia - Cyphastrea 1 metagenome | ecosystem: Host-associated > Invertebrates > Cnidaria > Coral ... | reverse complement strand
GACGAGGCAGGAGGAGGCGGAGGAGGAGGAGAAGGAGGAGGAGGAGAAGGAGGAGAAGGAGGAGGAGGAGGCAACTGACATAAAATCTAACAACCCTCACCTGGCAGGTGGGGAAAAAAAACACAAAAAAAACAGAAATGGGAGAAAAAAAACTTGAAAAACGGACCATAGGCACGGCGAGAACAACACGAAATGCTGTAAAAACCAATACAAAGAGACCAAAAAGCAACAAAAACGCCACGGCCTTCTATGAGCGGTGGTCCAACTACTTGGAGGTGGCCAGGGGTGATTTTTGTGGCTATAACCATGGAATTTTAACCCCTAGAAGTTTGGACATATGCCCTACAACTATGGTTATAAAACCACTTATATCTGGACCTGCCCATCCAAGTGGTTTTTGGTGTACCAAAAAAAGGGGGAGATCCCCAAGTTGTATCAAGTTGTGCTACTGCGGACTCACTGTCGACCCTGTCTTTTTTTGTGGTAGATTCAGGGCATGCCATATATCTTTGGGCATGTTGAAGTGTTTTTTCTTTGTGCTTTGCAGTTGTTCTGGTTGGTTCATTTGGGGTTCTGCAGTTCTGCGAGCTGCATCTGTACAGATAGATGTCAGTTAGAGGTATGACTGCGACGAAGCTGCAGTAGGTTTCTCAGTAGGTCTCCGCGGATAAGCATCGACTGGGATGCACTTTTTGTTTTTATTATTGTTGAAAGTTGATACACATAAAACTGAGGGTATGAATCACATATAATCACATTACCAACTGGCTTTGTAAAGCTGGCGAAGCTCTGACCGGGTTTGGCACTTCAGATGTACCGGTAAGGGGGCAAGGGACATCTGAAGGATGGTTATTATGTTGAAAGACTCATATGTTTATAGTATGGGTATCGGTATTCTCTATAGATAGATTCAATTTATAGAGAATCTATAAAATGTTCCCACTATCTCAATATAAATCTCTATCATGATTAAGAACATGTGGGAATGGTTGATATTGAGATTTATATTGAAACGGTAAACGGTTTTTACAATGGTAATTTTTATGATAAATGATGTACCAAACTAGCCCCTCATTGGTTTCCCAGGTGAGCGGTTCTTCGTCCGACTTGGTCAGAGCGGTGGAAGTTATGAGCAAATGCAGTGCTTGGCGCAGTGCATCACAATCCTTGGGCAATGCTATCAGTGAGGACCAGCTCCGTGGCTGTCAGTTGGTCGGAACTTAAGTAGCTGTAGCCTCAAACATGATTTTGTTTAGCAGCAAACATGATGATCTAACTGATCTAATGGCGAGCCAGCCAGAGTTGTGATTTAATCAACAACAACGGGGATGACAATCCGGATCTGGGGATAGCTTATGACAATGAGAATTCTGCCCCATGGATGGCGGGAGGATTTCATCCAGTTTTTGGATGGCAAGGTATCCACATTTGTGGCAGCTCCATTCCCATGGCCCCATGGCTATGTTTGATCCCCAGATCTCTCCATATGTTTACTCCGTTGTTTGTGTGGAGAATGTTTGACCTTTCATATTGATTTGGGATGATGATTCAGAGCCAACTAAGCTTTTCAGGTGGTTTGAAAGCACAAAGCAGCAATGTTTCTGTGCTGAAATCGAGCTGTTTTACTGCCTGTATTCCCAACTTTCTTTGGTGATGGACAATGAGATGGACAGTTGGAGTTCTATGGATAGGTTTGGTTGCCATAAAGAATCCTATGCCATTGGAATTGATCAGACAAAAATATATGATGAAACATGTAGAAACTGAAGGTAACACTGTGCCATTTATAAAATTTATAGTTGATTTTCCCATTAAACATGGTGATTTTCCATAGTTTTTTTGTATGTTTACAAGAGGTTAAACGTTTGACCCTGGGATTCAACGAGTTTGTTCATCGCAAAAATGATCAGGGCCATCGTTCTTACGAACTGCGCGCTTCCGGGTGGCCACTGTTAAGATGTTCGGTCTCAAGGTTGGCAATCCAAAAAGTATTCACATATATATATATAGTGTATATGGATATAGTACCAAAGAAAGATTATTCACATATTGTATAGTACCAAGAAAAGATAGAACACATATAGATTGAACTAAGAAAATATTACAACATATTATAGCCAATTGATGCCAATTGATCAGTTATATATATAACTAACTGGTTGGCAACTTGTTCCTAACTTGGGTGCATTTTAAGGGCCCACATGGGCCCACCATTCCAACCATTTCCCAGTCCATCCAGGAGTTCCCTGTAGTTCTTTTCACTTAAACCAATCCTTCATCAAGGGTAGTCCGCAGGTTCTCCTGGGCCGAAAATAGAACTATTTAGTTGTATCTACCATTCTTAACCATCATTCACCTGAGGATTATGGTTATTAACCATTGTTATCCATTACTTTTTGCAGGTTATTATTATGATCCATCATGAAAATCCATGAAATAACGGATCATAATAATTGTGGATTATAATGGATTATGATTCTTATTAACCATTATTATCGTCATGGTGATCATCGTCACTATTATTCCATTCATCACCATGACGATGACGGGTCAGGTTCTCCTGGGCCGAGATCTTCGAAGATCATCTGCAAACTCCGCGTCTTTCCAAACTCCGTCGCTGCTTCGGGGCGGCGGCCGAGGTGCGCTTCGCGCCGCGTGGCGCGGCGGCACAACGGAGAGCCGGTTCTTGGGTGATGCCCGGGGGTTCCAAGGATTGGCTTGGAAAAAACCGTGGAAAAATATAGAAATATGCTGAAAAGTATGGTTTAATCTAGTATACAGTAACCAATTCATTGGAAAATAGGGATGTAACCCCGGAATGAACGTGGGTTGTCTAACGCGATTTCCATGAGAAAATCATGATATCATGGGTGTTCTCTATTTTGGACAGCAGCCTCGCCACCAAGGAGAGTGTACCTTGCAAGATCGTTGTTTGCTGGCGATGAAACCACCCTTTCCAAGGAATTTGATGGCACACCACGATGACGACCCCAGGTTTTTTGCAGCCTTAGAGCAAGGACGGAGGGTCATGGCAGCCATGGCACGGAAATTTTCATGCATCGATTCGATGGTCCTCGAAAAAGTAGACAGCAATGAAAAAGAGCACATCCAGACATCAACAGTGGAGACAAAGACTAAATGTCGATATAATTATATTTCACATAATAAATGATTATATTTCAGATAATATGATTATATTTCTTATACATATATATATATATATATCAGATTATATTTCATATATATATATATATCACATTATTATATATATATGATTATATTCTATATATAATGTGTATTTTTAATATATATATACACATATTATTAAAGATAGTGAAGAAGCTTTGAAGTTGAGTGTGAATTGTCAATGTCAGCCTCGTGACGTTTGGTTTGGTTTTGCTTTGCAAATCTTCACATTGGGATCCATATTTTTCCAAACATGTCATAAGGTTTAGCGGAACCGGCAGTCCTACTTTTAGAAATGAAATTGGGTCCTCATGGGTTACATCAGCTCGTCTCCCAATTATAATAGTGGTTGTCACTCCTTTTTGGATATTTGGTGGATCATTAATGAACTCTCAGTGTATCTCAATGTTTATGGATGATGTTGGTGCGCGTCTGAAAACCCCCCAGTTTTGGCAATTCTTATGGCGCGAAAATGATTTGTGCAACCACAATGAATCAGTGGATTTAGAGTGTTGTTTTCAACTAATTTTCCAGACGAAGCCATACGGTGAAAACATGGTAATTATCATGGTTTTTATATGGGAAATCATCCCCAAATGGCCTTATTTCAGGTTAATATGGCCCACTAACCTGAAATAAGGCCATTTGGGGATGATTTCCCATATAAAAACAAGAATTATCATGGTAATTATCATGGTTATTACTATAATTTACCCAGAATTCTGGTATCATCCTACCATCATTGAAGATTCCCTGCGACCATGGCACACATGGCCAGTGCGAAACCACTTGAAGGAGCAGCGTTCAAAACCTGAAATGTCGTCCCTTTATGCTGGCTGGATTATCGTGGGATTATAATCATCCCCGATATCGTGGGTAGATGATTCATCGCCTATCATCAACCAACCATAATTTATCACTTGCTCTAGATATCTTATGATATCCCCCCTTGTTGATAGCTAAAATCCCTTGAATCATGGCATAGTAGTTCAAAAGCCAATAGATTGGGTAGTGTAATCCCTTACAATCATCAACCAACCATCATTGTCAGCTATCTCCACAAAAATATCATCTGATATCCCCATAGTTTCATGGTTGAAATCCCTTCGAAATGACGACCATCATCAACCATTTTTTAGAATCAATCAATTATAGATAGTTAAAACCCCATACCTATCTTTGATGGTTACATCCTATTAAAATCCCCGAACTCTCATCAACCATCATTTATCAACTCTATAGTTCTACAACTTATATCAATGGGAATTTCAGGATCCTAAAATGGAGGTACTGTACCATATAAGGCCATATAAATTGTGGGGATATTCCCTTACATGGCCTGAAACATAGGCCTAAAATATATGGTAGGTACCTCCATTTTTTCTCGGTTCCTGAGTCATGGCCATTGATTATATCCCCATATTGTGATGCTCGAAACCTCCAAAGCATGGTGAAGTTCGAGCCTCGCCGCTGTCAGGAGTCCAAGAATTGCTTTCAGCAGCTGGAGGGCCCATTGACTGTCGACCCAAGGGCTTGAAGTCAACGAAGTGCCTTGACTCACTGAGAGTCACTGAGAGTTATAACCAAGAGTCTCAAAATGGTGACTTAAGCATTACTTAAGCAACATTAGAAAAGATGGAGGTAGAATGAATATCATGGATCATAATCTGGATTATAATGACCTCACATCCTGACGTCACTGAAATGGTGATGAATGCGTAGGAGAATCATCCCGCAATGGCCTTGCTTCAACTATGTTCAGGCTAGTGAATCATTGTAATTCAGCCAGATGAAGTGGTTGTTGAAGATTTGCAGGATAAGATTGGATAAGTGGTTAATTAGAGCATATTAGAGCAATATGTTCCATTCACCGATAGTCTTAGCAATAAAATGCCAGTAATACAAACACATTGTACTTGAGGTGCAGTTTGGGTGATAAAGATTGGGAGAACCATGGATGGTGTTGTTTAATGTTTTTTATCCACAGAAGTTGGGATATGGGGCCCTATAACTATGACTATGACTAAGCACTTGAAAGTCAAACTATGCCAAGTAGAATCCTTTGGAAATAGTAGCAAATAGTTTGTTGTTCTATCTTTTCTGGGGTTACTATAGTCAGCAAAAATTGGCATTCAATGAAGAAAAGTATGGGTTTATTGAACCCCCTGGGGGTGATTGGGTTTTTCTATGTGATAAACCAATCACTGTGGAAAACGTACAGACGTGGGAAAAACTCGTCATCAGCAGCGCTGAAAAAAGCAACCATGAGTTTTCACGATGGCCATGGAGATTTAACGATGGACATGGAGGTGCAGTGGCAACCACACCATGGCCCCATGGCAAAAAACATGATTGGTTGATTAGCTGCTATTTTTCTATGGGGCTATGCAAAAAATGTTGTGAAACTTACCTGGTGCGTTGTGGGAGAAAATCGGCAAGCGTACTATGGTTACTATGGGATAAGTGGGGATGCACTACCACAAAGCAGTGGTATAAGATCCCATAATCATCCCATAATCAGTTTCGGCTTATACTACTGCCGTATTGGGAATTATATGTTGTTGACCCATGGTCCATGGTGGCCCCTTCCCAATTGCAAGAAACACCGGGATGACAGAAAGGGATACCTGGCACCGGTGAATCTCGGAGTGATCATAATGATCTTTCGATATGTCCTGGTTCCAGTTGCCTTGAGGTATGACTTTGACTACTCCGAGGATTAAGACCTAGACGCTCTCTCGGCAGAAGCCGTACGCCCTAGCCTCCAGCTGCAGGGCAAGACGTTGCAGCGAAAACGGCCACGGAGCGAATCTCTGCAAAGGGGCCACGCGCGAAGAGATGTGCAGTTTTCCTTTGCTCATCGCAGGAAGCGTTTCAAAGCCAACGCAGGTCAGATTTCCCCAGGTACCAGCCGTACAGCAATTCTGTCTCCAGTAAGATCAGTAAGGACTCCAGACCTCAATGGTCTCTGTGATAGCTGCATCGATTGGGTAAAAAGTGTTGTGACCGCAGGAGCGTTCACAGCTTCGATACCTGAAATTCACAAAAGCAGTTGATGGATTGCTTCGGACTCTGTCAACGGGATATACCCTTCTGTAATTAAACATAGCTACGGAAAATGGCCCATTTCGTTCGATGATTTACCCGCTGGTAAACTAACATACTGTAGCTATTGAAAATTGCCATTTATAGTGGATTTACCCATTGAAACTGGTGATTTTCCATACTTATGTTAGTTTACCAGAGGGTAGCTTTTAGACATGGTGATTTTCCACTTCGCAAACTGTGACAGTACCCGAGGGCAGATTCTCTGATTTCTTTCCAAATCATCGTAATCTGAGCACGATGGGATCCATAAAGGTCCAACCAGGGGAGATAGACTGGAACCACTTGGTGAACCACATCCCACGGCTTAAGTTCGATGCCAAAAACTGGGATTTTGTGGATTGGTTGTTGCACTTAATGTATGGCTTCACATAGCTTCCACACTATGGACGATAGCTAGGAATCCCGCCCCCACTGTCTCCCTACAATCTTGGGAGAGTTTGGTTTTAAGTAGTGACCCTATCTTATCCCTTTTTTGCTTCTTGGCATTCGTTGGTTTCTTATTAATGCTCATATCCAGCTCATCTCATCAAAATATATACCATTTGAATCCATTTGACTCATTTGACGCTTCATGGATGATAATTACCAGCTGATTTCATCAATTGTGACCCCTCATGGATGCCAATGTAAGGCGCGAATTCCATCAAACCACCCCCCTGTTGAAGGCCCCAATGCAGTCAATTTCAACCAACTTGAATCTCAGAGGAGCTTACATGCACCTTCTAGAAACGATTCCTCAGAAGATGAGTAAAGGTTTATGAATTTCAGGGTAATTCACTCACATGCAGAAGAAAACTTGGAAAAGTCAGATGAGTCTTCCTTAGAAGATGCCGAAAATAAAAACTTGTAAAAACCTTGGTGACAAAAATGGTCAGTGTAATTCTGTGGTGGACATTGCCTGGTCTCACCGTCGCAGCGAAGAATTCAGCAACAAACATGGCAGCCAAACATGCGAAAATCATTCGAACTATGACCTACCCTCTGGTAAACTAACAGTTTGCTATGGAAAATCACAATTTTTACTAGGTAGATCAACTATAACTGTGCCAATTTCCATCGTTTGTTGTAGGTTTACCAGGCCGGGTAGATTGATTCCTCTCAGACCGAGTTATCTGAGTTACATGTGAAGCATCGCTGCGGGAAGCACAAGGGCCATGATGGCACCATTACCAGATTCATAGGATTTTCGAATTGCATCATTCAGCCGTTGAATGCAAGATGTTATGAGCAATAAATATATTTATGTGTATTATATATCCACACTTCTCGGTCTAATAAAGTTGAATGGTGCAGTCGTGACCACGTTTTCTGATTGATTCAGTACTTGATGGTTGGTCTCATGCTTCACTCGCTTCCGCTATCATAACCTTGAGATTTTCATCATGGTAAAACGACTGTGACTCCACAAAACAGCAGCCGAAAAGCCAATGAGCAGTGTTTCAGGCCACAGCCTGTTGATTGATAACTCTTCAGCCAGGATGAAATGGTCAACTAAAAAAAGCCTATACACATCACCATCAAAAAAATGGTGCTCCTATGAAATCACCAGTGCCATGAAAATTCATCCCATGACATCATGAAATTCCCAGTGCAATTCCATCAACTGAAAAAGGCCACAAAAAATCCCGACAAGTCTGAGAGGTTGATTTATCTCTAGTTATACCCATTGAATATAGGCTATCCATGGCTATCCCATCTTTAAATGGGATTTTAAGGATGGGATATATGGCTAAAACCCCATGAAATCCCATGATCGATCTCTCGAACTCACCGATTGCCTCATTCGCCGGTGCCTCGCCATGAGTCGCGCCTCCTCCTCCAGCGCCTCCGTCTCTCGCAGCGCGAGTCGTCGAAGCCGGAGCCGACCAAGGCGTCGTTTGAAACGCCGTTCTGAACGAGATTGATCTAGAACTATAGGTATATACCTTTAGATAAACCATAATAGATATACCTATGATATAGATAAACCTATAGTTTACCTATGAATATCATTACAGAAACTATATACCTATAGATAAACCTATAGTTTACCTATGATATCTATTATGGTTTATCTATAGGTATATAGTTTCTATAGGTATATCTGATATTATCTTTACGTATATCTATGGTATATCATGCTATATCAATATGGTATACAACTATATATGGTCATGTTTTAATAGGTATATCATGGTATATCTATTTATATATCTATTACCCACACTAAACATGATTCGCATGATTAATCAATACTTATGAATCATATGAATCAGCAAGAAGGTAAAACTGCCAGTTAACTTTGGAGTATATTCCGTGTCCAAATAAACCAAAGTGGTGGATTGAATTGGTCTCTAGTGGACTGCTTAAGAATCTTAGGTGTACCGTTAACTATGCCGATACCGTTCTAATATAGTGTTTTGCCCTAGTTAATTAATCCCTTTTTATATATATATATATATTGTGTATATATATATTATAGATATGTATATAAATATACACCCTGCAGAAATCCTTCTTCGAAAAGTTGAACCGCGTACTTTTCGTCTAAATGGGGAAGGGATTACCAGAGGATCTCCTTCCATGCACTTCTAATTATGCTGTGGGTATCTTTGGGCGTCCTCAAGGACCCACATAAAGGCGACCCAAACAATAAGAGTTTATCCAGTGTTGATAAACCACCAGCAACCCCTAAGTCACTGAGTCACTAAGTCACTAAGTCAGTGGCGAACCAAACCACCAGCTATTCTTCCCAGGGATTTTTCTGTGGGATTTGAGGCATGATCGGCCCATTTGCTTCAAGATGGAGCAGCGCTTTAGAGCCTTAAAGTTTGGGCCTCAAGCCGCTGCGTTCCCAAAGTCCCATCTGATGTACAACCCAGGTTGATTTCATTGCTGGGTTTCAACGGTCCCATTTGTTTGGGATATTACAAAGATGTACCCGCAAAAAAATGGACCGTGAAACATTTCCGAGACAATAGTACCAGCAATGGTTCTACATCTCATCTTGTGGTATCACATGGTGTATGCTGGCGGGTATGGCTCATGATGCTGCATCCACACATATCCAAACAACAAAAATCAAAAAGACAGAACAATCATGTGCCACTATTTTTGCAATTTTAGTATAGTATCTATTGTCCTATCTTTTTTGGGGTGCTATAGTCCTTTGCCTTCCCACATGCTTCCATCTCTTCTCCTCAGGCTGTGTAACCTGAAGATGGGATATGCCGTACACCCTGTTTTTTTTGTTTTTTCTTTTTTTAATGAAGATTGATGTTGATGTTGTTGTTGATGATGATGATGAGGATGTTATTGATGATTGATGATGATTGATGATTGACGATGATTGATGATTGATGATGATTGATGATGAATGATGGTGATTGATGATGATTGATGATGATTGATGATGATTGATGATGATTGATGATGATCGATGATGATTGATGATTATTGATGATTATTGATGATGAGTGGTGATGATTGGTGATGATTGGTGATGATTGGTGATGATTGATGCTGATTGATGATGATTGATGATGATTGATGATGATTGATGATGATTGATGATGATTGTTGATGATTGATGATTATTGATGATGAGTGGTGATGATTGATGATGATTGGTGATGATTGGTGATGATTGATGCTGATTGATGATGATTGATGATGATTGATGATGATTGATGATGATTGATGGTGATTGATGGTTGATGATGTTGATGATGTTGATGATGATGATGATACCCATCAAATGTTGGGTATCCAAATATGAAAGTTGGAGATACCCATATGGTATGGTAGTCATACTGTTGATCCAGTTCAAAATGCGCTTGGCCAAACATACCCATATATCATATGTGTCGTGATCAAAAGTTAGATTGTATACATTTTGGGGGGATGGTCATCAATTCATTTTCATAGGGATTTGTTCACCCAATTATGAGGATTCCCATTATGGATTATCTTAAACAGTATCCATGGTTTGGCAATATATATATAGATATACACACCCATATATATATATAATTACATATATATATATATAATTACATATATATATATATATACCCATATATATATATACACACCGATTACGAGACTTTAAACACCACCGACCTGGTCCAAAAAGCTGCAGAGGTTTGCGGAGATCCGAGACTCCCTGCGAGCTGCCTGGGGGTCCCAGTACAGAAGTTTCAGCTCTGCAAAGGAGGACTGACCGATGCTGAGGCCCAGATTCGAGTGCAGACATGTTGATAGTTTTCATGAAACCAAAAATTCACTATGTTTCATGTTTTTTTCCATGTTTCTTCTCCATGTTTGTGAAACACGGTGTGTCAGATGTTCCATGGTACCTGCTTGGTCTTGCCGATGTTTTCGGGCGCCCAGGCGCTGAGAGCAAGAGCCACGGGCATGGCAGAGATCTCCTACTCCAAACAGGTGGACATTTTTCTGTGGTGCATTTTTTCAGGGTGATTTAGTAAAACACCATGGAACATTTGGAAGTCCCAGATTTTTTTGATTGTTTGATGTTGTTTGATATGTTGCAAGAAACATTTTGTGGTTCCTGGCAGGTCATTTTTTATGAACCAAGGGGCAGGAATTTCAATCAAGAACACAACTGGCCATGGAGGAACTAAGCTTTGGGTGAAAAGATGCCTATTGGACATAATTGGGCATATATATATAATTATATATATATATACCATCTGGACCATCTATGTTAAACCATCTATAAATGGACCATTTTCCATGGTTATGTTAAATAACCAGAGGGTATATATAATATGAGGAGAGAAAGAGTCGCCTACGGTAAATTTTGTTCAAACATTGACACTCCTCTCCCCTCAGGATGCTGCCATGATGCTGGGGTCTGAATGCTCAAGGGTATGACCATCTCTTAATCTGGATTAATATTAATCATTATTAATCTATGTTAATTTGATGGAATTATTTGGAAGTAAAAAAAAATGGAATATATATATATAGTAATCCATATTAATATAGTTCGTATTTGGAATCGACTCCATTAAAAAAATCCCTACTTTTGACACCGCGAATTGTCAGGATTGTAAACTCACTCCTCCTGATGGATCTTGGTTGGCAGCTCAGCTGGAGCTGCTTGGAGCGGAGCTTAAAAAAACCATACCTCCGGCGACCTTTGCATGACATGAAGGGTACACGAATTTGACCCAAGTCCCGAATGAAATCCCTGGAATGAAATGTGTTGCATTCTCAACCGTGGTTGATTCTCTCCTCAATTTATGTGATATTTATGTGATATTCTAATCCCCAGTTACCCAGTTATATGGAATTGGATATCAAGATCTTGATTAATCCCCACCCATCCTTTGGTCTTCATCCATCCACATAGAATTTGGGGATTCAGCCAATTCCAGAAGAAAAAACCTCATCCAACAAATCAATCCTTTGGAAGGTCATCCCTATCAAATTCTTTCAATTTTCCCATCTTTCTCATCAATCAATGGATTGGTTTAAGGGAAAATCTACAGGAAACCATCGATTTTTCGATTAAATATGGGCGTTGCCCTGTAAAAAATTCCTTAAACCAATCCATTGAATCAAATCTCACATGTTTTTTTGTCACCTTTTGTCACCTCAGCCAGGCCTCGTTCACCGGAGGACGGCGACGGTCGAAGACCAAGAGATGGCTCGCCAGAAAGTGAGGAGAATTGCCCTACTGAACAACTTTCATGGAGCACAAGAAATGAGCAGTTTGCTTTAGATGATTTTGTGAAATTTGTGAAATTTGTGAAATTAGATTTTCTATATAGATGTTTCAAGCTTTTACGTTAGTTTCCTGGCTGATGTTGCCCTGTTGATTTGCTGGCATCCCTGAGAAATGATATATGGAGATTTATCGAGATCTTTTCCCTATGGGAGAAGTTTTGGATGGTGCTCAACCAGCCTTAATTGGGTGGGCATCATCAACTTGTGTCACATGGTGGGACCCAGTTGCCCCAGCCCTATGCAGCCAATGGCACTTCCCCCGTGTCAATGACAAATTGCCAACATCACTATATGCATTGATTCAACACATTCAAGGGAAAACATGTGGGAAATCTCGCATGAAACCATTTTTGGAGTCTGCGCCTTATTGGTTTTTAGTTGTCGATGGTGAGTTGTGGCCTTAGGTCCAGAGGAGGCTCATGCCGCTGGAATGGGGCCGATAGGGTTGGCAAAAACTGCAATCAGTCCCGGCAGGGGTCAAACTTGGGTTTCCAAGGCTGATTTTTTAGAGACCAGAAACATGATGACCAAAATTTACCAAAAGATAAACATTACATATAGATACTGATACCCCAAAGAAGTGGATGTTTCATGATGATCAATCGTCCATATATTTGTAGTGCCTTGGGGCCTTGAATTCTTGCCCCGGTGCCCGTGTTCCAGGATGCTTTGAAAGGGAGTGAAGGTGAAGCAGGCCGTGTCACCGGCGAAATCACACACCATTTTGGGTCGTTTCGTGTGTGACCATCCAGCTTTTGGGGATATAGAATTTGGACACAGCATTTTTTCAGGAAGAGAATCACCCCAAGAGTCAGAGGAGGGTAACGAATCCTACTATGATAGGAGTCTGAGATTCAATATACTCTCTGTGATGTGGTTGGTGAGCAATTCTATGTTCTTCACAGCAGAAATCAATGGTGATTCACTGAGATCATTGGCTATGATTTGGCTATGTGTGGCTCATGAAAAAAGGCTTGTTTCTTACAAATTCGGCACCTACTTTTCATGTGGGAATCGTTGCGGACTGGAGATAATGGGGTGTAACACAGACGCGTGGAATGACTTGGAGATACTGGGGTGTAGCACCAGGAGCACAGACTAAATACAGAAAAATCAGAAAAGGATAGAAGCATGGTTCCAACATTCGGCGTTAACTAATTTCCTCTGATTTAAATTCTCGGAATCAAGCGCAAACTTGCCATGGACACGACTGGCATGGAATGATGATAACATAGGCCATCAAATGATAACATGAGCCAAATCGATTCCAGGGTGGGTCAACCGCACACATCCTTTGTGTTGATTACATCCATGCATCCTTGTCGATTTGTGGATTCGGGTCAAATCGCTTGATGAAATCCCTGCTTGATCTGCATGTTTTTTTTTAGCCTATTCTCCCACGTTTCATTGGTGCTGGCGATATCTCATTTTTGTTTGGTTGAATCATGTTCGAGCGCAATGTACAGTGACTATTGTTTCTTTTTATATGTTTCTTTCAATAAATCATCATTCAAAATTTACATGCGAGTTTACCTGTTGATCGAACGCATGTTTCACGTTGGATTGCTTCCCTTGCTACTTCCACGGTTCATGATGAAGCCAGGGCCACATGCAGAGGCTTGGTCCGGTGGCTATCCCCCATAGCGGCCATAGCGCAACCTCTGGGAAACCTCATCAAACAATGCTCAGAAGATGATTTTATAATTGTTCCTATTCCGAACAGCCCCTAGATTTCTTGCGTCAAAATTGGGTGCCTGAGTTTGCAAATCTCAGATTTTCTCATTTTTTTCTTTGCATTATGCCACGTGGTTATAAAACATGACCAACCAAAAGCATCCATTTTGGGCCGCGGAAATGCGAACGGTCTGACCCACACTGGAATGATCGTTAACTGTCGTTTTTAAATGCCAGGCATCCATTTTTAATCTCTATCCATAAAGCCATATGATATCATGGTTACCTTGAGGACTATCCTGAATCCTCCTCCTCCTGGCTCCTCATTGGACGAAAGGCAAAAAGACAGGAACAACATGGAACAACCTATATGATCCTATATGTTGATTTAAAAACCATGGTTTCCAACTTAAAATCTTCCCTGAAATCTGTCCATTGACTCCATATAGATATATAGTGTTCATGTACTTTTTCTATTTTTTTCTCCAATCCAATTACATTCACCATGTTTATCCATTTTCATGGTGATTTTTCATGGTGAAAATCCCATGAAAACTTCCTGCAATCGTCGCAGTTCCTGGTGCTTAGAGCCTTGGGTGGTGCCAGCAGCGAACAGATCACTCAGCTGTCAGGGGAACCCAGTGAATGGAGCTGTGAGCTATGTGTCTCAATAATCCCTACCAAAAAACAACAAACGGGGAGCTAAACCCAGGAGCTACGACTTGACTTTCCCAACCACGTGATAGTTTTTGTGTGTATTGGATGTTGGAAATGTATGGAAATGTATGGAAATGTCAAGGGTGGTAACCAGTGGTAGCATGACAGAATCTGCCTATGTTCATGGTGAACTCATGATGGTGGACTCCTCATTGATGGTGAAATTCATGGCCAAGTCTCAGCTTCAGGCTTCGCCAGCTCGCCGTTTCCATGGCAAACTTCCAATGTTAGCATCTCATGTTTGATGGCAAAATGGCAAAAATACAATTTCATACAAGTTCTCCGTGTGTACTCCGGTTGTTTCATTATGTGTCTTGTTGAAATCCACATAAAAACTTTGGTGAAATACCAATCAAAGTTGTTGAAATCACCCATGCCTTGACAGTAAATGGACATCTACTGTGAAAGTTTCATAGAAACTCACGTTAGTCCAAAAAAGTATACGGTAACGACATTTAAATATGTGGAGGCCGAGCGAGACCGCTACGCCGCGATTTGCCCCGGAGGTAGTATGAAACACCAGTTCCGTCCGTATATTTTTCCATGTAGGTGTAAACAAATTGGATTCCTCAACATGTGATAACCCTAACTGCACCCCCAAGTATCACTTCAGAACCAGTTCTAGTTCGCATTTGGAGGTTTCCTTTCAGATGGTATGTTTCGGTGGCGCCAAGGAAAACCGGGTAAAACCGGGTCGCCATTTTTTCAGAGGTGCCGACGGCTGCTGGAGCAGGACTATGCCATGGTCTTCTTGTCCTCCAAGGATCCAACGGCCCTGTCGTCCTGGCGTCTTTTTTGCGCTGGGAGAATCAGAGATATCCGCCAGCAATGATCCATAGTGATCCATAAAAGGTGGTTTTTACCATGTTTAAAACCCAGAGTGATTCATAAAAGCTTGTGTTTTTACCATAAAACCTAGGGGTTTTACTAGACTGATCCATCAATGGTTGGTTTTAGCATGTTTAAAACCTGCAAATTTATGCAGACTATAGATGATATATGACTATATCAGTTAAACTTCCTCGGTATCCATGGGACAATCATGGGACAATTAGATCTATAAATGGGGATAGCATGGGGATATAACCACATTATGATATGGTGCTTCACGCTGGTTCGGAAAATATCTGGATGACTTCACCTCACGTTCTCACAGGAATGATGGTGAATGTATAGGAATTTTATCCCAATATAGTCTCATTACAGGTTAGTGAAACATTCATAATGTACCCCAAGTATGATGTAGTTATAGAATGTTATAGAAAAGACATACTCTTCTTTCCATGTTTGTCGTCCTCCTCAATCCAAGGATCATCGTTGGGGTCATTTGGCCTGTCTTGCCATTTCTTGTGATTTTCCCATGCGTGAGACTTGACTGTGTATCTTCTGCAAGTAAGACATGTCTTGACTATGTCTGGTCTGCGAATGTATTCATGCTCTCTGTTTGAGCAATTTTGCCCGCCCAAGTTTCCCTTCGTTCTTTGGTTGAAGTTAATGGTTTGTTGCACAATTGAATCCGATCGCCCAGCAGACCACTGAATGAAGATCATGTAGACCTTGTTTGCATCTCCGTACAAATTTGGGGCCCCGGATTGCATTTTGGGGCCCTGATTTGGGTCATATTTTGGTCCCTGTTTCGGGTTCCATTTTTGGGCACCGTTTTGGGCCTCTACAATTACAAACAAAATCCAGGGCCCCAAAACCGCGCCCAAAAATGGAACCCGAAACAGGGACCAAAATATGACCCAAATCAGGGCCCCAAAATGCAATCCGGGGCCCCAAATTTGCACGGAGACGCAAACAAGGACGTGTAGAGATGATCTTCATTCAGCGGTCGGTCTGCTTGACGATCTTATTTTTAGAAATCTTGCCCCACCTTGGATGGTTGAAACCCTATAGATGTTCACTGTTCTTCCATTCACTGTCTATATATATATTTATGTATATATATATATCATTATATATTATAATCTATATTTATCTAATACATACATGCAGTTAAGATTATTAGCATTTAAGATTATTATATAGATATGTTTTAACAAAATGTATTCAAATAAATATAGACATATGTCTAGTAGACATATTTGGGCACTGGATGCGGCAATACACAAGACCGCATAGGGGTAATTGGGTGGTTCCATCCCCCCAAATAGAATAGAATAGATATCCAAGCAAAAAGGACCCGAAAAACGAATGAACCATGCGCAGAATGGACAGGTTCAGCACAAAATCAGAGTTTCTCGTGCTGTACTTGTTGACAATAGTTGATTCATATCCTAGGGACAAGAGAACTCGCATCGGGAGCTGCTTACCTGAGTTGAAGGGATGTTATTTCCACTGTGATTTCCACTGTGAATTAGATGGATACCCTCTGGTAATTTAACATAGCTATGGAACATGGCCATAGAAATAGTGGATTTACCCATCAAAAATGGTGATTTTCTATAGCTATTTTATAGTTTACCAGAGGGTACCTATTGAATTTGACTCAGCAGCAGGTGTGTTGGCGGTAATTAGACGTCGACGTCTCTGACTCTCTATTTGTCTATATTTCTACGTAATCTATGTGCACGTGCATGTGATGTAAAAACAGGTGAGAATCAAAGACCCGGCTTTCCTTTTCAAAACATGGGTATTTTTGATTGGGCCTACATAATTCACACAATTTTGGCATCAATTTTGGCATTTTGATGCATTTTGATGCATTTTGAT
>Ga0126342_10009826_pt1 | contig 17134 bp, 14 predicted proteins | sample Cyp1metagenome_FD_92528 | JGI IMG/M metagenome (GOLD analysis project Ga0126342, IMG submission 92528) | Coral microbial communities from Lord Howe Island, Old Settlement Bay, Australia - Cyphastrea 1 metagenome | ecosystem: Host-associated > Invertebrates > Cnidaria > Coral ... | reverse complement strand
CTACGACTACTACGACTACTACGACTACTACGACTACTACGACTACTACGACTACTACGACTACTACGACTACTACGACTACTACGACTACTACGACTACTACGACTACTACTACTACGACTACGACGACGACGACGACGACTACTACTACTACTAATGTTTTTTTTTTGATACGGATATTTTTTTTTGATCTAGGTTTGCAGCACGAAACCCGTGAGGTCTCACACAGTGGCACCTGGATATTTTTTTTTGATGCATATATATTTTTTTGATGCGTGCTGGATATCGGATATTTTTTTTGATGCATTTATATGTTTTTTGATACGTGTCTCCAAGCCTAACATGCACATTTCAATGAGAACATGTTCATGCATTAATTTTTTTGGGCATGGTGCCACACTTCTCCATGGTGGTTTTCGCTTCCCGCAAGGCTTCACCAAACTGTGTCAGCACTGCTTCCTTTTGACCAAGACCTTCGGGCTGCAGGACGCCCAGCAACTCTTCTGGGAGGCGCCCAGGGTCGCATGTGCGGATCCAACAGATCCATCACGTGGCACGGCACAGGTCACGTTGCCGGGGACCGAGATGGACCTGAACTGCTTTGAAGCGGCCTTATCCTTGTGCCTTGGGATGATTCAGGAGGGGATCAAGAGTTCATGAGTTCATGTCTTGTTGAAACTTTCTCCAACTTCAAGGGCAAAAGTTGACCCTGAAAAAAAAAGTGGAAACAACCCATTTCCATATGCAAAAGGGTAGTAAAGGTCTCCATGTGTTGCTTTGATTTGTCCATGTGTCCACGCCAAGGAGAGAATTCATTTACCTCCCATTAAAATCCCATTTTCATATCAATCCTATCGAGCTGGATCTATCCATTGACGCTATATATTATTATATTGCACATTGATTCAACATATGCATATATACATACCGTATTTATTGTGTCACTTAACAAACGTTCGAGCATGCATGCACGCATGCCTTTCGTCATAGTTGCGTGCACAGTAAATCACAGTAAGACATATGCGATTTACCTGGTTTCAGCACGAGATGCAGAAAGCACGGCTTAAATTACAGGACACAATATGACACAATGCATGTTACAGATGAGTAGTTTCAAAAACCATTCACCAGTGGTTGATGTTTGGTTCGTTCTTTACCTCGCCTTTGGCGTTCAGGGATGATCCATGAATTGGGAATCCCCATGGGCCAGGTGTCTTCCGCATAGCATCTGCTTGAGAGTTTGCGAACTGGGAAATCAATGGAAATCAGCCGTTTGAAGAGGTAAGTACCAGGTAAGTCACCAAAGCGAAGCCATCTATACCATAGCTCATAGCCCTGCTAGAGTATCAGAGGATATCTCGTTGATTACCTCAGGCTTCTGGACTGCTGAGAGCAGGCTCGGAGCCAGGGCTCTCGCAAGAACTTCATGCCGAGCCAAGGAGCTACGAATTGAATTTCCCAACCACATGATAGTTATTGTTGCTTGTATATTCCATCAAATTCACTTTCAAACGCTTTCAAAGCCCATTAAATCCCAATGTTTAGTGGTCAAATGGTCAAAGCATTTATACTTATATCCCCAGTTCAGGCTTGTGAAACCATGTGAAATCACCATTTTCTCGAACAAGTTCGATTTTTTCTTCCTTTCATATCCCGTGAAAATATCCCCATTCTCCCCAGATGGATGGTTCTTCTTAAATGATGATAGCCACTACTTTATCAACATTCAACTCAAACGACAATCATCCCAATACATAGCTTACGGCCAATAACTCAATGTAACTCAATAATGTGTGCAAAGCAATACCATGAACATCCATAAACCACCCATGACTGGGAATTGTTGGAATCCCACCTTTAAAAATGGTGATTGCTGGGGGATGGTTTATGGCATTGTTTTACCCACATTAATCAATAAGTACATCCTGATTTCCAAAAAAAGTAAAGAATATGGCGAAATTACCCTCTGGTAATTTCACATAGCTATTGACAATGGCCCATTTAGTTCGTTTAATTTACCTATTAAAAACGGTGGTTTTCCATGGTTTTATGTATGTTTACCAGAGGGTATCGGTGAAAACATTATTGTTTTACCCACAGTCAATAAGTACATCCTTATCATTTTACCCCCAAAAAAATCAAAATATGGCGAAATGATCGGTAAAACACATGTTTTTACACAAAAATATGGCGAAGATTCTGGATCAAAAGCGTAGAAACCATGGCTTTTTTGGATCTGCCCGTCACGTCCATGTCCCCGTGGGCCCGTGACGCCCGTGGCTTCGTTCCACTCCAAGGATCGCCTGGCGCACCCGACGAAGCTCCGAACATTTGAGACGTGCTGTGATCCTGGCAGGCCGGGATGGGGAAGGAGTCCGTTTTTTTGAAAGACACAATTTCTACAAATTAATGAATCAATAAATGAATAAATAGATATAGAAATCACTAGATTCATGAATAGATAGATATAATATAGATATAGATTTAGATATAGATATATAGTTAAGTAATTTAAATAAATAGATAACATAACATAATATGATTTAATATAATATAATATGATATATGATGATTTAATAGGATATAATATAACATGATGTAATACATCATTTAATTGAACATGAAATAATATTATGCAATAAATATAAAATATAATCCAATAAAATACAACATACGATAATATAATAAGTATAGTGTAACACAGTATATAATATAAGATAATATAGTTTAAAATAATTTATTAATATAATATAATATTTGATAGTATAAAATAATATAGTATAATATAATATAATATAATAAATTTAATAAATATCATATAGTATAACATAATATCATTTAATGCAATGAATATAATTTAATATATAATATAATATATATATATATAATGTACATATTTGATATTATAATATGATTTAGATACATATGAGGAAGCCCTTAGAATGGGGATGTTTGATACGAGGGGAATAGCATTATCACTTTATCCCGTAGGGATATAATGGTGGTAGAGTTTGTTTTTGGAATATATGTATATATGTATAGATGAGATTTTTGTCCTTTTCTAATCTTTTGGGTAGTTACTATAAGTATGATAGTTTAGATAAGATATGCGGGGGTACATGAACAAACATATAGATATACTGTAGATATGGGCAAGAGTTGTTCTCAATATGTCAAGGGTATGGATATTTGGACGGATATGATGAGAAACCTATGTTTAAGGGTGTCTTGGGTAGCCTTTGGTAATCAAACATGACAAGGGCAAAACATGTAACAACACAATGTGTAAAGGATTTATCCAATGGAAAAAATGTAAGGCATTTTCTGGTGCTTCTGCTGCCACGCTAGAGAACCATCCCCTGGACATCCACATGAGTCGAGGGCCCGTTTTTTGTTGAGGGGCACACTAAAAAATGTCCATGCTCACGTTTCGCAACCTCCATATTGTTCTTAGAATTCTTGTTACTAAAATCCCAAGCTTGTCTTGGTTATCTTGGTTCAGTCACCCGTACTGGTAAAGAATTCATGTGTTATACAGTTATACACCCATCCTTGAGGAATTCCTATTCTTCTTAGTTGTGCCTCTCCCATGTTCACACATTGCAATCCATGTTTTACTGGGGAAAACATCCCAGCTGCTGGCTGAATCTAACATTGATATTCTGATAGGGCCAATCATAATTGATATTCTAATCATATCTGAGTCTAATATTGATATTCTAGTCATATCTGATAAGGCCAACATTCTAACTAATTGCCTTTGATTTCGGCAGTTTAGTTCAAGCCTTGACCAATTTCATCGGTCAAATCCCAAGTTTGTGGGCGGGTTCATTGCTTAAAACATATTTTTATTGGTAATGTCCTCATCTTGGATGGTTCAAAAAATCAATTTCATCCGATTTTTTAGTAAGTCAAATCCCCAGATATCCGGATATCCAAAAATATCCATTGATCAATTCATCATTATCGTTTATCATCCCCAGTTTATTATCCAAAATTCTTGTCTGTTGAATCCCCCAGTTGAGCCCCGTTTTTTTTCGAACCCGGCCCAGGTTCTCAGCCAGGATGTGGCCGAGATCTATGTCAAGGCACCTGGTGCATTATTTGTATCCATCTCTATCGGATTCTAACGGATTCCATGTATATATATATACCCTCTGGTTATTTAACATAGCCATGGAAAATTGCCCAGTTATAGATGGTTTACCTATGAGACGTGGTGATTTTTCCATGGCTATGTTAAATAGCCAGATGGTAAATATATCCACAACTGACTTCTCGAAATATGAATACATAGATACATAAATAGATTATATATATATGCTAGGAAAAAAAACGATAAACACACGCATATATGCATATATATATATATATGCATACAGCATATAGACATGAAGATCCACTTTCACAGCGGCAAGTGTGCCCTCGCTGTGCTTCGACGTCGACCCAGTCTGCAAAATGTCTCGGCTCCATAGACTCGACCTGGTGCTTGAAATCCCTAACGAAAACCAGGGTTTTCCCCAGTAAAGGGGGTTTCCGGTTCGACAAATCCCTCAACCAACTCAAATTGTAGCCATACACTTCAATTTATATATTTTTTGAATGGTGATTTTGGATGTTTATTTTTTCCAAACCATTTATTATATTTATTGATATCACGCCAAGACAAAAACACTCTTGGGGATGAGGCGCCACTAAGTCGGGCTTGGAGGTACTCCGATTTGAGGAAACCTCCGAGTGACGAAAAAACACCAGTTTCACCATTTGTCTGCCAAAATGTGACATGTTACATTCTGTCCGCCTGTGCCATGTGGTCTCTGCTGCTGATTTGGGCGACGACTTCTCGGGGAGGCTTCGCCGAGAACTGCGAGAAGGTGTGGCATATCCGCGCGGAAACACGCGGTGCGGGCGGAGAATTTGCACATGGGGTAAGACGTAGGATTTGCTGAAGATGACTTGCTTTTGTTTTGTCAATGGGAAATCCACTACTTCGGGAATCGATGAAGGGACTATTTTCTATTTTTGGAGTTTCCTTCAGCAAATTCAAGATAAATCATAGGTTTTGGGGAGAGCCAGGCAAAGCCGAATAAATCTGGATACCCAGTAGGCAATCAAACATGACAAGGGGATTTATCCATTGAAGATAGTTCTCATGGAGTTTCATTGCCATATTAGTGACCTCGCCATACATGATGGTCAGCATGGAAAATCAACCCCACATATGCTTATATTTGATGTGGGCATTACGGCGATGTTCCCAGAATTCAATGACATGGTGTGCTGCATGATATGACCAATGGGATAAAACAGTATATTTAGTTGATTGTCGGGGATATGATGTGATGGTACCCTCGCAAAGATGCAACATGGAACAGCATGATTCGGTTTACAATAGGAACATTATCTTCCAAACTTGTCTTTTGAGTTCCATGTTGGCTTTGGCTTTCAAGTGTGGCCTGCTTACAATCTATCCAGCTGTAGATGTACTCACAACAAACAAACACCCCATATAAAACCCTCAGTTTGCCAAATGGTTGCGACCAGAAACTGGTTGGTTGTTTGGAACATTTTTTATTTTCCCATATATTGGGAATAATAACTCCAACTGACTAATTAACACTTTTCAGAGGGGTTGAAACTGAAACCACCAACCAGTATTGGAAGGGGGGGGCCATGTATCCCCATCTTCCGACGAGGTCGTGGACAATGAGACTTGCATTTTGGGCGAGGGCACCTGCCACCTTGATTGGCCAGGAGCCGGCGATTTTCGCGACTCGCGAAGGGTAGGTTTTCGATGCATTTTTGGAATAATCTCGGGTAATCATCTAGGATAATATATGGGTACATAGGATTATATAGGTATATCACAATCAGTGCAACAACAAGGGTGTAGAACTTCATTGGAAAAAAACAGGCGTATTTTGTTGCCATTCAAACCTAAGGAGAATAATCCACTTTTATGGTGGGTCCATACAGTGGTTTTGTGTCCATCTACTGGGGGGGTCAGCCTTTCTTTTTAAAGGGAAGGGTATACAAAAAGAATACAAACAAGAATGTCAAATCCAAGTGTTTGCAGAATATCTATTATAAGTATTTCATTTCTATATCACTTGTCTTTTGTTCGAGAGACCGGAGTAGTAAATCAACATATACCACTGTTCTATCTTTTTGGGGTGGTTACTATATCAGATAAATCCACACCAAAACGTGGGAATGAGAACGCGCCCCAAAATGGGCAGGCTACCGCGCTCACGCACGCACGTATACTGCAATATATCAATATGATTGCATGCACATGTATAAAACATACTGTATGAGGGTGAGCAAAGATTTGACTACTGGTTAGTTCAACATTCGTAAGATATGATGCTCAACGTTGAGTTTTGTCCGCAGCCCTGCCATGAATGCCAAAAACCCTGGTTCAACGAGCTGGATCCGGAACATAGGAGACAAAGGGCTAACACCACTGGTTTCATGTGTCCTATCCCCTGGGATGACGACAGTGACTCCTTTTTCTGAAGCTTGCTTGGGGATCTGGATTTCGGATAGTTTTGCACATGAGGGAGTAGCATGCCTAGCTAATCCAAGTTTTGTTATCTCACACGTTCCTTTGCTAACATTCACCCATTTCTGTTGGCTGATCCTGGCATTTTTTGCAATGTATCTAACATTCCCAGTGTCATGGGTAAACCTCCATTGGTTGGAGGGTGGGTTCCCAGTGGGCAGGTCAGGTTCCGAGAGTTTTACTTCTACACCCACAAACATGTGGGTAAAAACCATCAAAGCAACTTGTGTCCATGGTTTTTCCATCATGAAACTCTGAATTTATCAGGTATTTTCATCGTTTTTCCATCATAAAAACAATGAGGAACCACAGGGTGTTCGGTTGTTTCCATCGTTTTCCTCGTGTTTCAGCGGCAGGAGAGTTGGTGATCCCAGAGAAACGTCAGATGATGTGCCCCAGAACTATCGCTGCGTGTTGTGTTGTGATAGTAGGCATGGGAACACATACGCTGACATAAACATGATATTATATATAATAAAATGTATAAATAGATATATAAATATAACATTGGCATTCTATATATATATATTAATTGTAACATAATCTAATATAATATAATACATTATCATATCATTTAATGACATGTTCTTTCGTGTGCCCTAATATGATATAGTCTGGCAACAACTCTAATAATTTTGTTACAAGATGCTATGATTCAGTATGATCAACATATAATCTAAGTTTATTTAATATACGATAAGATGCTATGAGACGACATAACATCATATAGTCTAATACAGCATAATATTATTTCAGTAGTAAATTTCTAAGCTCGATAGTAAAAGATAATGTGTTTTTGTAATTTTGTTAACTTCAACAGAGGACCGTATCAGATAATCTCAAATATTACATGTTCAAAGGGGATGATTCCATATAATATAATTCAACATACTGTAACATTGACATAGTATGTATATATGTATGTTTCTAATACAATACTCTTTGATATAACGCAGTATTTTAACACCTACACATATATCATATGACATGATATGGTACAATATCATATCATATCATATCATATCATTATTGTAATTTATTCACATGATAAAAATAAGAAGAACAGACAATAACAACATAAAGTATATTCTTGTATGACATGGTCTTCGACTATTTTTTTATGATTATTCAGAAAACAAAAATAGTTTAGTTTAATACGATATCATATGCTACAATGATATGCTATAACATATTCTGGTCGCTTCGCGACGACAACTGCCCGCACCGGAGTGTTAGCTCCGAAGTTCCAATAAAACCATATATGTTCCATGTTGGGCCTTTGTAGGGCTCATGTTGGAGTTATGTTGGGCACATGTTGGCTCTATGTTGGGCCATCTTGGGCCTATGTTGTGCCCATGTTGGACCTATATTGGCCCTATGGTGGGCCATGTTGGGCCATGTTGGGATTATGTTGGGCCTATGTTGGGCCAAGTTGGGCCCATATTGGGCCTATGTTGGGCAAGTGTTGGGCCTATGTTGGGCCATGTTGAGCCCAAGTTTGGAAACTTTGCCGATTTTAGGTCCCTAAAAATATTGGAAAACACAGTATTCTAGAGCAATAAAGCCCCCCCAAGCTAGAGCTTAATAGCTATATTGCAATTGCTTCCGGTTAATGCTGAATGCTGAGAGTTTTGCATGCGTTTCATCGTTTCCTTTCAGGTTGACCGATCATCTTCCTCCTGTTGCCGCCATTTAGGATCCTGAGCAAGTATCACTGATAGAAAAAAGGGCATCACGAATTGCGGTGTGATCCCTCTCATTCACTTTGGACCCCCTTTTCATCGCACGGGGTTTCCATCAGTTGGCAGAGGAGCCTGGCCATGCCGATTATCTCCGTTCTGCCTTTCTCTGGCGCTGCAGCATCACACGAGTCCAACCTCAACCTGTTTGGTGGCTGGCCTCAAGATGGGGATGATTCTGCAGAAGAGGAGTTGGTGCCGTCATGTGTCTGATAGTCCTTCCTCATGGGGATGTTGGGATTGTGATCATGGCACGTTTGTTTGGCCGACAGATGGTTGGAAGTGTTCTAAGTGTAATAGCAGAGAGTACTACCAGGTAGATTGTGTGGTTCGCAGGGAAACAGAAGAAGGCGTTTGGATGTTCACTCTCCATGTTCAATCTCATGATCATTCACATCGTCTTCATGAACCTCATCCCGCGACCCCGTCTCCTCCATCAGATCATAGGGCCTATGGGGAAGGTAGTGAGCAGGCTGAATCAGAGGTAAGAACCATTGATCCAATTGTAGAACCTCAAGATGAATCGACACCTAGAAGACGAAACAGAGGAAGAAGAGCTCGAAGAACCACTGCGCATGAAGATGCTATCCGCACACCTGCACAGTCACAGCTTTCACATGTTTTGCAGACCTTGCAGAATGCCTTGGCGAATAACCACCAAAATTCTCATCCGAGCAGAGAAGCGTCCAGCAACTCTTGAAGAACCTGGAATAGTCGCATGCATGGCATTGAGAGAGGCATCACTCTTTCCTTACACATCCTTGTCCGGTGAGGCGGAAGAAGAACAAGAGCATGCTGATTTACTGGAGATAGAACCAACTCAGCATCTGGAATTGGTTACATTGAAGGGCAGTTGAGGTTGGGTTTACAAACCAAAAACGATCTATCAGAAGAGAAAACTCATGGCCGACTACGAAGCCATTTGTGAGACAGAGCCACGAATCTGTCAGGGCCTTCGCAAATCGGTACCGACGTGCCGAGAAAGCTTTGGGCTCAGTGGGCATCTCCGTAGGAGGCATGTATGTTGAAGAATCAAGAGGAAACAGGGTTTTGGAAAGAGCCAGGTTGAGTCCAGAAAATCAGAGGCTTGTTCTGATTGGCGCAGCATATGATCTTCGCTTTGATGTCATCGTGGAAAGTCTATGCGTGTCCTTTCCTGAACAAAAACCTGCTCCTCAAGTATTTGGACGTGATGGTACCCCTCTTCGTCTTCAAGGTAAGTCAGTTTCAGGTCAGTCCTCTTCCTCTTCTTCCTCTTCTAGTTTCTCCAAGCGAATGGAAAAAGGGAAGAGCAAGGGCAAGGGAAAAAGCAAGATGACATTCGTCACAGATCACCAGCAAGAGCTTGACACTATCGATGAGAACCAACATGAGCTGAATATCATGAATGCATGGGTGATGATGAGCTGAGCAGCAACAAGAATATGAACAACACGACATTCATGATGATGCAGGTTGGCAGGATGAACAGCAAGAGTGCCCTGAGGAGAATGAAGAAGATGTTGAAAACCTTGCTCAAGTGCTCACGGCAGCCAGAAAATTGCCGGCTCTCACTCAAGGTAGAAATTCGCTGGATCAAGGAATATTGAAGAGAGGAAGCGTACAAGTAGGTGTTCTGCCTGTGGCGCTTTCAGCCACTGGGCCGGTGACAGTGGGTGTCCCAAATCAGGTTTGAAAGGTGCTCACGGCAAGCCAAAGGGAAAGGGGAATGAAAAGGAAGGGAATAAGGGTAAGGATCCAGGATGGAAAGGTTTCATGTGCAGATGACAAGAACGCGAAGCGAGTTTACTTCACCATGCAGAGTGAACATGGTGAACAGCAACAAGCAGTACAGCTGACACACAAGACAAGCCATCCTTCTTGACCTTCGTTATCCACTATCACGTCCCCTCCTTCAAGATGTCCAGCAGTCCTCTTTACACAGTGGTCCAGTTTAGCGGGAATGATGGTTCTAGACACGGCTTGTCAAAGAATGTGTTGCGGTCGCCAGTGGTTTGAAGCACGCTCCGACTTGTTGGCAAAGCACAGATTGCAGTGCACATGATTTCCATCTCCGAGGCCTTTCAGTTTGGCCGTGGGGAGCCAATGCCTGCGAAGGACAGGGCATACATGCCGTCGAAGATTGGCAGTGTTCATTTGTTGTTGGGGGCTAGTGACTAGTGCGGTTGATACATCCATTCCATTGTTGGCATCAAGCACTGTTTTGGAAACATTGGGTGGAGTGATTGACTTAGCACGGCAAAAAGTTTGGTTTGGTTTGGAGCACTTGGCATAGAAGCAGACATCCAAAGGGTGCATGTGCATTTAGCAGTTTCAATTGCAGATTTTGAGAGCAATGTCAGTTCGCTACCAATGTGGAGCGAACTCTCAACTACGGAGCTTTGGAACACACCACATTACTCTGTGAGAGATATTGCGCCAGACACCGCCCAAATGGCTGATGGAATGGTACCACGTGGTCACGGCGCTTTCAACCTGGAACTGCAAACTTTCAAATGGATGTCCCGCATGATTCGGTTGGGCATGAGAGATCGTTCCTGATTGACGCTTTGGGAGTCCAACATGCAACGCATCAAGGAGCAAGACACGATCATGACAAAGAAGGCACCAATGCAGACCATGAGAGATTGCAGCCACCCAGAGTGGAAAAGACACGGCAACATACACGGGTCGTTCGCGACATGCCTCCTGTGTCACATGAAAGCCAAATGGAGGAGACGCGATACCAACAACTCCTCCAGGGATTCCTACCATCAAAGACAAGTTGCAGTGAAGCCAGGAAGGTTGATGAGAACACGTATGAATTGTTCAACTACAAGTCTTTATTTCAGTTTCCTTCCCAAGGTCTTCGTTGCTGGGCTAGGCTTGATTATGGCATGACTACTCCCAGGGCCACAGTGTCTTCAGGACCACCTACATCCTCAATCAAGTGGCGTAGGACCACAGATGTTCATAGTGGAGAGCTCATTTTTGAAGGTCCTTTGATTGATGACGAGGCCAACCAGGAGTGTTTTCATTTTGAAGTACCTAGGGATTGTATCACCGAGCTGTGGCACTGACCGTACATGATACCTCCAGCCTTTCAATCGTATGATGATGCTGTTGAAGAAATTGATGAAGGATGGGATGGCAGCCAAGAAAATCCTCTTCCAGCATTTTGCAACTTCTTTTACCAGATGTACGTCACCTATCTGGCTAAGTCAGTAGATGTTCAAGAAAGTGCTTTGTCAAGTTCGGATGAAGAATGGGAAGACATGTCCCAGGCAAGGCATTTGACTAGGAAAGAGAAAAAGGCTGTTGAGAAGGAGGTGGGAGGGACATTTTGTCTCAGCCTTGGTCGTACATTTCAGAATTCATCAAATTGACGCAAAAAGAGGCGGCAAGCTTCGTTGAGTGGCGGTCACTTCGGCCGGTTCCACCAAAAGAAGCTGAGGAAATATTGGGCAATCCAGAGACAAGAAAAAGAGTGATTTCATCAAGAGAGGTGTGCAGAGACAAAAATAAAGGTATTCCACCGTTACGCGCGAAGACAAGGATTGTGGCAAGAGGGAGCCAGGATCCTGACCTAGTGAGTTTGGCAAGACAGGCAGCTACACCTAACAGAATATCAGAGATGCTAAGTATTGAACATATTTTTTCGAAGTAGTGTTCTTTGGCACCTCTGGGCGGGAGATGCAACGGCTGCCTTCTTGCAGGGTCTCCAGGAGTTCACCGAGCGTGCCCGGAAGCTCTTCATGAAGGCACCTCGGGATCCGCTGCTCAAACTTGCTAAGGTTTTGCAGAGTGGACTGTACGAGGTAACAGGCAACGTGTACGGTGACACGTGGGCCAAAGAAGTCACAAATAGACTTCAGAAGTTTGGCTCACATCAAGACTGGCCTGGGTTTAGATCACTGAGTGGCTGTCTCCAGTGGTTAGCAGGGCAATGTCGATTGGATATAGCTAGCACAGTGTCACTTAGCAATGCTGGAAATGACGTAACATATGGAAACCTACAAGGCCTATATGAAGCGCAGCAGTTTGTCAAAGACAGTGCTGATTCAGGAATTGTTTTGCGTCCAATCCCAATCGATGTTTCCACGACAGTAGTTGCGTATAGTGATGCGTCTTGGGCTAACGCCCCGGGATCTGCCAGTCAGCATGGTCAACTTCTGTTACTTGCTGCTAATGTGACTGAAACCACTTGTTTTCGGTCTGTGGTGGACTGGAAAAGTGGCAGGTCTAAAGGGTGTGCAGAAGTACACTTGCAGCAGAATCCGTGGCAGCTGGCACTGCAACCGACAGGATTGCGTACATCGTGTACGCTTTGTCAGAGCTGATTTTCGGAATCCCAGCGCATAGAATAGGACCGCGTTTGAAGTCCCTTCTGGTCACGGATTGTAAGAATCTCTATGATTGCGTTTCATCTTCAAATCCATCGATTGAGGGCAAGAGGTCTTTGGTTAGTGTGGGGTCAACACAGGAGTTCATCAATGCTAAGACGGACGGTTCACTGGGTTCCAACTCAATATCAATTGGCCGATTGCCTCACCAAAATCAACAAGGGCCTCAGGTCCAAAATGCTGGAGTGGCTGTCCAAGACAGTCATCAAATTGAGAGATGATCAGTCGAAGAAAAATACCCCAGTGAGATTTTTGCATGCGTTTCATCTTCCTCCTGTTGCCGCCATTTAGGATTCTGAGCTAGTATCACTGATAGAAAAAAGGGCATCACGAATTGCGGTGTGATCCCTCTCATTCACTTTGGACCCCTTTTTCATGGCACGGGGTTTCCATCAGAAATGCGTGCGCGCACACAAAAACGCCTCGGCACCTTCGGTGCGGGCAGATATATATATATATAGATAGATATATATATATATGATTATGTACATGCACATATGCATGCAAATGTTGACAAAGTGACATATACAAGTATATATCTTTTGTGCCATAGATATATCACATATGAACCATTCTACACAGACTCGATTCCTTATAGCCATGCACTTCAAGTCCAACAAACCACTGCAACCAGGAGCAAGGGGTAGCACCAACAGTTAAAAACAGTTCTTGGACGCTTGAAGGCAACCCGCGGCAACCCTCAGCTTTCAGCTATGCAGTGCCTGGAAGGAAAAACAAACATCAATGCTTTTGTCCCACGATTAGGGTTATACCCCTTTGATCAAGTGGTTGGCATTCATAATTTGGATGGAAGAAATCCTGCACCAGTTGGTAGATGGTTTATCCCATTCCAATCTCATTATTTACAGTGTTTTATAGCTTCCATCCGCAGTATTTCATCATATTTCCATTGTTGAAGGGCCTCAAATTGATGGCCCCTCCGGCCCCTCACCAACTTTTGGACAGACCCAACCTTGATTAAACCCATATTTTCACGTGATATCATGTTATATATCCACTTGTATATATAAATGTTTTGGACACACCCCAAATTCCCTAGCCATTGATGAATCCCATTAGAGCCCATTAAATAGACCTATCATATATCATAATATATCATAGAGATATATATATGATATATGTATATGTGTACATACATATACACACAGCCTTGTAGACACCATTTCATTGTTAATGAAATCAACCCAATGGCCGTAGCGATCCACTGGAACTAGTGCACCACATAATCCACAAGTCATCACCTTTTTTATGGGTGATTCAAACCCCAGTCATGGTAGTTGTTTATGTTATTGGTTTTCTGGCATTTTATATGCACATATATATATATTATGTATATATATATATATTTATACACACCTATGATATCCCCTATTTAGTTTGACGATTTTCCCTGCGAACTAAACCTCAACGTTTGTGGATTTCCCACGTTTGATCTGCTGTCGAAAGGTGCCCCTCCGTAGCTCTGACAGCGGATCGCTTTGTCATGTGCCTGACCGCAGAGGTTTTTTCTCGAAAGCAAAAAATGTTATCGGTATGACCCGGTATGAGTTGTGAAGATATGATCAGATATACACGTATATATATATATGTAGGAATACTTATCATCAATATTTATAATTCTATTTATGCGTATATTTTTGCAAAACATATAGACTTTCTTTGCAGGAGTACATTGCGACTGTAAATGCGTGCTCTGGTATGTTTCATGGGATATGTAGCCAACAATGGGATATTTGGGTGTATATATATATATATGTATAGTAAAATGATTTACATATATATAAAAATTCGAAAATGGGCCATGCTCCCAGTTTATGTTATTAAAATAACTCACATATGATTAAGTCACCAGGGAGTCGAAGGCTGAGCGCCCAGCAGTGCTTGGGCACCACCATTTGAATGTGTGTGTTTTTCTGCTGGCGCTACATCTGAACTAATCCTTTTGTAATCCAGCTGAGCAACCTTGGTTCAATATGATTTCTGAAACCTTGAAAGTCTCTTGGTTCGTTAGTCTTATCATTGGCGCTTCGAGGCCGTTGATCCCTAAATTCCTCATGTTTCAAGGTTTGAGAAGCTTCAGTGATGTCTTCGGGAGTATTCAAAATCACAGCGCGTAATAACACCTAATAGCAAGACTTAATAAATCTTAATAATACTTAACAGCTAATAGCACGCACTCCACACGTCACCTCTAAGAAACCACTGTTTGGGGGGTCCAAGGGGAGCTCAAACACTGCCCTGGATGCTGCAGGAAATCGGATTCGACTATCAGCACCAAATCCACCATCAAGATCCATGCCAGGAGGGCCAACACCTGGGGAAAAACACCCCAGGTTATGGGGAAGATGATGAATCGATTTCTTTTTTTGGGTGCCCTCCAAAAATATCCAAGTCGTTGCAGGTCAACATGGCTTATCATGGCTTCGGGCCACAATTTCGAGTTGGTTCAGATAATGTCCAGCATATACGTGTCATATTTTGTCGGTTTTCATGGTCCGTTCTAGAAATGGGACACGAATGGGGCTGCGCCATTGTGGGAATCGTTTAGGGTAGGGCATGGCGATGATGATGTCGTAGAAAGCAGGAGGAGCAGCAGCTGCTGCCGATGATGAATTGTTATGATAGCATTACCCTTTTAATAACTATAGAAATGATCAATGTCAATGTGTTATAGTAACATAGTTGCTTTAGAGTGATGATGATGATGACGACCTCGACGACGACACTATTTTCTGAAAACGATGATGACAGCACATGAGACATTGAAAACGAGGCCCACCAGTGACGTCATCTTCGCTGCAGGACTATGACCTTCAACAAGTGCGTTCTGACTTCTGGTTCCACCTTTCTTCGGGACACTGTGCCGCGTTGAGGGTCAGCGTTTTGCTTTTGGACGAGGTTGGTTAGGAAAATCTAGATCCTATTACAATCTCAATACATGTGATCGTATGTATGTATGGTAATGTAATGCAATGCAATGTAAAGTAACGCAACGCAATGCAATGTAATGTTGTGTGTTATGTTATGTTGTGTTGTGTTGTGTTATGCTATGCTATGTTATGTTTTGTTATGTTATGTTATTGTATGTAACGCAACGTAACGTGACGTGACGTGACGTGACGTAACGCAACGTATGGTATTGTATGGTATTGTATGGTATTGTATGGTATGGTATTGTATGGTATTGTATGGTATTGTGTGGTATTCTATGTATGTAATTATCTGCATACTAGTATGCACATACAAACGTGGAATTTGAACGGAATTACATCAAATCTACGATTGTACTGTAGAATATGGGACATTCATAGAATATCGGGTAGGCTTTTTCCTTGGTTTTTAAGACAGTGGCTGGTAAAATGGTCGATTTGGTTTGGGTAAAGCTTTGTCAATGGGTGGAGAAAGTTTTGACATCATAGCAAAATGACCAAAGTATTAAATTGCAACGATGTCACGACCACTTCACTAGAAATAATGGATGGTAAGGGCAACTATTCCATGTTTGATTTGATGATGTCCTCTTTGCAGTTTTTTTCTTGTGGAAGTTTGGTGAGTATTGTGCGGCTAGAATTGGTACTTGTTTAGTATTACCAGGTGCGTCTCCGCCCCCTGGGTGGTATCAAAGTTTCGTATCGTTTCGCCATGCAATTTTGTGTGGCCTTCCACTATCCCTGAAAAATTCTCGACGTCTGTGATTCCCAGAAAAGGCCGTCTTACGAAGAGGATTCGGTTTAGCCCATGGAATGCCTTTGAACATTTTTTGCGCAACCAGATTTACTTGGTACCCCATTTGTTCGCGGACAACTTTTCCTGGCATCATACTGCAATGCTGCATTCCCCGAAACCGCGTGCGTAGGAAAAGGATCATTCAGCTTGTGAAGGAATTCAGGTCATGAACACTGAGCTCATCGTTCAACATAAGCTGGTGACTGGGCTGAGGTCACTGAAACGACAGGTGAAGGGTAGTTTTTAGCGAAGCAAATGTTTTTTTCTTTACCACAAATGGTTTGTCAGCAGCCAGCAGCTTGAGAAAACGTCTAAACTTATACTTTTTGGCGGGGTTGGCCGTTTGATGGATCAATTGCTGTGAGTTGCCACAGGAATGGCCAAGAAAAAGGGCCTCCTTTGTCAGCCATATGTTTGGTTAAAACCCATAGAAAAGCGGAGTGAACTATGTGAACTGGTTACACTGGGGCATTTCGATGGACACAAGTGGGGAGAACTGAGAGCGAGGCCCATCAAAAAGCATATGTTAATAGTCGAAGGAAGTTTAGAAGTCAAACTTCCGACAATATGGACAGATCAAAAGCAGAGCAGGGCAGAGGCAGAGAGAAGAGAAAGATCAGAAGAGAGAAGAGTAGAAGAGAAAGAGTAAGAAGAAAGAAGATGGAGATGCGCGAAAAGGTAGGAAAGTCGCGATTCACTGT
>Ga0126342_10009825_pt1 | contig 17134 bp, 16 predicted proteins | sample Cyp1metagenome_FD_92528 | JGI IMG/M metagenome (GOLD analysis project Ga0126342, IMG submission 92528) | Coral microbial communities from Lord Howe Island, Old Settlement Bay, Australia - Cyphastrea 1 metagenome | ecosystem: Host-associated > Invertebrates > Cnidaria > Coral ... | reverse complement strand
GTTACTGATGGTTACTGATGGTTGCTGATGGTTACTGATGGTTACTGATGGTTACTGATGGTTACTGATGGTTACTGATGGTTACTGATGGTTACTGATGGTTACTGATGGTTGCTGATGGTTACTGATTACACCCATGCCTAAGCTTAGATACCCTACAAAAGTCATTACCAAGGTGGCAGGAGGTCGTTATTCTCCTCTCATATATAGTCCATCCTGTATCCTGAACTAAAGGTTTATCATCCAGAACACGTAGGCACTTACAAGGATACACATTCACCCACGTCAAGACATGTAATTCTTTGGGGGGTGCCCTAAAAAGGCTTCATTTACATTGAGGTCGCGCTGAGGTCGTTTACACATCAATGATTTTTGTTTGTGAAAAGAATATGGTACCTCGAACTCATCCAAATTCCAGTGGTTTCAAATCCCATCCTCCCCACTGACATAGTGGTGTAAAACTCCTACAGTCTAGAAGAGTCTAGACACTCCCCCAGGTAAAGCATGGTTTACTTTCCGGCGCAGTTGAATTCCAAATGGGTACAATACCATGGTGAGCAAAACCACCATGTTTGTTGGGATATGGTCCCTTAAAATCCCCTAACAATCACCTCAAATCCCTGGGACAGTTTTGGGTTTGAACTATTTTTGGGTATATTTCTATCCCGTAAAAATCACCCAGTTCAAACCCCAGATGAACAGCTCACCAAGGCGCTGCACCGCCTTGCGATCTGCCCGGCTGGCGGCCAGCCACAGGGGCGTGCGGCCCTGGTGATCCTGGGCCTGGCTGGAGCGGGACGGCTCACTAAGCCTACAATGCTGGGGCCAGAGATTGTCAGCTAAGTTGATGTATATCCATTATAGCTGACAGAGCTAGAGTTTATGGCATGTATATATATATATATACATAATATACATAATATACATAATTAATTGATTTGGTTTTATCAACCAATTGATAACTGACGGGAACCACCTTGAAAAGATGTATTGTCATTGGACAGGTACGGGCAATACACATCTACATACCCACTTAGGTGGCCTCAAGAAGCAACCCCTCCAGTCATTTTTTCCCAGCTCGGGCTCTGTGGGTCACGCATCTCACGCGGCCACCAGGGGCTTGGGAGGTTCCCGGAAGTGGGACAGGACTTTCTTCAGCAGAGCAGGCACCTGGAAAGTCACAGATTGGCGGGTGATTCTTGGTCTGAATGGTACAGAATGCCATCTAGGACTAATTTTCAACCATTTCTGGCGTTGGCGTGTGATTCTTGGTCCGAACCATCCCCTTATGGCAAGGTGGAGCTAAAGTTTGCTATGAAACAGAGACATAATTATGTGGGTAGATGCGGCACAAACATGGGCACCAAGGAACCATTCCAACATTGGTAAACTATTTGGCGCCCACAATTTACGTAGTGGTTTCACGAGCTTCCTTAAATCAAAAGTTTTGGTGGCTACTCCACCATTGCTGGTATCTTTTTTCTGACCTGTTTTCACCTGATTATTAGGCATATCAGTTGTTTACCCATGACTCTCGAGACAACGATGGCGGCAATATGGCTGCACCTTCTTCACAGGAGCTACCGAGACTTTCTGCATGTCGCGGAAGAAAGCGCCACCTTTCTTCCTCGGAATTGGCAGCTACAATATGCTACAATCATGAAAGTTGAGCATGCTGCAACCTGGGAATTGTTCCACTGATTGTATTTTCTTTGATACTCTGCCACCCTTTATGCCCAAAAAAACGCAATCATTACTGAACTCTCCCACGCAATCAAGGTTTACACAGTGAGCTGGAGATATGATCCTCTATGCCCATTCACCAACTATGTTCACCACGCTTGACTCAACAAACAAAAGCACCAACTTCTTCCAAAGCATCCCATTTTGAACTTATCATTGTAGTTCTCCCTTAATACCAGGGAAAACAAAACATTATACCACCTATATATGCCACCTGTGTATATAATATACTTGTTTGGGTCAAATCCTGATTCGGTACGTCCGCAAATCTGGGCCCAGCATCAAGCTCAGCTCCAGTTCTTTCACCGCACTTTGCAGCTTCTGGGACTTGCCCGTCAGCGCCTTCAGCGACGCCTGCGTGCTTTCCTGGGCGGCGGCAGATATGACCTTCATGGCCTGTCCTTGTTAAATCCTGCACCAGTTGGCAACCGTTAGGTAACTATGAAACATTGTAAATAATGGGATTATAAGGGGATAAACCATATACCAACTGGTGCAGGATTTCTTCCATCCACTGTATGTCAATATGCTTCCAGTATCTTCCAGTTATGTAAAACCATGAAGGACTAAACTACCCATCGAATGATTGGGGGTTGCCAGTTTGTGCTGGGTTCGACCCATGCGTTGGCCTTGTTAGCTGCCGTGAGTCTTTGGTCTTCGCTACAAATGACATAATCAGTTTCCCTTTGAATCATGAGATCTTGCTGAATCATGCTGTTGCCATTCAATTCTTATGACTATTACATTATTACTATGTATCAAATATATTACATGATAATCAGCCACCATGTGTTTAACCAATACCCTCTAGTTATTTAACATAGCCATGGTTGTGCCATGGCCCATAGAAATAGATGGTTTACCTATTAATAGCATGGTGATTTTCCATGGCTATGTTAAGTAACCAGGTGGTAATTGATCCTTGGTTCTTCCTAGCCAAAAAAAAACTGAAACTCCAAGACTCCAACTCCTTGGTGAGGACTTCCTTCTCTTGCACCAACGCCTCAAGCGTTGGAAAAAGTCAAGGAAAGGGGATGGTTTGATGCTGATGCTGCAAAACATATGGGATAAGATCTTGAAGACATGGGCAGATTCCTAGCACTTGCATTTTCTGGGGTCACTTTGGATGTGTTTGCTGCTGTCTTCAGCCAGCATTGTGGAAATTTAATTGTCTGCAGGTGCTGGGGAAACGTTTGGAACTTATTTCAGTTTGCAACCAAACTGGGGGTTGGATGATTTCATATGCTGCAAAATCGCAAGAATCAGAGGTGAAACGAAAGACTCACAATCACCATCAACAACCATAGCCACACATTCATTCGACATATCATTATTTCTGCTCATAAAGGTAGCACAACTACCACACAAACCCTGTGTTCCACCACCTCCCGCCACCCGCTGCCTGATGACGTTCCTTGCCTGCTTCCAGGCTCTGGTGGAACATCTTCCTGCAATTAAGGGGGATGAATGCAAACGAACAACGTGAAGAAAATATGGCAAGCTTTGGAGGTATACTTACCAATGAAATTGCACATATATATTATATATGGTTGAAATCATTATGCAAACATACCCCATGCATACCACTTGAACACATCATCTGTAAGGGTAGTAACATTGCACTTTTGTAAACGCATGGGCTGGGGCTAGAAAAGTAGCCCTGCGATCTGCGCCGAGCTGCTTTAAGTTGCTCTTGATCTCGGTCTCTGCCTTGTGCAACTTCTTCAAGTCCTCCACGTGCCATGCTGCCGTTGTCGAAGGCACAATGCGTGCTTCAAGTTCAAGTAACATGCCATGTTTGACAGGACTCATTCAGATCATATCACCACCGGTGTATCATATTTTTTCTCCCAGATTGTAGGCTTTCTATGGCTTTCTCAGTTCTATCCCATGACCCTTCAACCTTTAAATATGTTTAATATAGCCATCTTCAGATCGCTGTCCTCCGTCAGCAGATTGATGATCTGATTGTCCTCCTTGTTCGGCTGCACCACTTCCTGGGCCGAAACTGCTTCAACGGGTGTTTTTGTATGGCCGGACCATCCAGCTTAGCTTTGTTGGTCTAAGCTCCTCATGCCCATTTGATATTTGATTTTAGCCAATATTACTTCACATCCTTTGATGTTAATATTAAGATTAATTAATTAACTGGTTGGTGGTTTGAACCCCTCTGAAAAATATGAAAGTCAGTTGGGATTATTATTCCCAGTATATGAAAAAAAATAAAACATGCTCCAAACCACCAACCAGTTAAGATCTATTCAAATCTCGAATGACATAGAGTTTCCCCTCCACATCCACCATCCCTTACCCTCACCTCCAGCGACTTCTCCGGCTGCGCCACCGCCTCCAGCGCTGCCGGCGTCGCCTCAGCGTCCTCGTCGAGGCCCTGGGTGACGTCCAACTTGGCCACGGTGGCGCCGCGGCCGAGGAAGGTCTTGGCGTCCTTGGGCGAGGCGGTGGTGAAGGGCGGGGGGGACCTTAAAAGACGACCTCCACTAAGACTACTGGATTTTTTTGGAAAAAATGGCCTGAAATGGAAAAACCAATGATTTTTATTGCCTCTATCTTCTTGGAAAAATTGGTGTGGAGGCAGACTTTCTCGTTTTTTGTGGAAATTTGTAGCTGGAACTGCACTTCCAAGAAGCCTTCACCAAGCTTTGAGCCAAGGTGCCAACACAGCTGGGCGGCGCACGCGAGACACTTCCAGGAAGGAGATTCCATCGACCTCGAAGGTGGTGATGACAAGTCCCCAGCTAGAAAGCTGACATGACATCTGCAAGAAATTTGGATGTTTCTTGGGACATTTGGAATTCGGCTCTATCCCCTTTTGGAACTAGTCTTCAGCTTTCACCTGTGAATTGATTTGTTTAAGCGTCATATGACAACACCTCAGCTTCAGAGCCACCTCTTCGGTGGCATCCTCTGCCTCTTGCGCTTCCTTCAGAGGGTCCTTGTCCTCCTGCTGCAGGAATTTCTCACCTGCATTCAGCACAACTCACAACCAGCAATGCCTCAAAAACTAGAGGCAAATAGCATAAAAACATATAAAAACACAGTATCAGACCACACAAGCCTCACCTTGACCCTGGAGATTAAGAAACAAACACACAAACAAACAAAAAGACGCGAAACAAGTTACTCATTGATTTTGTCATCCAACTATTATTGGCTTTAAAAAACAGAACGATTGAAGTTTGACGTATTTTGGATATTTTTGGATATGGCCTCTATCCCCCTAATTGGATAATACGTAATCCTGGCACAGCCACAACCATCCAATAAACTGTAGATAGCTTTTCTTTTTCAATGATTCACCGCAAACTTAATTACTGTTGAATGTCGATAGCAAGTAAATCAGTTTGTTTTGCAATTGAATCATAAATCAGAAGCCAACCAAAACCGTCCAAATCATTGTTTTTCAATGATTAACCTCAAACTGTGTTGACGTTGTTGTCTGGTTGGTGGTATACCTACCCCTCTCACTTGGGATGATGACATTCCCAATATATTAATGGAAAAATAATCCGAATGTTCCAAACCACCAAGCAGCAACAATGGAATCATGGAAAATCACCATAGAAATAGTGAATTTTCCCATGAAACATGGTGATTTTCCCATGAAAAATTGTGATTTTCCCATGAAAAATAGTGAATTTTCCCATGAACAATGGTGATTTTCCCATGAACAATTGTTATTTTCCATGAAACCATCCCATCTCCCCAACCTCCTCCCGGCCCTCCCGTTGTGTTCCCATCCTGCCGCGCCTCGGGCCATCTGCTGCTGCAGCGCCTGGATCTCCTGGCGCCGGAAGCGCACCAGCGCCTGCTGCTTTGAGACCTGGCGATGAAACATCAGACGTTGATCTGTTGTGATTTATATATGTTTATATGATTGAAAATTGCTGTAATTAAGTGTATATATATATAGACAGATAATATAAATAGTAAACTTAGTAAATATTTATTCATGACATCACACTGTTTTGATGGTCTGTAACATTCTTTTATCAGACTTTGTTGATCTGTTTTGTGACCGTCCTTTGTTCGAAAAAAAAAAGTGACGATGAGTGACGACAATTGAATCAAAATTTCATGAACATTTACGAATTGGAGATACATCGGCCGAATGTTCAAGGAAAATAGACATGATGGTCGTATGATACTACTGTATGTGATATTTATCGCAACAGTTTTCCCCCCAAAGTGGGTGCAATATCCTACCAAGTCCAAAACACTTAGAGTTACAATACATGTGGGTATGGGTCCAAAATGCTTGCCTCAAAAATTGGCAGGTTGAATGCCAGAACCAACGGGTATATTATTCAGGGGTCTCAATTTTTGACCCAGCCCCCAAATCAAATATACATTGCCTTCTGAGGCAGCATTTGGGCTATGATTTGGGGTGTTGACTACCTTCTGGAGAAGTATTTGGATTAGATAGTTCGATAATGTTAGATAGTTAGAGAGTTAGCTAGTTAGATAGTTAGACATACAAACAGATAGACAAACAAAATCAAACAAAGATATTATGATATATTCATGTCATCTCATGTTCATGGTTGATTTATTGAATCTGCACAACATGCCCCACATCCACAGCTTCAGCGCTGTCCACGCAACCTGCTTCTGCATCTCCTCGCTCTGCTGCCGGGCCGTCAGAATCTCCCGGGCCAAGTGAGCGTTGCTGCGCACCAAGACCTGCGTCTTGGACGGGTATGATGGGGAACGTAACACCTCAAAATAATGTGGCTATGAGTCAAAACCAAACGGCACCCGGATGGTACCCAAAAATAGCTGGCTATAATGGATGCGTATTCTGCCAAATATGGCAGTAATAGGTTTTGATCCATCCACACATCCAGCTACAACTGGAAAGAATGGCCAGCCGCTAGCCAACCTTCCAAAATCTGGAAAATCTGAATGGAGATATTCGCAAATTTTGATCTGCAGAATCGATGCAGTGAGAGCCATAGAGGAATTCAAAGGAGAAATCTTGATTGAGGTAACAGGATCGAAGCCCAAGTGCTGATGCAGATTTACTTACCTCTGCGTGATATTCTTACAGCTCTACAACCTCCGAGGGACAGACTTGCTAACTTGTGGATCTGATTTCTTTGGTTTTCCCTCTGCAATCCAATTCCAACTCGGTACAGCTGGGCCCAAAATAATCCACAATCCAAAGGATCATGTATGAGAAGAAAATCCTTATCTGCCTTATCATGTTTAGAAGATCTGCCATGGCATAATTTAGGCAGATATTAGGAGAACAGTTATCTGTCTTATCTGCAAAATGTCTGCAAGTTGGATATCCTATGGCATCCCTAACTTTTGGACAACGGCGGCGCAAGGGATGAGGGTTTCAGCCTGATTGTTCTTCTCCTGCTCCTGCAGTTTGGCGTCATACTTGGCTGTCCTTGGCAGCGCAAGGCTGGAGGAAATCTTCGGGCATAGCCTCTGGTAAAGTAACAGTTTGTTTAATGGAAAATGGACCATTCAGAGATGGAAAATGGACCATTTAGTTCGATGATTTACCATGATTTACCTACTAAAATTGTGATTTTCTATAGTTTGTTGTATGTTTACCAGAGGGTAGATCATGAACCACAAGAAGTGCGAATGATCACAGAAACTTGTTTTTCTGCGGGGAACTCCACCCATCACCAGCGCCCTGTTGTTGAGCATCTCTCCTGTGACCAATGGTGAGGTAAACCAGCACTTTTAGTGAGGTCAGTGAGTGAGGGCACTATACATTTGTTTGGACTTTGAACCCGCGTCATTTCATGGATAAATAGGATATATTTCAACACGTACCAAAACTATTCAAAACTACACACAGCCACGATCTGAAGATAGATCCATTGCATTTCTTGAGGGGCTCCATGGGGCCCCACCATTTTTGCCCGGGTTCGAACATATTCACATTTTTTGGCTTGTTGGAGTCATAATCGTATTTTAACAATTCTGGCTGTAAGATTTGGTTGGTTGGTTATCCCCCTGTGCAAGAAGATCCTTTTTGCAAAGAGGGGTGGGGTGAGTTTGGCTATACCATTTTTATACCCATGTCTTGATATTTTATACTATCATCATTTAAAATCATTTATCTGTTGTTTCGCTTGTATGCTAGTGGCTACGTTTTTGCTTAAAAATCTATACTGACCTGCAAAAATCTATAAAAATCTACAAAAATCACCATCGTTTTTGTTCAACCCTCCATTTTTGTTGCTTAATAAAAATCTGGATTTTCCCCGTTGGCGCCGAGGATCAGCTCCGCGATGTGCTGCCGACTCTGACTCTGCACCTTCGCCAGGTGATCGCTGAAGCTGTCGACGCTGCTGCTCTGTACCTGGCACTGGAGGCGCCCGCAGCGGTGCTCACTGGTTAAGTTTACCCTCTGGTAAACTAACATAGCTATGGAAAATCACAATTTTTAATGGGAAAACTCACTATAAATGGGCCATTTCAATAGCTATGTTAAATTACCGGAGGGTAAGGAATCAAAAGAACTGGAAACCATAGTCTTTACCCGGTTTCCGGCAGATTTTCCCTTCAACCAGCTCTGGAAGAGGAAATGAGTCAGAAAGCAATGCTTTTTGGGAACCGATTGAAGCATGGTTACACTCCTCTTGAAACCCTGTGAGAGCTTATGCAAACCAAGTCCAACAACCACTGATCACCATATTTCGGGAAATGCTTAGCCATAATTTCACCGCTAAAAAACACACGATGCCTCATAGGTACGGTACATCATTCATTCTCACATTCGTTGAACTCAATGGGCCATCTACACACTGCAAACTGCAACTACCAGATGTTATATCCCAGGAAATTTCCCATTATTCTTCGTGACATTCCAAGTAGAATCTCCACTGCTTCTACTATTGCCCATAGGATCCATGTATGCTATATATGGTAACATTTACCATCAATATACCCCCAATGTTAGTATATATACCATACATGGATCCTATGGGTTGTTGGTTGAAATAGCCGTTAAATTACCAGTGTCATCTGCAGCATCGCCCTGCCCAGGGCACGTCCAACTCAACACTCGCCAAATGCTCTGCGAAACCTTTGCCCCCCGCGAAGTTCAGGTCCTGCTTCACGTCCTGCGAAAAGGTGATTTCTACCCGGTAGCTGTGACAAATCTGAAGCGCTTTGGGAATGTTCGGTGAGATGATGTGAGATGGGATCCCCACTAAATCACAGAAATTCACAAATGGAGACTGCAAGCGACTGGATGCAACTGGCAAATATGTTGTCCCAAACAAGACGCAAAAAGGTTGCTTCAGCTTGGACATTTGATGACATTTGCTCCGCACTTTGGAGGGGTATGGTGCTCACCATCAACATCCCACCCCTGACACTGCTCCACAGGCGGCCGTGTCCTGATACTTCTCCAGCAAAGTGTCCGCGTCTGGCAAGTGTGGCATGCCATCGGGCCCTGCATTAAAGACCTGAAGATCACAGGGATGAGTAATGGGTTGATTACTGTGGGTTGATGTGAAGGAACTATGGTGAAGCGATGATGGTCCATTTATCTTGATTTATGATGCTAGTTCAAGGTATAGTAATCAAACTATGCTCAATTCACGCGGGTTGATTGATGACGATATTTAACTGATGACTAGTCACTGGTTCATTCACTAGTGGTCAAACTGTGCTGAGTAATTCATGGCTAGTCATAGATTATTCGCTCATGTTACTAGAACGAATTCGATCTTGGCCAATGTCAACCCCATGTCAGGGAATGGGCACCCACCAATACGCGACTCATTCATACAGCATACCCTCCGGAATTTAACATAGCTGCTATTGAACATGTACCTTTTATAGTTGATTTACCTGCTAAACATGGTGATTTTTCATAACTTCTGTATGTTTACCACAGGGTACGCTTTGCCACATCACTTCGTGCATACAGGCCTGACAATGCCCATTTCTGGCAATACTGGGGATGATCTACTTGAGGGCGCATCCTACTTCGTAAGCGGCTAATAACTATGTTATAACAAAACAGTATCTGGAATATCCTCAGTGGTAACCGGTCAGTAGATTTCATATAGACACGTAATTGCCACTTGCTAAATCTTTCTAACTGGGGTGCACCTTCACCAAGTGCATCAAACATTAACCATCCCCAAATTCGCCAGAAATGGGGCGTATAATTATGGGCGTATAAACCATCCTCCACATGGCAGGTTGATGGCATCGTGTTTGCCACATTTACCCCTCCTGAAATTTTCAGCACCTTGGGCACTTTCGGCAGCTGCTGCGTTTCCAGCGCCGCCGCCGCCACCAGCAGCGGCAGCAGCCGCTTCATTGCCGCGCCGGCGGGGCCGCGGCGCCGCTACGGCGCTAAGCCAGGCGGCAACGGGGCAGGGCACAAGTAGGATTTAATCAATATTACTTCGATATAGATGATCAAGCATGATTTTTAGTGGAATGTAGGCATTTCAAGATCTAGAATCTATGAAAAGGGATTTGTTGGTTAATGCACATTATTCTCGACAAGTAAATCGCTGAGCAGGATATACTTGCAGTAGTGTACTACGTCATATAGGACGGGAACAATTTACCATCACCATGGTCATAGTTAATCATTGTTAACGCATCTCAATGCAAACTCTCAGATGACCCACCAAAACGGAGGGTTTTCATTGTCAATCTTGATGTTTTTTTCCTGAGGAATTCTCCACCTTGTTGGGGTTCAAAAACAACTGCCATTCTGCACCTGCCCTTCACCCTGTGAGCAGACCCTGCCTCCAGGGGCAAAAAGTCACTCAAACTCCAGCGACTCACCTGCCACAAATTTTGCCTTGTACCAGGTACTATTTACCTATTGAATCTATTGGCTGTTGGAGCTTACCCTACTATCCATCAAGATAAAACAAGCAAAGGAGCTTGAAACAGGGCCACGAAACCACCATTTGGCTCATCTTTCTCTGAAGTATGGCAGCTCAAAAGAATCTGAAACTCCACTCATGCTAAATCTGTGTAGGCTTTTTTGTTGCGGATATGCCAATGTCAGTGAATATCCCATAAGAACCATAGAATATAGAAACATGAAACATTTTGCTTTGGTATGGCTTGATTTCGATCCATGATAAGATCCACTTAGATGGGCCATGGGATTAACTAATTAACTGGTGAGTAACTGGGGCTAAATATAACCCCCAAACAATCCCAATGATTTCATCCATTTACTAACTACCCTCTGGTAAACATACAAAAAACTATGGAAAGATCCACCATTTTTCATGGGAAAATCCACTATAAATGGTGATTTTCCATAGTTATGTTAGATATGTTAGTTTACCAGAGGGTAGTTCACTAACAAACCATGGCCCATTTAGCAGTTGTCCATCGCATCGATCTCCGTCCACCTGCACATATGGAAGAAGATCTGAAACGAGTCGCAGCAGTCGAGCCGCATGCCTCGAGGCCGGAAAGGTTGAGCTGGATGTTTCACCAGGAAATCACCATGGAGGTACCAGGAAAATCACGATCTGATCATCGGTGATCAGGTCCAAAGGTCATGAATGGGAATAATAATGATCGATTCTGGATATTAATGGATATTAATGGGAATAATTATAGTTATTCTGGATATTAATGGGAATATGATTTGTGATATATCATGAATAACTCAATGTCACCTGTAAAACTGTTGCATGCAGTGCCAAAAAGAGCTGGGCCACTGGTGATTACTTTCCTCCATTCACCTCAAACATCATCAATCTTACATGAAGCAAAACAATATGACACTAAATGCATGTAAATGCCAATAACAACCCACACAATCAGTCGGTGTCCCTGGATTTATTTAAGCTTTATGAGTCTATATGTACAGCCGACAAGAAAATCGCAGCACCTATTGGGCACCTCGACGTGCCATCAATGGCCGATAAAACAATGAGATGTACCTGTGTTCGTCGCAATTTCTGTGTTCCACATCAAAGGGTGCACATCCCAATTGAAGCGCCATGTTCAACCTCATTGTTTGCTGGATGTCTCACCAGTATATCCATTGTCTTAAACCCATATTATATCACCATATACCACCAATAGATCCGATAGATTTTTGTTCAAGATTTTCCCAACCCCACCACTGTCAATGTTTCCAGGTGCCGACTCACACAGGCGGCGTGGAGCAAAGTTTGCCCCTCCTCTGATACTTTGCAGAGGTCCTGGCAGGACATCTACCCAGCCTGGTAGACCATCTATAAATGGTTAATCCATGGTTAATATATGGATAATCTATGGATAATCTATGGTTAATGGTTAATAGTTACCCGAAATGGTAAACATACAAAAAGCTATTGAACATGACCATAGAAATAGAGGATGTTCCCATTGAAAATGGTGGATCTTTCCATAGTTATTTATGTGGCAGTTTACCAGAGGGTGCTGATTCCTTTGATGAAGGATGCAGCCAGAACTCCGCACCAAGGTTGGGCCCGCAAATTCTAAGCATACTTCACTCACCATAATTAACCAGTAATCAACAGCCATCATGAACCATGACTATGGCTATCATGAACCATTCATGAGCCATTTAATGGCCATTAATGACGATTTATGAACCATTTTTCATGGCCATAAAACCATTCCGTTCCACTCATCAACCATTGAAAAATCACTATTAATTATGATTATGGCCATATTCTGGCCCTAAACTTCTCCACAATCATAATTAATAATGGTTGGTTCTCCACTCCCACCGTAATAATTAGAACTCATCTCCTGCGGGTTATCAATGTATGCATAAGATATCTGGTTGGTGGTTTTTACCATCTTGAAAAATATTAGTCAATGGGAAGGATGACATCCCATATGTTATGGAAAAGTAAAATTCATGTTCCAAACCACCAACCAGATATCCTAAGATCACACACATCCCATATATGGAAAATAACAAAAAATGTTTGAAACCACCAACCAGATAATAATCATCTACAAATGGCATCAGGTTTCCATGCATAAGATCTGGGTAAATTATAATAATTCACTAACCTGAATTAAGGCCATTTGGGGATGATTTCCCTTATTAACCATGATTCCAGTGTCGCAGTGAGGTCGTTATACTGTAATTTACCCAGATAAGATATCCCAATTTTCACACCCCAGATCTCCGGCCTCGTATCTCACCTGTCCCACGCCCATCTGCTGCTGCCGCTTCCGCAGCGCGCAGCTCTCCTCGGGCGCCAGCCAGGCCCAGCGCCGCTGCCGTGTGGTGAAGGCGCCGCCGGTGGCGGCGGGCGCCGCGAGCGCCGCGAGGCGCAAGGTCCAACGGTGGTGACGGGTCCTGGGATGAAAAACCATGGGTTTTTACCATGGGAAAACCTGTGAGAAGTGGGTGAAAATCATTAAAAACATGGAACGCAGCCCATCTGATGAAGCGGGGTTCGTCTGATTTGGGAGTGATTTGAAGAAAAATCTAAGAAAACAATCTGAGAAAAAACATGGGTTGGTGTGTGCTCGTGGGAAGTTATGTTTTGAGCGAAAAATGTGGCAAACATAAATGAAGGTGAATATGAAAGAAAATTATGGAAAAGCGGGAACTCAATCCAATTCGGCAAAGGGAATTGGAGCCACAAAGGTAAGGAAATTGAGATGACATTGAGCTGCAAAGGTGAGGTTTGAAGTCTGAAACTCTGAAACCTGCAAACAATGTTTGGTAATGATGATAGTGACAGTGTGGATAAATCGGTAATTAAGCAGCTATACATAATATAGTTTCATAGACATGTTGCCCAAAGGAAAGGAATTAAAAAAAAAAACGCCGTTGAAGCAAGAATAATGATGAAACACGATGAAACCCTGAGTAGCTTGGGGGGCAACCCAACCCTGAAGCTGCTGAACTCACACCACCGTGACGTAGCACGCAACACTCCAACTGAAGGATGTGAACATTGGTTACCTACCAAAATAGTCAGGTTATATAGTATAATAATTACATGTTGGCATTGTCAAACAAATCCATTTCCCAATCAATTGCACACATTAAATCACGGCTCAAAACTGTTTGGTGCATCGACGTGCATCCCAGTTAGCAAGTGGCTAATAACCATGTTCTAAGCCACCTAGTTGGTGGTATACCTACCCCTCTGAAAAATATGAGTTCGTCAGTTGGGACGATGACATTCCCATATATGGGAAAATAATGGAAAATAATCCATTCCATGGTTCCAGTCACCACCAATCAGTCACTTATATGGATACTTATATATACTTGTGGGATATCCCCAGCCAGATCAATGGCACTTATAAGCCACCAAGTCCGGCATCGTTTCCAGCATCATTTCCACCGTGCCAAGCAGCCAAAGACCCGGGAAGGACTGCGAAGGCCTGGCCGTATAGGATCCATGGTGCTGGTATATTAATGCTAACATAAAGGGGGTTTTGTTGATGGGATCCATGGAGCACCATATATAGCAGCACCATGGATCCTATGGGTTAAGAAAAAATGGGGGAATATGTCGGATAGCTTGGAATCGACAATTCAAGGCTTGTAGGACTGGATATCAATTTGATGATCCCTGCATGTTTTTTTACTCAAAAATAATGTTGTAGATTCATAGGCACGGGGGAATGTTGCCATGTCAGGTCGCTGCCACCTGAACTCGAGAGAGGACTCCGGCACCGCGAAGTTCTCCTGGCAAGGAAATGCATGGAATAGCTTGGAATCTAATGAGCAAAGATATCTCGAGAAATTTTAATAATTCACTGATCTGAAATAATGTGATTTGAGTATATTTGGGTATCAATCACCTTATTAACTATCATTCCAGTGACGTCGCAGTGAGGTCGCTATAATTTGCCCAGGGATGTGCAAAGACCATAGTACCGCTGGAAATTCCCAGCCTGCCAAATGCGTAAATGCTTAGACCACGAGTTGGTGCCATGAAATTGCTGAACAGAAATAACCCATCAAACTATGGATAATACTTATGCCAAAAACCCACTGGCTATTCTAATTCCAAACAGTTCTAAACCAACTTAGGGATTCACAAGAACATAGAAAAACCCTGATTTGTTTTTCCCAAAAAATGATGGTTTACAAGTTTACAACTTCATTTCACCCATGAAAAACATGAAAAACAGGGATCCAACTGGCCATGTTCAGACCATGCACCGCCAGCTGCGTCCTCATCCTCCACCAGCTCCGACAATTGCAGGGCCTCCAGCGCTTCATGCAGCCGCTGCAGCCAGGACTGGCCGTCTTTGGGGTCGAACCTCGCAGTGTACGGGATGTCACCAGGATTTCCTGTGTCAAACATGGCTAGCTGGGAAATCCCCAAACTAAATGCAGGTTTCTAGCTGGGAAAATCATCGAACAAATGGTGGAATTCACCAACAAAAGCAAAGGATAAAGGATGATAAATAAGTGATTTGACCAACAATAATCACAATTCTACCAAACCAACCTTGCCCACCCATGGATCCTATACTTCATATGTCTAACACGATCCCATAATGTAATATCAGAACTTGTTTTAAGATGTTTTAAGTGCCTACGTTTGATGGTCTAATCGCCATGTTATCTCGGTTCATCCTCCGGTAATCAAACAAGGACATGGACAATCCAGTTGTAGGCGATTTCCCGGCCAGCCACGTTTGATGACACCGGAGGGTGTATCCATTATCCCATGAATATCCCAACTGTTGTCCTTATGAAGCCATCTAAAACCATATATTAAACTGCCATTCAACCCTCATTATCCCATCAAATAATCCCAGAACCATATTGGATCCATGGTTTCCTTGGCAGCCAGGTAAGTTTAAACCTGTGGCCAATGCAGGCCTTTGCTCGCCCATGTCATGTATCAAACGTTCCCGTTTTATTAAGGCCCCATGGATCCCCATGGTTTCCTTGACGTTAGCCCAGATAAACCCATGGTATTCTGGCGTCTTGAACATAAACAAAACAACCAAGGCGCAGCCAAGTGGGCAAGCGATGCCGCAGCTGGGGGAAGACCCTGGATCAAGCCATGGGATTGAGAGGTTTTTTTCTGATAAAGTCCTGACATGTCCTGACACTGTTTATACTCACAAAATGTGGCAATTTATTGACTTGTTCTATCATGAATTGAAATCCCTGCTAGTTTTCATGGGGGTATCTATAATCGAGGTATACCCCTCTCTCTCTCTCTCTCTGCATATCGCTGTCAGGTCACCCTGCCCTAGCTGTGCTAGGAAGCCAGAAACAAGTAATGACAAAATCGAGGTATGCCATGGTATACCTGTTGTGAGACAAGTCTAGCTACATTCACATACTTCGTCTGCCAGCCAGTAATTCAGTTTTGTTTTATGCCTCCCGTTACAACTTGCCCGGAACAATCCATTCAGCGCTTGCCAACATCAGACCCATTTGAGCCATTTCCATATTTGGGGATGCTTACCAAATTGATCAACAAATGGATGCTACTATATAGTAACATGATGGCGCAATGATCTCAATGTGTCCAACATGATTCTCGATATGCCTTCATTTTTATGAATGATCCCCATATGACATCTGATATTATCGAGTATCAATGTCTGATATCAATTGGTCTGTTGATGGATTTGCTGGGTATTTTCGGATGCGTTCAATGATGGGATGCTAATGATCAATCGAATCCGTTCAATGATACTATATGATACTATCCATTTTAGGAGTCATTGATATCCAATCATCCATGGATATCAACAAATATCATTCAATATCCATTTGTCCGCAATCTGGGTATAATGGTATATGAATGACGCCTATGCAAGGTAGTGCCTCCCGGTTCTAAGTTGGTTTATAACCACCATGAACTACAGATCTATGTATCATAACTTGGCTTCGAAGCAAGTTTATGATACATAGCAAGTTTATGATACATACCCTCTGGTAAACTAACATAGCAATAGAAAATCACCATTTTTAATGGGAAAATCCACTATAAATGATCATTTTCTGTAGTTCATGGTGGTTGTAGCGGAGTTTTCTTCACCAACAACGAGCGCTTCCGAAGTGAAAAATCCAAGCGGCACTCGTCCATCCGCGCTGGCATCAAGGCTGTGCAGTTCCTGGGCAGCTGAGGGAAGATTTGATATGGTTTATACTGGAGATTTTAATGGGAAAACCATAGGAAAACCATAGGAAAATGGAGGTTGACCCAACCTGGTTATTGAACAGTTTGCCATGGAAAATGGCCCATAGAAATAGATGGATTACCTATTAGAAATGGTGATGTTCCATGGCTATGTTAAATAGCCAGATGATATATATATAATATATATATTATATTACCCTGGAAGTCCAGGGACTCAAAAAGAACGTCCTCATGAAAATCCGTAGAAAGTGGATCAAAAAGGAACGTCCATGTAAAATCCTCATGATGTACCTTTTGAGGTCCCG
>Ga0126342_10009824_pt1 | contig 17134 bp, 14 predicted proteins | sample Cyp1metagenome_FD_92528 | JGI IMG/M metagenome (GOLD analysis project Ga0126342, IMG submission 92528) | Coral microbial communities from Lord Howe Island, Old Settlement Bay, Australia - Cyphastrea 1 metagenome | ecosystem: Host-associated > Invertebrates > Cnidaria > Coral ... | reverse complement strand
ATATTACATATTACATATATTATATATTATATATTATATATTATATATTATATATTATATATTACATATTATATATATAATATATATAATATATATTATATATTATATTATATATATATTATATATATATATATTATATATTATATATATATTATTTATATATATTATATATATATTATATATATATTATATATATATTATATATATATTATATATATTATATATATATATTATATATTATATATATATTATATATTATATTATATATAGTGATGTTCGATGATTTTCCAGTTCGCATTCCAGCGCGCGGCCTCAGGTTTTCGGGGGCACAGCAGCGGGCGATGTTTTCCGCTCGAGCCATCAACAAGGATGGGGATGGTCGATACATGCTGGTTGGTGGTTTCAACCCCTTGAACCTACCATTGGTTGGTAATCTACTGTTGATATTAATGGTTAATATTAATGGTTATAATATGGTTAATGATTCATGATGGTTAATAATGATCTGGTTGGTGGTTGAGCCTACCCCTCTGAAAAATCATGGAGTGCGTCAGTTGGGATTATGACATTCCCAACATGATGGGAAAAATAAAAAATGTTCCAAACCACCAACCAGATCCAACCAGCATGTATGCACCCGTATCACCTTACTTCCCTCATCCTCTTGGATTTTTCCCCGTCTTCAAGGCACAGTGAGTTGCCGGGGAGACAACAGTTACCCCACTCAGAATCCATTGGCACAGCCGCTTGGAAAGATCTTCTTTGCAAGCGGCCGAAAAGCGGACGAAAAGCGGACGGATCACACCGACTGATTTCTGGAAACCAAGCGTTTGAAGGTATGATTTGTGAACAATAAAATCGAACAATGGCACACAGCCGAAACCATGGCGTACAATGCATTTTCCATTGGCCGAGAGTCCGGATGTTGCCGCAACACATTGGGAAAGACAAAATGCATTTCTCGGGACATGGTCTAATGAGAAAAACAACTTTGCTACTTTGTTTGATTTCTTGCCGAAGTAAATCCGGCAAAGTTGTTTCCTAAGTTTCTTCTCCTAAATTTCCTTTTTGCTTAATCTGATAATTGCCACACATAGTACCCCTAGATAGCCTTAACTTTCAGCTCTTCCACTAGGCACAAAGACGTCAAACAACAAGGGGTGCTACCGGAGACAACTTAGTCTTTCCACTGTGTATTTTTACACCTAAGCAAATATCTACATAATTTCATAATATGATAATATACATATGTTTATACCAAAATATAAATTGCATATTAGCCAAAGCAACAGTAAACCATCCCCAAAATCACGATTTTTATGGGCGCTATAACCCATCCCCAAAGGGTTTATGGCAGCCAGGTTTCTCAGCTCCCCGTGTTCTCCCCCCGAGTTTTTTCACAGCGATGGCGATCGCGCACGCTTCGGCCCCTTCGTTGTCGTCGTTTTTCCTGCTTCGCCTGCACGGCTCAATTTTTTTGGGGCGTAGGGCATGGGAGTTTCAAACACATTTGATGGAGGTTTCAAGGGAAAAACATGGAAAAACCCGAGGAAAACCATAGGAAACCTCTTCGTCTATGGATATCTGTGGATGTTCCCAAGAAAAATGGTATTTTCCATGTGTGATTAGGGTATCTGGTTGGTGCTTGAACCAGCAATGATTTTTCCCGCAATCGTAGATGATTTACCCCATATATGTCTACACATCACGTATGTATGTATGTATGTATATATATATATATTCATATATACATATATTTGCATATATATACACATATTCATACAGTATATATAGTATGTGTATATATATAATTATTTACATTATATCGGGAGAACGTGTTTGGTCGCCCCAATGCTTTTGCTGATTAGAATGTGCTCAGTGTGTATACAGGTGAACACGAACGTTATTAGGGAGCTTGTGAAACGTGCACAACTTCTGTGACACGTGCACAACTTCTGTGAAACGTGCACAACTGCTGGGAAACATGCACAGCACAACATCTCTGAAACGTGCACATATAGAATACTTGAAAAGACTGGGTGGGGGCGATGAAACACGTTATACCCATATATATATACACAATTATATACACATGTACATGTTTGGATTGTCCCTTGCCACATTTGAGTACCCCTTGGGGTAAAGCCCCCATTTTCTCCCGTTTGTCCAATCCCCAGGTTTGCTTGTTGCACCCCCAAGCATGCAAGAGCCATAGAAAAAAATCACTGGTACAGCAATCAAAAAAGAACATGAAGTATAATGATGATAGTAAACATAATTATAATGATAAATTATAGTGATAAATAATAATATCAATCAATCAATATTGCTAATCATCGGTAATTACTAATATTAATCATGATGATAGTGACCCCCATTTGGATGGGGGACACCAGTCATTTTGCAACACAACTCCATCAGGCACCAAACTTTCTCTGCCGCCCAAATTCTGCGCAACGCAACCAGAAAATTAAGGGATTCAGCACATGTAAAATGCTTCGCACCCAATTTTGTACGTTAAATCCCAAATTCTTTGATGGTTACAAAAATAAACCCCATCCCCATTACATCCCCCGCCTGGGGGTGCATCCCAATTTAATTAGGAAGCCCGCTTACCAAGCGGGATGCATATCCAAGCCTGTATTGATATCCCATTATGTCCCAATCAATATTCCATTGATATCCCAATAATATTCCAAATATATCCCCAATATTCAAGCATGATACACTCCCGCAATTTAACAGCTATGTAAAATGGTCCGTACATATCATACATGTACGCTTCACCTATATTTACTCAAAATGGTGATTTTCAGTTCCAGCCATTAGCTATAAATGGCTATGTTCAATTCCATACATGGTGATTTACCTGTATTGACCATTTAAATAACCGTTAAGGGTATATATCAATGGTCAAAAAAAAGTTAGGTTAATATAGGTAAATCATATTCTAAATCCCCATTTAAATCAAGTCCCCCAATGGCATTTAATATAGCCCCCCATGGAATATAGGTAGATTATGGTAAATCACCATTAACATTAAGTCCCAATATATATATATATATATGAATCATGGTGATATCAGTGATATCACCATTTAATTAACCATTTAATACCCCTCTGAAAAATGATGGAGTTCGTCAGTTGGGATGATGACATTCCCAATATGATGGGAAAGTCATAAAAGTCATGTTCCAAACCACCAACCAGATATCTGGGCAAATTATAATATTTCACTAACCTGAATTAAGGCCATTTGGGGATGATTTCCCATATAAAAACCATGATTTCCAGTGAGGGAGAACAGTGAGGTCGTTATAATTTACCCAGAGATATTACCCTCTGGTAATTTAACATAGCTATTGAAAATGGCCCATTTATAGTGAGTTTTCCCATTGAAAATGGTGATTTTCCATAGCTATGTTAGTTTACCAGAGATATTAGTTAGTCCCCCAATGGTGTTCATTCCTACATCTTTCGGGTAGATCTCCCAAGCCGCCTTTAACTTGCACCCGCGCTCGGCTCGCGCGCTCCGGAGGAGTTGGACCAGCCAACTGAGGAAGGCCATGGGGAATTCAACTGGGAAAACATGGATGATCATAGAAAACCCATAGGAAAATCATGGGAAAATCCATAGAAAACTTGGAACCAAAAATGGTGAAGAATGCGGGAAACCATGTCAGTTTGACCCGGCATTCAACCAGCAAAAAACTCTGGATGTGAGCCTCAAAAGTTGGGATTGAAGCAAGAAAAAACCAATGAGGAACCATGTTTAAAAATGGGGGGATAGAAGAGCACAAAGAAATATACAGAAAACACAGTGCAAATATACATAATTATGTATATATATATACATGTTTTAAAAACAAAATGTTGCTGAACATTGGGGACCCACATGATTTGACCAACGTTCGCTGGAAGCGGCAAAATCACCGGCACAATTTTCGCCGCCAAAGGAATGGGGAGAAGCAAATGGACCGTTCATCATTCATCTGGTACTTGATCACAACTATGGAAAACGGTCCATAGATGATTTATAGATGATTTATTTACCTACTTTTAAAAAATGGTCTATTCAAAATTGGCAGAGGCTATCTGCTAAGTATACGATTAGTGACATCATTTAAATGATGTACCCCCCTCTTTAAACGTTGACCATGAAAATCGCGTGGGATTGCCAATCCCGAGGGGCGAAGCAAGATTTTACCCTCGGGGGATTGTCATGTTCCGAGTGCAGAGCATTTTGGGAATGTCACTTGTATTTGTCATCATGAACCTACCAAATTTGGAAGTTGCCACTCTTTTGTATCAACCATACAGTAAGAAGAAGGACATCCATGGCCACCTTGAACACGTATAATTGGCTGGGGTATAATTAGCTGGGGTATATCCCACTAATCTAATTATGTAAGTGGCTGATTTTCTTGTGGTTATTGCATTCACACGTGTCTATGTTAACCACTTAAGTGGGATTCACACCCAAGTGAGACCTGAAAGACTGATTGCTGGTTCTCTTGCATTGCTAGGTCCCCGAGCTGTTGCTTGACCCCCTCGCGCACGCACCTGTGGAGGTGTGATTCAGCATATCTTTACCGAACTTGGCAAATGCGGTACCCGAACGTCCTAAGTTTTCATTGGAAAAATGATACAGCAATGGAAGAACATTAGCACTGCTAGGCTAGGCTAAAGGAAAAATCATGAGATTTAATCCTCAGCTTCTCTAGGGTAGATTGGCTCTTGCTGCTCTCCATGAAACCGTGTATATCAAAATTGAAGACCTCAGCCCATCACGGCCCTACTCTGAGGTGAACATTGGTGAAATTCAGTATGAGGGGAGAACGGATATATGAATGATATATGTATATAATGTGTATATGTGTATATATATATATATGTGTGTGTGTGTGTTTTGGGAAAAGAAAAAACATCAAATGGCCACAAAAGTGGCACCCTGCTAAGCACCTTGCCCGAAATGGATAACATGAGCATGACTATCTCACAAAGCAAGAAGGCAGGTTACAAAATCTAATGCTTACACAGATGGGGACCGTAGGGACTTGTGGGCCTTCAGTCTTGGGCAACATTCTTAATCAATCATCAACCTGTGCAAATCCCCTGCTGTGAGCTACCCGTCACTTTTGTGATTTTACATGATCGTATATCAACTCAAAGACTCTGCTGTCGGCCATTTCCATGTACACTTTCCCTTGTTTACGTTGATATCTCAACACGACGTCCACAAACATGTGTGTACTATATGCAAACAGCAATATGTCAGAATTGGGTTCCTACTGGGTCGACTTTTCACGAATTGTACTTTGGCACGAAGCTGTGGTAAACATGAGGTATCAGGAAAAACTTTGCTCAAGCAAGGGAAACTCCGCCAGGAGAAAGTCGTTTTCGTTGTATTAGCGCTCTTGTATTCTCAAAATCTCTGATTTTCGGCATACGTCAGAGATGGTGATCATGATGCTTCAAGCCACGTTTCAAGGATAGTCCCGATTCTTGCAGAAACGGTCCTGAATGGATTAGAAACAAGCATTTTACGATTTCAGAAACATGTGTGCTTGAATTGTAGTCATGACCTGCAACGATTTTGAAATAGCTCTGCGCTTGTCACACAACTCAGTCCTTCAACAACGTAACATGGCCGTGGCACTTCGCTATGTGGCTGATATACCTGGATGTTATCGCTTTTTTCAAGGGCACCAGAGGTATCATCAACATCGCCAACTGGCCAATTCGATCACTTACCTTGTTTTTGGACACCAATCCAGATGTGTTTCACAATAAAACATCCACACATCAAAATGTGTTTTTTTTCCCGAAGAAAACACACAAAATCCACTGGCTAATCATCATGTTCCCGTAATTTTCCCATTAAAAAAGTGGTAAACTCCACCAGTTTTTAAGGGTCGCCTCTTCAGCCACCAGCTGCCAGACTCCTCCCGTTGAGTTGGCACCTCGGCAGCTTTTGATCCATATCTCCCGTTGTTTAAATGATATCTGTATCCAAGGTTATCACCATATTTAAATCGACATTTAAATCCATATCTATCGATATACATAGATATATATATATATATATATATATATATATACATATATATATATACATATATATATTATAAATATATATATATATATACATATATATATATATACATATATATATTATAAATATACATACACACATTATATCCTACATTATAATATATTTACAGTATTTATTTAATTTATATATATATCGATATTTATCGATCTTTCACCATATGGGGATGGGCCAAGTTACCTCTCTTGCCTTACCGGAGGAAGAGGCTCCATCCAGGACGCCACGCCGCTTCGACCACTCTTGCCCTGCAGCTCAGAGGCTCCCAGCAACCTGGGTGCAGCAACGTTGCAAGTTGGTCAAAAATATTGAGGATCCCATGGGAAAACCACGGGTTTTAACCCTGGAAAAACACTTGGAAAATATAGGACATGGCAAAACCATGGGAAAACCATTGAAAAATGTTGGGAAATATGGGAAAATCATGGGAAACCCATGGGAAAATCATGGGAAATTCCCGCACAACATGGAGGTTTCAATTTAGTGCGGAAATCATCAACTTGAGATATTTTCAGCCAGCCACCTTTGATTACCAGAGGGTATATCATATTTATTACGCAGTCATTCTTACATTTATTAGGTTTACCACATTACTGGCTAATAATTGGGAAAATATGATAACACATTGAAAACTGCTGGGGGGGTATCATATAATTTCCTATAATTTGAAACTGATGTCCCATTGACTATCCAGTTATTTCTTGGGATTATCATGGTATTTACCATGGTTTCCAATAACTTCCCAGTTCTTATTGAGTTTACTTCCCATTATGTAATGTAGGGTATACACCTAGTATGCACCCGAGAATAGGATGATGTTTGTCATGACCCCAAATGATTCCCATAGGTGGCACGGTTTATCATTGGGTTTACCGTACATAAATCGCCATAGTTGCAGACTTATATGCCAACCTTGAATCATTATTTCACGACGCTTCTTCAATATTCAAACACTCAAAGAAAAAAAACAGCAGAAGCATACAGCATCGTTATACAAAAGATTGTTGGCATAGGGATAAGGAACACAGCAGAACTGGTTTGCCAAAATCTTCTGTGTTCCTTATCCCTATGACCCTGGCCCCATGGCCACTTCGCGGAAGCGTCGGATCGGGCGCCAGACACATCCTGCTGCTCCTCCAGTGGCAGTTTCCACAGCGCGCGCAGCCTAAACTGCTGGGAGTTCCATGGCATTTGGATAAGTTCAGCAACAAATTCCCATGGAAAATCATAGATTTCTATGGGATCAATGGATCTATAATAGATATTAATAGATTGGATGATTCTATAATACCCTCTGGTAAACGTTTACATAACTATTGGAAATCCACCCATTTTTCATGGGAAATTTCACTATAAATGAATGGTGAATTTCCATAGTTATGTTAAATTACCAGAGGGTAGATGATTCATAATCTCATCTATTAACCAAGAATCATCTATTAAACTCTATTATAACCCACTGATATCCACTGATCAGTTAATCAAGAAAATCCTCCCAGTTGGTTAACCGTCGAAATAACTAATTTTTGATTAATCCTGATAAGTTAACCAACAAATCGCAGTTAACCAACAAAATCCTAAAATATTCTGATGTTGGTTAACCAATTTCTGAATGAAACCAACCGGATATTCCTATGATTTAAACAACAAACTTCATGACGAAATTCCATGGGATTTTTTTATGTAATGTGATGTAATGGGATTTTTCCATGTGCGTTTGGCAGGTCATCAGTGATTACATGTAAAATGTGAATTTGGGGTGTCTACTCCATCTTGCCATGTTGTGAACTCATGATCAAGTATGTATGGCAATGTATGGAGTAATATGTGCGTTTGTTCAAGTTGGGTATACACACCACAATGGAACTTCAATCAGGGAAAATGATCAGAAAAAATCATAAACCCTGGGATTTCGGGTGGCCCACATTTTCAGACAAAATCCATACAGTCAAAATGTGAAGTGATCAATGATGTATGGGGTACTGTAATATTGATGAACACCTGAAAACCAGGGATAGGAATGGATTGCATCCTTGTTTTACTTCTGGATAATCCTGCCGAGGAGTACGTATAAACCCGTTTGGAGCAATTTAGCGCCAGGACTACCGTAGAAATTTTAACTGGAATCGTTCATGAATAGGGGATTTCAGCTAACCTGGGTGCTAATATGGGGATATTATCCATTTGCCAACCCAATAAGAACAACAAAGATTTCCTACCTTTCGAGGTGTTTTACACCGTGAGAAAGTGGGTTCTTAGCATTATCATTGTTGGCTTCCCACATGACTGGTGTGATTTCACTGCATTGAATTTGCATATAGCCCTAGTTCAGGGATGTTACGTGTATGACTAACCCGAAACTGGTAGGGGAGCAAGACTGTATGGGTGCCGATGGGAAGGGGGACGGAAAAGCGCTGTCCATAGAAATTACAATTCCCTGAATAATCTGAATATGGGTTCCGACCATGGATTATGATCATATTGATCATCTCCAACAAAAATTGGTTAGTATAACTCGGTATAGCCCCGATACTTCTCAACGTGCCTCGAAAATGCGGCGGAACCATTGATTCCATCCCCTCCGGAACATGATTTAAAAAAAAAACGCACCACTGTTGAAAGATTAGTATACAGTAACTGTTTATTGATCCCATGAATGATGCTTAATCAACATCATGGCTATATAATCCCAGTAGTAGTGGTTGATTAATATTACAATTCCAGTAGTGACGGTTGATTCATGTTACACTTCCAGTAGTAGTGGTTGATTGATATTAACTTTTACATACTTTTACCAAATTTTAACTTTTAACATTAGTATTCCACGTACGGGAATCGCATCAAATTTATTCCGTTTCCCTACAGTATGATGGTCAAAATGATAAATATTTTTTTTGATAGTGGTATTATGGTAAACCCATGTACCCTCTGGTAAACTAACATAGCTATGGAAAATCACCATTTTTAATGGGTAAATCCACTAGAAATGGCAATTTTCAATAGTTATGTAACAAATTACCAGAGGGTAAACCCAATAACAAACATTGACAAAGCATAGAAAATCTCTAAACCGTCCCTAAAAATCCACCATTAAAAATGGCTGGCGCAAGGAACAACTCCGCCGGAAAGGGCTGCAGCGCGATGCGTTGCACTTCCCCAACCAAGCGATCGACCTGCGGGGTCATAGATTTTTCATGGCAATGGGTGGGATTTCATGGGCGTTTCATTATAGCCATTAAATGGGATTTCATGGAATATAAATGGTAGTTTCGTGGAATTTAATGTTTTTTATTTGCGAACCTCTACAAGGTGGCCACCCAAACTATAAGTAAGTCGGTTTAATTCAGTAGGTCAACTATGTTTTATGGATTTTTATGGTAGATATTGGTAGATATAACAGGATATTCCACATGATATTCCACATGATCGTCGGCATTACAAAACTCATCAAAACTCTCCATGGGGGGTAGCCAACTTACAACTGGGGTCCCATCATCAATTTATCGGATCTTTCGTGTCGGCGCAATTCGGCGTGTCGGCCAACATGTTTTCAAGCAAAGAAATGAAGACCCACAGACCCAAAAAACAACGACAGTGTTCGGGGCCCTTCTAAGGGTGAAACATGTGATAGTCATAAGATTATTGGAATGCAACTGCTCAAAAATGCTATCAGTCACAGCATTTTCTGCGCTAAAGGCGTGAAATTTCGGCAGGGTCGTGGCAAGTGCCATCCCAAAACGGACTGCCTCAGCTTGCAACCACTCAGCTGTAGTATCAGCTGGGGCTTTCGCCTCCAACTTTGGGCCTAGCGTGGATGGATCACCCATGGCTTCCCCAGTTGGGCTTCGTCCCGCTTCAGGACCCCCAAAAAGTCAGTCAAGGAACGAACCACCTCCAGATCTGTACCGCTCCAACCATTTTTTGGGTATGGTTCAAGACCCCCAAGACCCCAAGTGTCCTGGTGAACACTCAAATCGCCAATGGAATTGTCTGAAAATAGTCGGTATACCCCCCAAATGAAACCGGCAAAAATACGGGAACTGATGAATCATTGGATTTTGGGGCAAATTGTCACTTTTCCCCTTCATGTTCAGGTACCAAGCCCCCATGGGTTCATCTTCATTGCCGCAATCTCCGCCTGGTGCCGTGAGCACCTCCGGCGGGAGGTCTTTCTTTGGCCGTGTTGCAGGCTTCTTCGGCTTCTTCTCTGCCTATGTCGGTAACAGCTTGGAACACCACCAAAAAAAAAAACGAAACGACCCCGGACGAAAGGTCATCTAGATGGGAAAGTCATTGACCTGCAAATGGTACAGGATGGTGCCCCCCAGTTATAAGTTGCTTTATAATCCCATTCACTATAGATATATCTACCATAAGTCCTAGTGAAATTAGAGTTATAAACCAACTGAACGCTATCTTGGGGGCACCACATTGTATGTACTTTAAATATCTTTACTGGTCATCTTAATGGGATTTCTCCATTGCCATGATGACCGGCGAACTGTTCAGTTGCAAAATTCCGCAAAACATGGACTTTATGGACCCCCAGAGTCAGATGGAAAGGTCGAACTTACCGCTATGTACAAATCTATTTTTGTGAAGTAGATTTTATGCCTATCATTGCCTATCTATCTTTTTTATTCTTTTTTGGGGCCAAAACATATCAAGGATGGCACTGGATGGCATCTCAACTTAACCGCGCCTTGAGTGTCTTCGTAGCAGCCGGGGGACTGGCACAGCTATGACCAGCTATGAAGAAACATGGCTGTGTCAGTGACATTACCTCCCAAATTCCCACTTCAGTAGGAAAAATTGTGATTTTCAGTGGATCTTCGGTGTTCCGCAAGATTTTCACCCCCACGTGGCAACTGAACAGGACTTGGCACCTCACTCATCAGAGCTGGTGCCCACGACCCGACATATCATCCCTTGAAAAACTGAGCTGGTGCCCTGGGATTCTCATCAATCGCCGATCGCCAATTTTTACCAGGTGGTCTACTCAAGCAGAATGAGAACAGTTGGGGCCCAGTTGGGGTTGTATATTCTAATATCATCTATCATAATATTCATAAATCATAATTCTTCAAAATGGCTTTCCACAATGCCCTGTATAAATCAAAAACGGTTTGGCTTCATAGATCATTGCGATGAATACGATCGTATAACATTACCATCTGGTTATGACTAACATAGCCATGGGTATAAATGGGTCATTTCCCATGGCTATGTTAGTCATAACCAGAGGGTAGTTCCATTTGGTGTACGACGGAAAAACCAAGTTAACTTGGCGACCTGCTCTCTTCGCCAAAGGCGGCACGCAGAGCCGCCTTGGAAGTAAGGACCATCGGGGATAGTCCATAGACTAGCCAACAATATTAAGTTTGGTTTGTCCAAAAATGGGGGTACCCACGATATCGCCATTAAGAAATGGGGAAAGGATGTTTCAAACCACGGGATTTGCTTTATTTTTGGCAAAATTGTCCAACAAACCCATCATGTATATTGCGGATTTTCTTGGACCAGGTGTTGATGGTGCAAGAGTTTTCATCTTGATGCAGTGAAACAGATAAGAAATGGCTGTAATTTTGGACTCCAGACTTATACAATCAGTTGGTCAATTGGATTTCTTCCATGATGCTATCATGGCATGGAAGGCCAAGAAAGATACCAAAATACCCATCCGTTTTTGTACAACGGTTGAACGTAAGAACGGCGTCGCTAAAGAACTCGTCATCATCCCCAATAAACCATTCTCGTCCAACTCAACCATGAGAATCAGTTGGGTTTGTATATATCTATTCTGATATCCCTGTTGTTATCATAGATGTTAGATGCTATTAGGCAGGATAACCATCTGAACCATTAAAACATACTAAAAATACTTGGTTGATAGGTGTCCCAATCCTATGGCCCTATGGCTTATTGAAAATCCCCAATCACCCGCTGAGCAAACCAAACCCAGGCGGCGGCTTCTTCATCCTGCCATAGCTGCCATGTTGGGATTGATCATGATGAAATGACGTTGCAGGATTGTTGATGAAGAAAGCTAGTTGAAAAAAATAAATTGATTAATAGTTGATTAATAGTTGGGATATATATATATATGGTTATATTTATTTGTTTATTCATTCATTCATTCATTCATTTATTTATATGACAGGTTGGAGATCTGTATATAGAGCCATTGTTTTAATGAATTAGCAACCTTTCCCAAAGGAACAGTTTCGTGGTAAACTCCCCCATGACTGGTTGCTGTCCACCAAAGCTTCCCCCAACGCTATGAAAATGTGCTCATTCAATTGCCAAGAAAAAAAAATATACGTATTATATATTACTATATTATATATATATCATATGATATATCATATTATATCGACCTATCCAAGCAGGTTGAATAGAAAATTCATGTATAGCAACCCCCAAAAAAAATAGAACAGTGTTTCAAAGGTGTTGCAAATTACATATTTACTTCATATGTCCAGGTTTCTCACTTTTCTACCGGGAGTTGCACCTCCTCCATCTCAAAGGCAGCCGGCGGGCTGCGATCAATGGCTCAAAATTGGACGGTCCTTGAAACTTGCTTAGAAATGCCATGGTTTATTGGAAAATCCTATGAAAATATATGATTTGGTAGTACCCCCATGACTTAGAAACCTCCAAATCATGCTCCAGAATATAAATCATCGATTTCGCACATCTCGAAGGTGCAGCAATTGCCTCAATCACAAAAATTCTACAACTGCAGATTGAAATTCTGTCCGGAAATATCCGGAAGTCATGTTCTTCTTGTCAAATAGTGGATGACTGAAGTACAAGAATCATTGACGCTTGGTGATGTTCTCCGAGTCACAGCTTGATCCAATCTGCGCAGATTGGAAGCCCACGAGATCCACCCAGGAGACTAACATTCCCATGGATGATTCGAAAAATCCGGGGTCGCCATGTTTGATTACCAAAGCATATACACCAAACATCACCAAACTGTCAAAACCAAGCAGTCGCAAAGATTACCAAAGATGAGATTGAACTCGTTCAATGTTTTTGTGTCGAGTGATTGGCATGTCTGAAAATGTGTTGTTGCCCCAATTTGCGCGTGCCCCAGGTTGAATCAGGATCCATACGGACATGACCAGACAGCGCCGCCAGCGCATTTTTTCTGGCGACATGGGGAGGTTCTGGTCGTTTTTGAGAGTGATAGGATACAACTACGTGGGTCTGTCCCAAAAATTTGCTGGGACCCTCATCGTTTGGCAATTCGTCAGTTATTCTGCATGAGGCCCTCCAAATTCTTGGGGTGTCCCCCAGCTTTACAACCGAAACAGCGGCCGCGGTTGCGGCGGAGTCTGTGGGAAGTCCTTGGGATAGCCCGAGAGCCTCGACTCCCTTGGCTCCCTTGGCTCCTTTGGTTCCATCTCCACCTTCGGCTTGGCCAGGGGCGCCTGCATCAGGTGTCCCATTTTGTTCACCAATTGTGGACTGGACGATGACCTCTGTGGTGTCTGTGTCACTTTGGGCGCTGGACTGGGCGCTGGACTGGGCGCTGGACTGGGCGCTGGACTGGGCGCTGGACTGGGCGCTGGTGGTCGAATCAGCACGGCCTGCGACCGGTTGCCAACCTCCTTCGAAATGGCTGGGCTGAGGGCGGCAATGGCCTTGCCGGTCAAATCCTCCAGGGACGACAACTCCTGTCGTAGGCTGCCGATGATGCGCTCCCGTTCACGGATGGCAGAGTCCAACAGCGTCCAACAGGCTGAGCTTTCTGGCCAGGCGGGGTGGGACATAGGCACCAGGAATGCGGAGGGTCACATGGTCTGTTCAGAGCTTACGGATCAAATTGAGAGATTGAAGGTATGATGCCTAAGAAGGTGTGTGCCCAGTCTGTGCAGGTAAAGATGCTGGCTCCTTGGTGAGCAAATTCTGGTGGATGCACTTTTTCCGGAAGTCTAAGTTTGCAAGACAGCTTGTTATGAAATGAAATTGAATCATCTGATTGCCGAACTATTTGGATTGTCATTTGAAATTGAACAATCAAAGATGTATTGCTATTGCTGAGCTTTGCGTTGCTTGCGCTGTTGCTTAAATTCTCCAATCAACTGCCAATTCTCGTTCAGATCAAGTTCGCATCACGGCCAGAGCTGGAACTGCACCTGTTTGGTGCTTGAGCCTCGAAAAAAAAATGGTCATTGGATTGGGATATCCCGGGGACGGAAACGCGGCTAGCTCTCATATGCCAGGACCTGGGGCCCCAGGTCTGTTTCAGAGCATTGTGTCACCCTCAAGGCACTTCGCAGTGCAAAGCATCAAGGTAGAAGATCAGGAGTTGAAGCAGATATGGCTATGGATCAACAAAAAGAACTGAAAATTTAGGAATCGTTGTCACACATTGATCCATCCCCATATCGGACCACCAGGATAGGTTGCAATGGCGCTCTTTTGCCGCACGGTTCTCTGTTTGGCGCCCCCGCAGTGTGCAGCAATGGCAAGGCGGCTATGGAATGGTTGGAATATGTTGGAACTTTTTGGGTTCAAGAGCTATTACCCTCTGGTAATTTAACAATATTTAACAGTTTGCTATTGAAAATTAACTAGTGGATTTTCCCATTAAAAATGGGTGGATCTTTCCATAGTTATGTTAGTTTACCAGAGGGTAACCCCATACAACCGCTTGGTACAACCTCATGCGTTGTCAAGCGACCAAGAACTTGAACGATGTTTGGGTTTTCAACAGTGGGAGATACCCCAAAAGGCCAAGGGTATTGCGAACATGATGACCAAGGCAATTTTCATGTGGTAGAAAGATGATGATACATAAGTGGATTTTTGGGGAACCCAGGAACCCAACAATCCTACCTATATTACCACGTGTTTCTTGACCCAGTCTTCGTTGTCGCCTCTGCCTGCCGCGCCAAATTAAACATTCACGGAGGATTCTCTCCAACGGAGACAAGTCAACGATCACACCGGGAGAAATCCAAGCTGAATTATGATTCTCCATCTCCACTCTGGAAGCGAAAATAGCCATTTTCCTAACCTAACAGTCCATCAGCCAACCACCCAGAATACCCTGCCAAAACACGTAGCTGGTAGGTTTGAATATCCCCATTGAAATGGCAATTTAGATGAAGTCATACTAAACCACCAATCCAGTTGGTGGACCCAGCAAAAGAAGATGGCGAACGTCCGGCACTGCCAATTATGCAAACCACTCAGGTTCCGGACCTGCGCGACTTGTCTGAAAACTTGGTATACCCCCAAGTTGTGGCAATGGACAATTCCAAAGGGTGCTTTATATGTGTATATACATGTATAAATATATATATATACATACACATACAATATATATATATATAATTATATATATATGTCTCTCAATATAATATACAAAGATAAAGATGTCACCCCAACGAATATACCTGTCACCTGGCCATGGAGACTCCCTCTTCCATACTGGATCTCCACCAGTCAAACCTGAACCTCGCAGCTGCGCAGCTCAGCTCGCCTAATTGAAATGCAACTTCCACTGCAGTCATGTACATGCAGCCGGCCTCAGCATGTGCTGCCGGGGGCCCCGAGCCAAACCGGGTTTTACCAGGATCCCCAATTTGAGGTTTGAAGCGCTACAGGCGCTACATAGGACACAAAAAAAAAGGCGAAGTCGTTTCCAACAACAGAGAAATACCTTTTTTGACAGCTTCTTTCGCTGGGCTCAGGGGGTGTCTGTCATCTTCGACAATAAAGTTGGCCGTGCCGGGGATGATTGGGAAAGTCCGAATTCACTGTTGCTATATCAAGAATGAACATGGGGAGTAAGTCTCAAACTAGGGGTCCAAGATGAAATGATATACCATCACCTATAAATTTGATCGTTTCAAGTTTCAAGTTGAGCATTCTTTGTCAACCATCCGGGAATATCTTCGAGCCATAACCACCTGACAAACACTTCCATGTTATACTCGGAAGAGTCTACCAGTAGGTTGCACCCTCCTGTTCACACGCTTCGAAGACAGGGTAGACCTTCTATTTTCAGTTTGTTTCAATCCGCATGTATAAATTGGTTGAAACCCCATCTCTGACCATTGGTGAGTTGGTGAGTTCCTGATATCTCCCCATCCTTGCCAGCTCTTGCCAGCACTCCAAAGCCTGTCCAAACATGCCCAGACTAGGGGAAAAAGGTACTGTTACCCTGGAAAACCCCTGAAAACCCTATGTTTGGCTTGTATATATCTCCACGTGTGAATTTCTCCGCAACTAAACCACTGAAAGTCACTTTAAAACTGTTGTTTTTTCGGTTGGTTCGGCTCCCATGTTCAATCCGTCCCTCCATCCCGCGGGGTCAAAGCTCTTGGGCTCCCTGACAGCCAGAGCACTCATTGCCAGCCGTCGGCCGAAACTCTTCAGAGTCTGCTGAACGAATCCACCTGAGTGGCTTTCGGGTGCTGCCACTGATCCCTGCAAAATAGTGATCATCTTTAGCTGCTTAGTCGATTTGTCCTATGTATATGGATGTATATGGAAAAAATGGCAACATATGGCAACAAGAACCAAACCACTCACCTACGGTTAACAAAGATTGGCGGAATGGAGCCAAATATCTGGATGACAGCCAAGTTGCTGAGCAACTCAACCAATGGGAGTTGATTGGGATTGAAAACACCTGTAGCCGGGTAGTATGATAATTGTAGGCACATTGCTGGGATATCAAGAACTGGAGTAAGACTCGCACGCGAGAGATTGTTCTCCAAACCCTACTTTTCCCGTTGCGTGCAAATGTTCAATTCATGCAACACCCCTACAATCACACATCAAACCCAAGAATTGCCACCGAAAAATGTGAGTGTGTGTGTATATATATATAATATGTATTATAGAAATTGGTCAACATCCTCTGCCAAAACCCATTCTGGTTGGTGTCGGATGCGAACTTTTCAGGGCTCCACTGAAATCCCAAACCCCTCAGCTCCCGGCCCAGCGCTGCGCGCTTCGGCTCCGCCCCCGGAGGTGAAAGATCTGGTGAACCCGCCTGGT
>Ga0126342_10009823_pt1 | contig 17135 bp, 16 predicted proteins | sample Cyp1metagenome_FD_92528 | JGI IMG/M metagenome (GOLD analysis project Ga0126342, IMG submission 92528) | Coral microbial communities from Lord Howe Island, Old Settlement Bay, Australia - Cyphastrea 1 metagenome | ecosystem: Host-associated > Invertebrates > Cnidaria > Coral ... | reverse complement strand
TTCCCTGATGAACTCTTTCTCTAACTAACTCTTTCTCTCACTAACTCTTTCTTTGACTAACTCTTTCCCTGACATTCTAAAAGTCCGTAACACGGAAGTTTCTCCCCCTAAACTTCCTTTGATCAATGCCTAAAAAGCAAAATATTCTTACAAAATGGTTCTTCTACTCTTGACGACATCTCCTTACAAAATGTCATTGCACACCCTGATGTTTTTTTTTAATGTTCAATAACAGCATATTGAGCTTACAAAAAGCCTCAAAAACACAAACTCGATGGTCTTATAAAATGAATTGGCACCTCAAAACTCTTACAGTACAAAATGAACACTTCAAAATGTACAACTTGCCTTTTAGGTGCCCTGTTAGAAAATGCCCTGTTTAGGAGGCTCATTGTGACTACAAAATGCCTATATCTAAACCATTTATAAGAGGGTCGACCCCTCCCAAAATATAAGATATATAAGTTATATAAGGGAAATTCGAACGGGGATCCATAAACCATAGGTTTTTCACCCAGAGGGCTTGAGGAGTCTTGAGGAGTGTCTCAATAAGATCCCTGATGCCTCAAGGAATCCGAATTTCGTGGCCAGGCCGCGGCCAAGCGCTTGCGCGGACGATCGCTTTCAGCGGGTCACGCGCGGTCCGCGCAGTCGAGCCCCTGTGATGTGTTGAGGTTGAGTTGTGCCATAACCCAACATGCATCATGACATGGTCATACATGGTCTATACTGGGTTTGGGTGTGGATTTGGTTACTGAAGACCCACAGAATTTAAAACGTTTAATGCAAAAGTGAGTCAGTATCATGACAGTATCTCAAAATCACATAAAATCACCACAAAGAAACCATGGTTTGGGGAAATTTACACATCTTGGGGACCATTGAGGAGGGGCTTCACACAATGAATCCCCGCAGTGTGTGAGTTCGTCACACTTCCCCCGTTGCTCAACCGGCTGTTGCAATCCTCAACAATTCACCGGATGGCCACCAGAGGCTTCCCGCTCCGAGCAGATCATCTGATAGTATAGATATACAGCCACATGGCTCTGAAAACAAGGTCCCCAAAAAAAGGTTAGATAACTTTAGCATCACTTTATGACATTTTGAATCTATTTGGGGTATGTATATCCACATTTTCCTTGAAAACAACCTTGGGTAACCAAGAGGGAGCCCCAGGAAGTCACCTTGATTGTGAAAGTGGTGAAGTTCATCCGTAACTCGCAAATTCTCATCAACCTTCCCAAATGACTGACATATCATGATATATCTATCCATATCTATCCATTTACACCTGGCTTCCAGGCAACTCCTATGAAATTTTGTTCCATTCTTCACAGGCTCTCTCTGGCCAAGTCAGGGAAGTCCAATGCATCTCACAAGCTGCTTGCAAGATGCGAGGTGTCGCTGCACCCAAGGATGGAAGCAACGTCAGAGGTCAGAAGTGATCATAGCCATAGAACTCATCATTTGTTTAAAGGTAAATCAGGTATGAACGGGCCATGTTCCATAGCTATGTTACATGTTAGTTTACTGGAGAGTAGTACTTGACGTATTGAGATAACACGACCAACATCTCTGGGTTCGACTCTGGCTTGGAGGGTCCAACATTCTGAAATCAGCGACTGGTTTAGGGGCTGACTATATGCTGGATATTTTGGGGTTACATTCCTGACCATTTTGTGTACGGGTCAACAAACCCCGGGTGCCTGCAAAAAACACACCAAGAAATATCTTTTTGTTACGGATGTTCATTCCCTCAAGTATGGCTTTAACATATGTTCAATATGCGTTGACATGTTTTGACCCAAGTGATTGATGTATTACAACAGCAAATTTGAACGCTTTGATGTTTATCTCAAACAGCTAGCTGCTCCAAGGGACACAACGACGTCGCTGTAGGATCTCCTGGCAGAGAGTCCTTCTGAAAAAACTTCTATACAGCCGCGCATGTAGGAGGTTCCGGAGTTGAGCAGAGACATTTCTGCCATGGATGTAGCTGAATGTCGATAGGCCAAGGAGCCACTGGACTTGAGTTATGCTGACAGCAACGGAGCGATCAAATTGGTCGTTTTTGGTAAGCATACGTGTCTCTGGGGATATATGATCAATTTTGAGCCACTCCCAAATGATTCGTAATTGGGGCATGTATAATCTCAGATCATCTCAGCAAAATCGATTGACACCAAAAATGGAGACGAACTTCATTGAGCCGTATTGGGCCTGCATTGCCAATTGCTAAGTTGCCTTGCTCGGGAACATCCCACTGTGCAGTTAAGCCTCCTTCGCGGCAAACCAGGTCAGCAGTCGACTCCACAACTTCCAGCTTCAATCGTTTTACCCTCTGGTTATGTCAAAATAGCTATTGAAAATGGCCATAGAAATAGTGGATTTTCCCAATAAAAATGGTGATTTTCCATAGTTTTTTGTATGTTTACTAGAGGGTACTCAATGTTTTAGTCCTTGAGGTCAAAAACACATCACCAATGCGACAGGCACTGCGTGCCTCTGGAGATTTGCTGCCTGGACGCCACCTGCTCAAACACTTCATCTGCCAGAGCATGACCCACCTGGGTTTCAGAGGGACAAGGCCATGGTCAGAGTGGTTGTACAAGTGGTGAGTGTTAAATGTGTTAAATTACTAACTACACAACTACACTACAATTGGAAAGTAATTCTAGGATATTCATGGATATTCTAGATTTAATTGGTGACTTTTGACTCCGACTATGGCAAAACAATAAATCACCAAAGATCCCCTTGTCGGAGTCTTCCTTCTCTGCTCCACAAACTCAGGAACCGACTTGAGATTCTACAGGGAAGCAGGTCATGCCCTGACGCACAACCAGCAGGAAAAAAATGCGTGCCTGAAGTTTTCCAATACTGAGCCTCAGAACATAAAACCACTCAAATAGTGGTTAAAAGCAGCAAAACCTTAAGCTGAATACGTCTTGCAACCAGTTCGAAAACCCTGTGCTACATGAGAGGATTCTTGCAGGCTGTTGCGACATGAACCTCCCATGACATTTTTTCCGTACACCTTATATATTGTGTCATCATTTTCTTGCTGGTATACACAGCATTCCCCCTTTCATGGCAAAATCAACCGCCTACCAAATCAAAGTTTAACCATGATCTACGGCCATAGAGATCTGGGACATGTCCACACCAAACTACACCCATGCCTTAAACCTCAACGTTCTTTGGACGCGAGAAATTATACGTGAACCGCCGATTTTACAAACCATGTTTTTTTTTCTTATTGTTACTGTATTATACTGTATTATTTGGGGGGACGGGGTTAACATTTTAATTTTCAGGCCCGCTCCAAAAACATGTTGGTCAGTAGGGTATCTTCCCAACTAGAGATGTAAAGTCAGACAGTGACAGAATAATTGAGAATCTCAACAAACCTACTTCGAACAATCCGAACTTCATTTTCCGAGTTCTGAGTTCATTCTGGCCCCATACATCGAATTCTCGGCACCCAGGAACTGCGACAAACTCATGCCTCACGACTAAAGCACTGAACGTTCAGGAGAAAGAATTTTGGTTCGCGCAAATCCTCTGGAGATCAGGATCTTTGGGCCAACAGACATAGGGTGATATGTAGTTTGATAGAACTTGAACATATATTGATACGAATTGATATAGCTTAAACTTAAACAATATGTGTATATATATAGGTTCAAGGCTGGGGGTTCCCCGGAGCTTCCAGGAACCCTCAGTCTTGTCATGTACTATAAACGTCGTGATGGTATAGAGATGGGGGATAAGGGGTGGGGGTGTGAGGGGGGGTGTAATAACGTCATGTGGACTGCGTTGGATTGAGACTTGCTGAAACCTTGAGGATGTTGCTTCGTTGAAGATGTTGTTACGTTGCGTGTAGCGTTGTTGTTTACAGAAGGGGGGTGGGGGGTGGGAAGGGTGTAATAACGTCATGTGGACTGCGTTGGATTGAGACTTGTTGAAGCCTTGAGGATGTTGCTTCGTTGAAGATGTTGTTACGTTGCATGTAGCGTTGTTGTTTGCAGAACGAGGGGTGGGGGGTGGGAAGGGTGTAATAACGTCATGTGGACTGCGTTGGATTGAGACTTGTTGAAACCTTGACCATGTTGCTTCGTTGAAGATGTTGTTACGTTGCAAGTATCGTTGTTGTTTACTTCCAAGCAACTGCTTCAAAAAGCCTTTGTGGACGTGAAGATGAAAAAGGTGTGATGTTCATTTCGTCCATGGTTCTCCAGTGAATTCTTACATTTTCTAGTTGTCAACAAAACAACCAAAAATGCATGAAACCGTAATTCCAATGGATTCGATGTTGCACACATGCTTGGCCATCCATGGAAGATTTCAATTTATGCGCGGACAAACGTCAAGTTTATCCGCGCCGACATTGCAACTTTTACTGATCGAACAATTTGAGAGAAGAGCACAAAACACTGTAAAACACAGTGTAAAATCAACATTTTCCACATCCATGCAAATAAAATGCAATTGGCTTCCGGGGAACCCCGAGCCTTTACCCTATATATATATACACACATACACATGAAGTGTTATATCTGTATAGCTTGAACTAAACTGATAAAACCTAAGATGGAGTTAGTAACTAACTATATAAGTTGATGTCAGTTCAAACGTAAATGTTTGATATAACTTGGGACAACTTGGGATCAAAGTATAGCTGAGCAAAAACCGGCTGGTTTTTGGAGGTACCCCAAAGGACCCTTAACCGACAGCCAATATTTATCAAATGCTACCAGTAGTGTCAATGTGACATTGTAGGTGCACAATATATAGATAAACATAACATAACGCAGCATAACACAGCATGGCATGGCATGGCATTACCTTTGCATTGAATTGCATTCATACATTACATGTGTATTGATATACATATTTCAAAGCGGAAGGGCAGAGAAACAGAAAAACGAGAAGCAAGAAAAGCAGAGAAGCAGGAAACGGCTAAAAACACGGGAAAACAGGAAACGCAAAAAACGGAGAAGCAGAAAAACAGATAAGCACGCAAAAAGAAAACGGAAAAAACAAAAACAGTGAAACAGAAAAGCAGAGAAGCGGGAACAGCAGAAAAGCAGGAATCAAAAAAAAATCCTAAACCTTGTCAAAAAATATATAAACAACCATCCTTATATAAATAGGTTTACCCATTCATCAACAGCTGGATTGACTGCCCCACCCCCCGGCCTCAAAGAGTTTGCACTGCAGGTCGGTCGTCCCATGCGGGATTCCACTCTTCCCTGCAGGGGAACTTGGATGTTCATTCCCATTCAGGAACTGCTTGGCAACCATAGTGATGAGGGTGTATGTTAGCAGCCTACTATGATCCAACTATATGTTTGAATTATACATGCATACACTATAAATATGCATATTATATATACATATATAGTCATATGTATATATATATATATATATCTATACACATATTTAGGCAATCTTTATGTATATATATATGATAAATAAATACAAATAATATAATACAATACAATATAATAAAATAGAATACAATAAAACAAATATAATACAGAAACAATATAATAAAATATAATATAATCGAATATAACATAATATAGTACAATACAACATAATATAATACAATAATATAATACAATATAATACAATATAATAAAATATAATAAAATATAATAAAATATAATACAATTCAATGCAAAACAAACAATACAATATAATATAATACATTAACATATAACATAATATAATATTATACAATAAAACATAAGATCATACAATATAATGAAATATAATACATTATAATATAATAAAAAAAATGATGCAATATAATATACTAGAATATAAAGTCACATAATATGGTAAAATATAGTATATATTATAGTTTAATATATATATAATATAATAAACTACAATACAATACAATACAATACAATACAATATAATAAATATAATATATCTAGATAATATATATATATAATATAACAATACAATATAATATAATATAAAACAATAACATACAATATATATATATATAATATTACATAAATATACATATATATATAATATAATATACATCACGTTATACACTTAGCCTTGACTTTACAACCAGGGGATTTTCCCAAACCATCCCACGGAGACATCTCCAGCTGGCCTGGCGTTTTTTACGCACCGACCAGAAGAGTTGCAGCCATCCGGGAATAGCTTTCCCATGTCCTGAGAACCAGCTGTGGGCCACCTTCTACCAGGATTTTTTTCCTGTGCACTTCGGTAGCAGTCTGAGTTACCATCTGCATCTGGCTACCATCTTTGATCATTGATCATTATGGAACATTGTGAATACACCGTCAAGTAGATTGACACTATTGATGGATTATATATGTTTATATATATATAATATATGTTTACATGATCACATACGACAATGCGTACACAGACTCCATCACAAGACATACGAGGTATACACATTTATTTCGCTGCTTCGAAGTTAGTGTTGCCCTTAAAGACAAGAACAATTCCACTGAATCAAACCAAGCTATCTAGAAATTTTCTATGGCTATATATATATATGGTTATGAATCAAAACCAAAGGGTACCCAAACGGTACCCAGTTAATAGCTGGATGATGCTGGATGATGCTGGATGATGCTGGATGATGCTGGATGATGCTGGATGATGCTGGATGATGCTGGATGATGCTGGATGGTTATTCCCCCAGTCATATTGATAATCATCCATTTTGATAGGATTTTCCATAACAAAAAACCATCCAGCTATTGGGGTACCACCATTTATGGAAATCCCCATATATTCTGAGTAAATTATAGTAATTCACTAACCTGACTTGTTGGGCCATTTGAGGATGATTCCCCTTACTACCCTCTGGTAAATTAACATAGCTATGGAAAATCACCATTTTTAATGGGAAAATCCACTATAAATGGCCATTTTCAATAGCTATGTTAGTTTACCAGAGGGTAACCATGATTCCAGTGAGGTTTTGACCCATCCCCAGATCTACCTGTGAAAAATCGCCGAGCCATGCCGAGCTTCTCAGTCTCAGCAATCCTCCATCCGGAGGCCCACGAAGAGAGCTGATCCATGCTTCCCTGAAACCATGGGATTTTCACCATGGAAAAGCCATGGGAAATCCATGGGAAATCGATGGCAACAATGGAACGAATCATCATTGGTGATTCATTGGTGAAACTGGACACCCGGAAAATGATCCTTGATTCATGGCGGCTCGGCTTTACTGGACAGAGAGAGAGAGAGAGAGCCACCAAAGGCTTCACAGGTTAATGGGGATTTACGAGGCCCTATTTATAAGCAGCAGTGGCTCACGATTATACAGCTTCATTGATATTCGTGGCTGCCAACATGATAAAGGATGCTAAAACATCCAGACATTTTGCTTGTTTCATGATCAATTTATATCAATTTGATTTGTGGACGTCCGGTGTATATGGTCCCACGAGAATAGATAGATAATTAGATAGGACGTTGGTATGAAACTTGCATGCTTGGTTACGGATGTTTTACTTAGTCCATTTTAAATAAAACTTTCCCATTTTTACTCGTGCACAGCACAGATTCGTTTGTCGCTTTGTGAATTTTGATTATTCCTAACTTCCACGCACTTTTTTTTCAAGTTCTTGGCTTACAAAATCGCATTCAGCTTTGCATTCGATCGGAAACCATCAAACTCTGTAAACATGCAAGATTCAATCAAGGTCATGTAAAAAAAACATCAAAAATCACCAAAGATCCAATTTGTCGCTGGCAAATCTGGAAAACACCGCGGCCCGCTTCTTCCCGTCTTCCCCTCTTCCGCACCGGAAAGGTGCGCTGCACCAGACCGCGACTGAGGCTGCGATCCTGACAGATTTCCTCAAACCCACGACTACTCTGACTACCCAAACAAATCAGCTTTAGATATACGATAGCTACATTTAAAATCATTTAAATATACAGACTTTTAAATATACAAATCAGGTATTTTAGACTACCTCCACATATTTAAATGTCGTTACCGTACTGTGTAAGCCCAGTCCGGGGTCTGGGTCACATTAGGTCCCAATGGCCCTCCAAGGGTTGTTTGGCCACTGCTCCAATCATAGCAACGTTTTGATACCCAGTCAAAAAAATATCACCTGTCAGATATTATTAGGATTTATTAGGTACCAGGCGCAACTTGTCCAACTTCTCCCCATCAAAATGGCTAAACACACATTACTGACATTATATGGGTTTGTCGGAAAATAGGGTATATTCCCAATTATAGCCATTTAGTAGGGATAATGATCATTAACCATTGGGTTTAGGGGTACACTATTTTCAGACACTTCCATATAAAGACAATCTAGAAACTACCATCCGATGGAATCCGATGGAATCCGTTTCCGACCAAATGCTCCTCCTGCACAATGGTCGAGAGCTCTTGGACCACCTCAGCGGCTCGGGGGTCCACTGGGTGCCCGCGACGTGCCCGGGAAGTGCCAGATGGAGCGCCAGATGGAGCAAGACTTCAGCAGTGACAGATTGTCATAGATTGTCATTGTCAGTGTCATTCTTGTCGTCATTATCATTGTCATCACTGTGATCGTTGTCATCATTGTCATCATTGTCATGATAACCATCACTGGCAACAACTTTTGACTAGACTAAGTGCCCCCAAAAAATACAATCCAAGCCCTTTGGCCACTGGACTAAACAATTGCTTTGTTTTAAAATGGTGGTAAACCTCATTCCAATAAATAATCACTTCTTTTTCCACTAAAATTGCAAGACAAATGACATAAATCATCTTTTTCCAGGTATACCTGCTGTTTTGACAGAGCCAAATCTCTTCTAACTTCTCCTCAGGTTTTCCGACACGCCGAAGTTGGCCCAACAACTCGTTGACAGATGGGGCCTGCCATGTTTTTTTGAACCCACGGGGGCCTAGAGGTTTCCCAATAGGGGCCCCGAAGTTTTACGTGTTGTTTGAGTGTTTTTTAGCTGGTTGGTGGTTTCAACCCCTCTGAAAAATATTGGTCAGTTGGGATGATGACATTCCCAAAATATGGAAAAAATCAAAGCCATGTTCCAGTCACCACCAACCAGTTAGTTGTTTATGTTGTTGATATTCAGTGAACATAGGGATTCAAGAGCCTCAAAGAAGGTGAAGCCCATAGAGATCATGATGCGAAACCTACATGCCTAATGTGTGTGGGTCACACGACCAATGGAGAAGACTTGAAGACTTGCCCCAAAAAAAGTGAAATCCTTCTGAGAAAGGCTTCAGAAACCAAGCCAAGCAGTATTAGAATTAAATTACAGTAAGCAGCAAAGAATTGAAGCAAACACCAGAAAAATGGCAGGAGGGGAATAGGGAGGTTTCCTAAAATAGGGGTATCCCCAAATCATCTATTTTAATTCGGATGTTCCATGAACTAAACCATCCGTCTATGTACCCGAAATCCCTCTGTCATTATACTGGTTCATAACGTTCATAGGGTTTTCTCTATTATAATCCCCAATACAATCCAATATATCAAAAAAAATTGGGTAGTATAATCCAATATATCTATTATAATCCAATATATATATAATGTACAATCCAATATATCCAAAACATTGGGTAGTATAATGCCCTATGATCATAAACCAGTTCAATGAATCCGGCACCTCCTTGAATTTCACGGTCTTGATGACCGACCTGAAGATTCAGACATCGTCTCGAGGAATTTCTATGGCTTCATAATAACGGATAAAAACACGACTAAAAAGGGTTAATTACCGCCACAGGAAAATAGTGGTAAACCTATACAAAACTCTCAAATAACAAATAGATAAAACCATATCATGACACATCAACATTACTATTTTCTTGGATACCAATACGTTTATCGCTTCGACATCCGATTCTCTCATGGTAGGTCTGGATCACGAAACGGCTAGGAAGGTTGTATGGCCATGATGGCCGGCCGGCCGTGAAACAAGGCAACACCAAAGCTTCACCTTAGATGACATGTGTTTGGCGATACGAGTATATGATAATATTGCAATAACATTAATATAATAATATTATTATATTATAACATGTCATAACTTAATTATCACATCTTGAAGCCCGGGCATATCTTCCCAGACTTTGTGACCCCTAAACAAGTCGAGGACGGGATATCATGCGATCGGTACCATGGCCGCCACACTTTTTTTACAGCTTTCTGCAGCGTTTCTAGCTTCACCTCATTCACCAACCCCAACACCAACTCCAAAGCTGGAAGTTTTAAATCTTTAGGTTCTATTATGTTCTATTGATTTTGAGATATCTATAGATATCTTGAGTATTCCCTGAGGATCACGTATGCTCACGTTTTCATTATGGGTCAAGAACCTCCCCATGGGATATCCTGCTGGTGAGATCCCAATGTTTTTTGGCTAAATTTTAATCACATCAGCACTTAAAAAAGAGGTAAATCATGGAATCCAATGGGCCGTCACAGTCACCCAGTGTTAGATTACCAGGGGGTATACCCTCCGGGGACTTTCCGGCAGCCATGTTGGATGACCAGAGGATACATAGAGAATTCAAGATATCCCAGTGCACCCCCCATCTGATTTCCAATAATTTCCATGTAAATCCTAAAAAAACATATAAACAAAATCCCAGAAAAACATATTCTCATTAAATCAATGAAATCCCACAGAAATCCCAAATGTTTGATGGCTAACTCCCCACGACCCTCCAACTGCACAGACTCCGGGAGGCCTTCCGTTCAGCACCTTGGTGGCCGACTTGGCCGCCTGGATCTCCGCGGGGGAGTCGCCCAGCACGATCAAATTCACGCCGTCAGGGTGGTAGCCTGCCAGTTGGGCCCAAAAACTTCCCACTGGGGACAGTCCATCAATATAACATACAATGTATATATATATAATTATATGTATATATATATAGTCAGAGAGGTTTCTTAAAATGGGGAATCCCCAGGTCGCCATGGGTTTCAATACTAAAATGATCTTTGGATGATTTGGGGTACCAATGTTTTAGGAAACACCAATATTATATATATATATATGTTAAATGACAGGGATAGTCCATATCCTTAATCCGCATGTATACTATGTATATATGACTGAGATTAACTGAGTGGTAACATATGGTGAAGCATCTTGTTAAAACCACTTGAGACATTTACAACAACCTGCAAAATGATGTTGAAGTTGATTGGTTCCTGTGGGGTGCTTTACTGGCAACGGCCAAAAAGGGATGTGGTTTCAATCAACCTCACAACTTCCCATTGGATTTAAAGGATTTGTATGTGCACGCGATTTTTGGACAGAACAGTTACAGTAATTATGACCGGTTGCTAGATTCCATTGACATGGCTGGTTGCCAAAGGGATCCAAAGGGTAGATCCTAATGTTCAAATGCTTCTGACCACCAAATCTGTTGGTTTTATTCCCAGTTGCTTCTATCATCTTCTATCTACCTTTTCTGTTGAACACGAGCTGAGAATTTCCATACCCAAGTGGGATTTCCCCATAGATTTGCCGCTAGTCCAGGTGATTCCCGGCAATTTTCCGGCACCTTCCTGACGTCGACGAGCCAAAATCTGGCGCAAGGGGCGTTGAGTAAACAAAACTCTATCTGATCCTTGGGGTTCGATCCATTCTGGAGAATGACAACCTGCTTCAATTCCGCAAAGCTAAGACAAGGATATGTTTGAACAAACCACGGATGCCATCCCTCATTCCACAGGTGCTCTGGGCATCCCTATTTGAGGGCGGTGTTTTTTTAGGTGGTAAGTTGGCTCCATGGATTTTCCAGCCCTGTGATCTTTTACAGTGGGGAGCAAAGGATACTAGTGGTTACTAGTGAACATCATCTCCAAAGGAACAGCCTCTAACTGTGAGACCTTGGCACCGCATGGATCTACTCATTCCTCCCAGAGAAAGTGTTGATTAACCCCCGTAATCATCACCCACATACTAGGACATACTAGGAGACTAGGAGTTATCCATAGTTATCCATATCATCGGGGGATGCTTCAATTTAATTATTCTGCATGTTTCTGCCAACCCCTCAAAAGAATGAGCCTTCCAAAAAAACAACTGGCAGGTCTGTGCCTCTTTAAAGGCCTGCCGCTTCCAAGCAAAAGGATCTCCAGGAAAGGACTGCTCATAGACCGCACGCGCTGACATGACCTGTGCAACTTGTCAAAGAGAGGCATTGGGACTTGGATGGGAATGGAGCCGATTTTTTTTTGATGATTTTTGAGGTGGCTCCAAATCCAGATGCATAACTAAGCTTGGTCGGATCTTGAACTTGAGCTTGCGGGGCTCGGTCAGTTCCACATTTAGATCTCACCCGAAGTAGGAATATGTAGGAATCTAGGTGTATAACTACCAACTTTTGGTTTTTGTTCTTCAGCCATTGGCATCCATTAATGGATATTGATATCAAGTGGCCATCTCAAAATCATTCCCTCACGAGATGCCAGCCGGCCTTCACCCGACTCAGAATCTTGCTCAGGTTTGGCAAGAATCGCCGGGCACTGTCCTGCCCCCCGCGGAAAGACTTGGAACAACTGCTGGAACCTGAGATTTTTGTTCACTTGGAAGGTCCCGGTTGATCCTTTTGCGACTGGATAAGGCTGATAAGGCTCGACTTGGATTTGAACATTGGGATTCCAGGTAAAACCCGATTCATTGTCTAAAGTTCCATTGATGGCCTTTCATAAAAACAGATGGGTCGATCTTGCATCCATTACTTGTTTGTTCAACCGGGGGTACTTCTCGAATGCAGTGTATCATCAACTAACCGCACATACCCTACATTACTGCATATAAATTAAGATTTTACCTGGTGAGTGATACTGTGTACGTATGTATAATCATATACATGTCATATATATATATATATTATATGTATATTATATATATATATATTATATATTATATATATATATATATTATATTATATATATGTGGTCCCGTCCTCCGTCTCTCCACCCACCCCTCCCAATGGGTTGGGTCCCCAGGTAGCATCCCCCCTTCCCTTCTATTTGCAAGCTATTGGCAGCATTTCTGTCTACCAGCCTCGCATTTACTAGGTACATGCTACCTTTTAGGCGACCTACGTAGCACACATACTCCCTCAAAGTACCTACGTGCTACATATAGTCATATATTTATTTGCTATGTATCTACTTCCTATTTACTACCTGTGTACTCTGACAACACTACATGTGTTTAACATAGCCGTACCTACCATACATTCCAATGATGCCATGCATACCATACTTATCATACCTATCATACATACCACACATACCATACATATGAAACATAATTACCACACCTACCATGCATACAATGCCAACCATTCATGCCATACATACCATACTTACAATAGATACCAAACATACCATACTTTCCAAACATTCCATACCAGACCGACCATACACACCATACATACCCAACACCATACTACATCCCCACCACACCACAGGGGGGGAGGGGGACAGTACCACACCGCCACCACACCACAGGGGGGGAGGGGGACAGTGCCACACCCCCACCACCCCACAGGGGGGGGAGGGGGAAGATCTCATATGGAGGCAGTATATGGGACCCATCCCATTGGGGGGGGAGGGGGTGGCAGGGCCTGGTGCATATATACACATATGTGATTATGTAATATCTACTATATCATATAATATCTCAATATAATCTACATTTACAGACAGCAAAAGATAGTGCTGTCTGTACGCATCCGAGGTTGATCCGCCCAGCCTGCACCCAGGAGGAATTGCCGTTGGTCACGATCATCTGGCAGGAGATAGCTGACATGGGGGTTCAACATGGTTCAACTATAACAAGTCAAGTCAAGGGATCTACTCAGAAAGATTCAAACAATTTCAAACATATTAAAACATATTTAAAAAAACATGTTAAGATCTCAGACTCCAACAACTTAAATATTAAATGAAATTGCTTAATCTTGCTTATTTCATATTATATCATCCCCAAATGCAGAGATCACTGACGGAAATGGGATTTGACAACAACAGGGGACTATGTGCTGAGGGACCATGAGCAGCAATTCCTCATTTCTGGGAAGATCTCCACAGAAGGGGAGTGAATTTCCCTGTTTTCCTGACTCTTCTTGATTACATACCCAGTGTTTTTGGTTACATCCAATGTCATTCACTTCTATCCAAAGCATGTAGCCTAGCTACATACCTCATGTCATGTCGGTTTGTTCAAAATCAAATTCAGTCCTCATTTATTTGTCATTTTTGGTTGGTTCACCCCTGTGTTTTCACCAACAAGCATCTGAATTGACTCCATTTAAATGGAGACTTCACCAACAGAAATGGGTTTCGACTTCAAGAATGTATTTCAATCCTCGTATTTTTGGGACTCTGGGACATTTCTGGTTATTTTATATGATACTTTTGGCTAACTATCAGATGGTTGGGACGCTCTAGCCCCAACTGTCTCCCCGCAGGGAATATGGATGACCCCTAGCTCGGAATCGCTGCCTCCGTTCACCACCGGATAGTTAGTTCACCCATTAATCCCATTAAATCTCCCACTAATTAAGTAATATTAAATTCCATTAAATCCCATCAAGTCCATTTCAATCCCACTAAGTAACATATAGAATCCCATCGAAATCCCTAAAAATCAGCACTCCTCCCCCCTCCCAACGCTCCCAAGTCCCACCGTCTCTCCCAGCTGCATAGCTGTCTCCAAGATTGACTCCACCATCGACTCCAGTTGCTCCAACTGGGGCGCAAAAAACATCAAAAAACCCATGGGTTTTAGCTGGGTTTTCATGTCCATTTTACCATAAGATTCAAGTACTACAAAGGGATGGAGGTTTCCTGAAACGGGGGTCCCCAAGAACTGGATGTGGGAGTTGCAGCCAGAGAAATGGCCTTTATTTTGTAGAAAACCCTTGGCGTTTCATGGGGATGTCATGATGGGATTGGGATTTAACTCATGTTTGTAATATAACATTTTAGTGATATCAATGATAGGACACATGTGGGATTGTAATGAGCTTTTTACTGCTTGGTAGCTGGGGGTTTTACTGGCCAACATTGGAATTTCCATGACATAGGGACAAGAACATATAGTGCTTGTGGGCCTGATCAAATGGCTATTCTAATGGGATATATATATAACATTATATAACCAGCATTAACAAGAGATGGGGTTGGCCCAAAACTAGGAATCTCACGGCATGTCCTGATAATTCTTCGAGGAGGTTGGATTTTTTTTAGAGGCTTTAGACCCTCCATCCCGGCGCCCAGACCCCAGAAATATCAGTGCCCCTGGTCATCCAAGCATTTTTGGGGATTCCGTATGGAAATATTAACCCTTATGAATGGTGGGGTATGGCGGGGTCATACCATCCCCCCCCAAATTATGGGTGACCAACCGCGCCTGATCTTGGCGCCATTGTTGCGCGTTGATCGCGGAGCTGCAGAGCAGTGTGTCATCCCAGTCAAAAATAATCACCTGTGCCAGGGCTGTGGCATGGTCTCAGGTATGAACCATCCCCAGTAGTCCAACCATCGAAGATTGGAGGTTGAGTATGAGGTTTACTGCATTAACTGGTTAAGAAGCTATACAACTTCGATCAACATAGGCTCAGGCTCAGTCGGAGGATTGTAGATGGTCTGGTCATTTTTAGTCTTAACATGTATCAACGATCCATTTTTTTTGGGTATCTAACTTTGACCCAGAGCCAGAGATTAGACGACTGGTTATATTCCCAAATAGATTGAAATATCACTTATAAGTTAAGATGACTGGTTGTCACTGGGGAGTATGACTAGTTAAGAACATGCATGTAGCGACCCCCAACAAGATGCAGATTTTGGAAAAAAACATGTCCAACATTTTTTTTTTTTTTTTTCGAAATCTGGGGATACTCTTCTATCTGGACACATTATGTGAATGATATATCATTTCCCATCAGAAATCATCAGACATAAAGCCATGGAATTGGGATGGTTTCCTGTGGAACAACCATCATTTAATCGTGGAAGTGAGGTTCCTGGATTTTGCCCAGAAATATGGTGGACCCCAAGGGCCTTGGTACACCGCTTGGCTTGTTGCTCCATGATGTTCTATGATGTTCCACCCGCAGAAAATGGGCCTACTCCTACCTGGTCAATCCTTATCCTTAAATATTGAATCGATGAACATCAACATAGTCCAGTACATCTTTTGGTCACAAAAAACACCAGAGCAGAGATTTGATCTGTCTTTTCCACATCAATTTTCTAAAAAATAAAGTGACTCATATCCTCAAATATGATCAAATATGGACACCAGAAGCCACCTGTCGGGCGACGTTGATGGCTTGACCCAAACGCGCCCTGCCATTTATTTCACAGGCGTTGCTCGAGTTTGGGACTGGAGAGCCTGAAATTGGGAAAGAGCAAAGACCACCGGGCCACAGACTCCAATGGAAAGAACTTGGTAGCCCATAAGAATGCAATTTAAACTGGGACCAACTCATTGTGTTATGACATGTTATGACAGTGTTATGACATGATATGAGACTCATTTACCCTGGATTCTACTGGACCGCTTGATGAATTGGGTTTTTGATCCCCCTTGATACCTGGCAAGCCCATCATTAAATAATATATTGTATTGTCCATTTCGTGAAACAACATATAAAATGAATTAAACAAACATAAAGCACATCCCCCATTGATGTGTAGAATGGTAACTCGCCAATCACGCAATGTCATACCGGAAGATGTTTGCTCAGTTTGCTCCAACCCAATTCATGCATCAAATTTTGCACATCAAACTTTGTACATACGGCGGCCCTCACATCTCGATAAAAAGATCACTGGTATTGGCACCTGGCTTCGGCGAACAGCGCGTGGATCATCTTTCGGAACAAGGTTGTAACGTTGGAAACACAACTAATACATACAGTAATTGAAGCCACCAAGCATTTGATTTTGCCAACATGTTCAAACCATCCTACCTTAATATGAACTACTACCAGTAGTACCGCACAAGGCGGTGGCGGAAGTTTCAAAAATAGGAAACCTATAGGAGAAGTTGGTTGTTGTGAATCAGGGATGGCAAAGCGAATCCACTGATGGATTGAAAGGTGCTTG
>Ga0126342_10009822_pt1 | contig 17135 bp, 22 predicted proteins | sample Cyp1metagenome_FD_92528 | JGI IMG/M metagenome (GOLD analysis project Ga0126342, IMG submission 92528) | Coral microbial communities from Lord Howe Island, Old Settlement Bay, Australia - Cyphastrea 1 metagenome | ecosystem: Host-associated > Invertebrates > Cnidaria > Coral ... | reverse complement strand
TTTCCTTTCCTTTCCCTTGCACCCACGCCGTCCGCACACCACCGTTCGAGCCAGGTCGCTCCCCCACGCGGTTAAACAACTAAACGAGAACCCAAGCATCGAAGATGCTTTTGGGAAAAACATAGTAACAATCCGGATCTTTGTTGGCTTTACCCCCATTTTATTGTTGGTCAATTCTCCCTGTTTAATGGCCGCAATTGGCAAAAGAAACGGGTCTTTCTGCAGTTTCTAACTAGTGCTAGAGACAAAGCAAGTCTATCAGTGCATTGTTGTATCTGCAACCAATTCTTATCAATTCTTCATTTCGCTAAAAAAGTGCTTTTCCAGGCCGCACTGTTCCAGGATATTCATGGATACAGTTTCAATTGGATGATGGGAAAATTTTAACCGGAAACCCCGATCAATTTGATGGTAAAAACCCATGGGTTTCCGGTTAAGATTTTCCCAACAAAACCAATCCATTGATGGATAGATACCCTCTGGTAAACTAACATAGCTCTAGAAAATCACCATTTTTAATGGGAAAATTCACTATTTCAATGGTCAGTTTCAATATGTTTCAGCAGTGGATCCTTCAACGAAAGGTCCGGTCAGATCTGTTCCATCCCAAGGGTCCCCAGGGTCGCCTCCGCTGGCTTGTCGCGGGCCTGCGACGATGGCGAGTCAAGCTGTGGATCGTTTTGTAAAGTGGAGGTTTTTTAGCTGGGAACATCCAGAAATGAAGGTTTTAGGGGAGAAATATGAGAAAAACATCTATAAATGAGGGATAAGCTATGGATTACTGTCACTTGTTGGTGGGTGGATCGCTTTTACAGCTACACAAGGCCTCTTGGGCGGTCCCGCGAAGTCGCGAGAGGTCAGAAACATCATGAAACATCCAAGTCTGGGACCTGGACATGTCACATCAATGACCACCAATGATCATCAAGGATCATCAATGTACCTCTTGTTTGTGGAACAAACAAATCATCCTGCCTTTAAGATCCCTTCCAAGCTCACCAAGCTCTTGGTCCCCCATACCCGTGGCACCTTTTTGGCCGCCGCCAGGTAGTCTTCTGCCACCCTCAGGCCTGGCACAAGAAATTCATGGTTCCTTAAACTATCTTTAAAATACTAAAATGCCACAATAAACCTATCATTTGGGGATGGTTCAAAAACTATGCATGGTGATTTTTAAGGGATGGTTTATGACCTTGGGTTTACCGCACTGTTGGTTTTTCCCCATGAACGAAAACCAAAAAACATCAACATTCTGCCCCACTTATGATTGGCTGTACCACATCTCTAAATCATAACCCACATCCATCCAAGTATCCAAGTCCACCCACAGTTCGGTCGCCACCCCTTCCCGAGACGAGGGATCCCGCGGCAGCGCCTTCTCGGGACTCACCCTTTCGGATGTAGGCCCGAGCCAGAGTATCCATGACCTGTGTCGTATGGAACCCAGCCGAGAAAGAATGGCGATTCACTGGCTTTTATTGTTCATGGGAAAAAACCAACAGTGCGGTAAACCCAAGAATATTCACCATCCCTTACACATCACCATGCATAGTTTTTGAACCATCCCCAAATGATAGGTTTATTGTTGCATGCTGACTTTAGTTCGCTCATTTGGAGAACTGGATTTGGCTTTGATGGTGATTCCTAGGGATTCACCATGAATGGTGATGTAAATCATCAGCGGCTAATTGTCCATGGCTGAATTACCAAAGGATATACCTAAAGTATATGTGCCATCGTCAAAAAGTTGTCTATTTTCCCAATGGGGATGGTTATCTTCGGTAAAATAAAAGGGTTCATAAGACAATTTTAACGAATGGTTAATGATGATGGGATGAGTATACCCCAAATACCATGTTTTCACAATGGCACAAATATATACAAATATGTATATAGCTGTATGACCCCATTTATGGCAACAATTCAACTCTTAAACTATAATCAAACCCAGGCTACCGTACGCAGCAATGTGGTAAAGTCTGAGATCGTGGCGGTGGTCCAAAAAATATTACAGCTAAGCTTAAGATATCACCATTGTAGGGCCTTCATAAACCTCAACAAATATCAAACTTTCAGAAAAAAATGTTGGGCAAGATGGGGATTGGTCAAAACTTATTACCATATTTGCAGTTTATGAACATCTGAACATCCATTTACATTCATGTCCCCTTTACGGTCAAATAGTGTTACTAGCGACCCTGAGGGTCATCCAAAATATCAGACAATGACTCCCTAAACCTACCTGCCCATTGATTTATATACTGTAATAGCGAGTATTTATCATACAGATTGTGCAAATTGCATTTCCATCATCTATATATACATACCAATACATATCATACATACATGCACATTATACATATGTGTGTAATATCTATCTCTATGTATGTATATATATATATGTATATTGTTGTTTGTAAGATCGAATGTACTGTATACAGAATACGATCATATTAGCTTTCGGCTTCCCATACTGAATACAACCCAAACCGTTGGGGATGGCTTTGAAGAAAATGGAAACCCCAACGCTGTGTAGGAATGTCCCTTACAGATCCATTGTCTGTCCCAAAATATGGGCCCCCTATAAATTGATGGTGTATCATCTATATAATCAAATTACCTAAGATTGGGGCACATCCCCAAGTTGAGACAAATCCATATGGGACTGTATGAAAAAGGGCTACCCCCAATAAATATCATACATGGTCATTGGAAGGAAATTTGGTGATAAACCATTGGATTTTAGGGTACCAGTCATGGATTAACCATGGGGTACCCTAAGATTGGTATATCATAGTGTTCATGGTATCCCTTGGTATATCATAGTTATTACCATTAAACCAGTATCATAGTTATTACCATTAACCATAGTTATCAAGCATTAACCATAGTTATTAACCATTAACCATGGTATATCATAGTATCATAGTATTCATGATTAACCACCAAGATAAATGGACATTTTGGCGGGTGAAAGTTCCCCAATGCCATGACGTGACGTCGGCGCCTCCAACTCCCCCGTGATGTTTCCCCGCTCTTTGAACAAGGCTCGGGCGCACAGCGCAGACCTTGGTGACTCAGCAAAGGGAAGGAAGAATGGCTCAATACTGGCTCAGGTTGGTAGTTTAGCCCTCTCTCACTTAGCATTTTTTGTGTATACTAGGCGGAGATGACATAGGACTTGTGGGCCTATATTTTTTAGGTACTACAGGCACATGACATAGGAGTTACGAAATTTTGGGCAGATGACATAGGACCCCAAGTTGAAAATCAGTTAATTCCAAAATTTTGCTTTTGGAGCTCTCTGGAACCAGATGACACAGGAGTTGTGTCCAACATATTGTCGCTAGTCCTGAGACATGTGTCCAAATGATATAAAAAAACGATTTTTTCACTGATACCCAAAAAAATCTGATCAAACGCCGCATCGACTCATGACATGGGAGTAGCAACCATCCCGCTGCAATGTTCTTTTTCCCCATCTTGGATTTGCAGTTTCTACTGCTTCTCGAAATCCATCAGATTTTGCATCTGGATTTTCCAAGAGTGCATGTCATGGAGATGCGGGTTTTCCGCCATGTGTGTGCGAATCACATACCGCAGCACCTTCGCAAGGCACTGCATGGGTGTTCGCCCATAAACGCTCCAAGACACATTTTTTGTGGCCTGGTTAGGGTATCGTGCGCTCCAGAAACTCTTTGCCGGGTGGCGGCTGATGCCGCACCCAGCCAGCTCCGGGAGCCTGACGAGTGTCACATTGCGCTCTGCCTCAATCAGACAAAGCTGCGTCCACTCAGGTGACTGATCATAAAGTTTTGGCTTTGCCAAATGTGATGCACCACCTCCTGCTGCCTTGCCCAAATCACCACCGGGCTTCTCTGACTCATCGTCCTGCTTCGGGTCCTCTGACTCATTGTCCGAATCTGATCCTGCATCCTCCAAGCCGCTGCTGGCGTCAGACTCGACGCCGTGGCTCGAGCTTTCTCCATCTTCACCAAGACCTTCTGCCATGTTGGCAGCCAGCACATCTGCGGGCATGACCATGCCTCCATGACCTTCTTCTTCTTCCTCTGCATTCCCATCGCCATCTGCATCTTCATCGTTTTCACCCTTCTCAGCTTCATCCTCACTGTCAGCATCGCTTTCGTCATCGCCTCTCAAATGGGCACATGACTCAGGAGTTGCGTTGAGACAAAACCCTTTCCGGGTCTTCCTGATGCTCAAACTAAAGGTTTACTTCTTCAAAGTGCTTAAATATAACTACTGTCATTCCTATCTCATCTGGCTATGGATGAATCTTCCCACATATTTCAGCAAGACACAGAATTGCGTTTGAATATCTGCATGTATGCAAAGGTCATGTATGTCTGCATGTTCGTCATATATGTCAGATAGTCATAGGTCACCTAGCTATGTATTCCCGTGAGTCACTGCATTGTGTGCACAACTCCTGGGTCATCGGCTAATGGTAGCATGTGTCGTGGAAACCGAAACAACTTACCAACTACGCCCACCTGCGTAGGCTTCTCGCAAGATGTCGAAACCGTTTCTTTGCGCACCTGCAGTCACACACCTGAGTGGTTGGCGGGGGTAGTGCTTGCTGTAGATGTAGTACGTACCCTCGCCTGCAGGATCTGCTTCATTGGAAACCTCAAACTCGACCCGGATCAGCTCAAAATGGTTGTTTTTGCGAGTGCCTTCTACGAACTCAAGCTTTCCCTTCATCATTTGAGTTGCCCTCTTCACCCATGATGATTTCGCGATAGTGGCATGCTTCTTGTCATACACGATCGTCTGGATCTTCTTGTTCGTCTTGGCAAGTTTGCTTTCCCAATCTGCTGGCTGCTTCTCCCACAACACCTTCCGCAGCCGGCGATGGTGACATACAAGTCGCTCAACTATGACTGCCAACAAGCTAGGCAGCGCTGCCAGCCGCCCATCAATCTCAACTGCCCAATACCACCTCCAGGGTGGCACTCACAACTGTTTATTCTCTGCACAGTGTCACCGGCCCACTCAAAAGCCACATGTCCATAGGATGTGATACTAACATTATAATTCACAACTCCTGTGTCATCAGTATGTTCTTTCTGGTGATATGTCTTTATGCAGCCAAAACCAATGTATTAAAATAAGTCCAAAAAAACATTTCGTTTCCATGGCGTCATGAGACAGGAGATATGCAGCTGCGCATGTCCAACCCGATTCCCAAAGCCCAGCCTGTTCCCTTGCATTTCCTCACCAACCCGATCCGATGGCAATTGAAACGCTTGTAGCATGCCTGTTTCATCCAGGGTCCTGCATGCGTCCTCATGGGACATTCTCACGCCACCTTCGAAGTGGGCATCATCAAAGTACCCTGTTGCCTGCCAGGAGGCTTGGAAAGCTTTTTGCGGCCTAAGAGCGACATCCGGTTGATTGGAGCGACATCCAATCCCGTCAATCAGAATTACTTCTTAGTCTTATGACTTCCCGTTTGCCTTGCATGCTAAACTGATAACACATGACACAGGACTTCCCCACCCGAAAACAAAGTTTGAAAGACCCGGAAGGCTCATGACATGGGAGTTGAGCGTGCAAGAATGAGCTGTTAACTGAGCCTCTGACACGCTGCGCCATGCTTGGAGCGTACGCTCCGGAAGGCCTTTGTTGAAGGGTTTCGGTCTCTCTGGTTGTCCGCTGGCCTTGATCGCCATCTCGGAGTAACCTGAAAGCAGCATCCCCCTTCTCACAAAAACGTTCTGGCGAGGAAACATTACATAAACATCTACATTATACAATAAATATATGTATTTATATATATATATATATATATATCATATATGCACATACTGCCAAAAACTTGAAAATGGCCATGCTCCCAAAATACTGTTTTTTTGACATGTTATGTGGAAAGTTTACTGTGCTTACAGTAGACAAATAAGTATAAATATATATATATATATAATATATATATATGCATTTCCCCATGGTAAATTTCAATGCGCTGTCAATCCACAATGCATCCTAGATTCGCGCACGATCTCGTAAATCCGCTGGGCAGTCTACATCGTTGGAATCAACCAAATCGAGCCTCGCCCTCAAAATATGGTGCAGCTGGTCGACAGGTTGCCCGTGAGCTGAAAAACCTCCTGCTTGGAGGTCTGGCAGAAGCACGTTCGCGCTTTTGCTCCTGAATGCTTCCATCATCTTGATCCAACATAACACATGACATAGGATACACCAACCAACCAGTGAGTTTCATAGATAGCTCAAAGGATGCCGATTCGTTAAATACAAGGAAAAATGCACACATGTCACAGGAGTTGTTGAACTATCAAGTTAGATCAAGTTAGTAAAGCATTCCACCGGTGTATCACACGAACACCTGACTCAGGAGTAGACATATTAGCTGCATGTTCCAATCATATATCTTCTACATCTCAAATTACCAAAAACAGAAACAAATCAAAGAACACATGCGACGAGGGTCCAGGCTTGTCGAGCTGTGTCGGTTCCATCGCGAAATGCGTGGAATCCGCTCCAAGCGTCTGCTAAAACCAAGCCAGGCACGGAATGATCCAAGGAGTACTTCTTCCGTTGCTTCTCGAATGCGCTGCTAAGAAGCCCGTGGCACAACGTCAGGAATGTGCCTGCAACCATGAAGTGCCCACGCGACTCGCTGGAGAACACGAACATCTCGCCAGAGTACTTTTGGTTCAGTTCTTCAACGTAGCTGTCTTTCAAGAACGACTCTGGAATGCAGAGACCAAGAGGTCCTCTGGTTCCATCACTCCAAACACTTGTCACTGCAGTGACACTTTGGCGTGATCCGCCGAAGAAATCAGCACGCGACACCAAATGGCCATGTTGTTTCTCTCCTTGGCTTCCAAGGCACTAGTCCTATGTCATTGCACCTTTTGATCAACAAAACGTATATATAAACTTCAAATGAGCAACAAACCTCTAAGAAAATGATATATATATATATATGTATGTACATGTATTATATATATACCTATCTATTTCTAATGTATGTACATGTATGTAACAATACGCAAACAAATATTGATTTTCATGACAAGGAACTCTGAGGGCCCTTCATGTACTGGTGCTTACTGAACCGTAGCGCCTGTCTCCACACCTGATCTAGATTCAAGATAAGATATTTGTGGACCTTGTCATTGGCGATGTGGTCGTGCACTTGCTTGCGGGCAGCTTGAAGTCTGCAATCAGACCACTCCTGAGGGCAAACAAGCGGCTTCAAATACGAAATTCAATAATGCTTACGATCCCAACTCCTATGACATCTACTGAATTAGTGATATGCAACTCCTATGACATCTACTGATTAAGATCTCAACTCCTATGACATCGCAACTCCTATGTCACCTGACGCTAAAAATAAAGATATCAATACATATCATGTCATCAAGAATCCAGATACTGCCCACTGGTGTTGCGGCTAGCTCTGCGCCAGTTGAAGGCTGTAAGCCACCGTCGGCAAAAGCGACGCCCAGCATTTTCTGGACACTTCTCAGGAATTGGCAGCAAACTCTTCTTGATGTGCTTTTGATGCACCCCAGCTTTAGTCATCTCATCCTGGACCTTCAAGTTGTGTTGCTGGACTTGTTCGATGGCTGCTTCCAAGCCTGCGTTGTATTCTCTGGCTAGCTTGTTCATGGTGGTCACCTTAAGAGACAGGAAGTCACAGGTCATGTGCTTCTTGTGTGTTCGATTCTACAGTGCCTGCACACCAACTACATTCATCTAATGGTCTGGCAAAAAGTTCTATGTCACCTGTCATCTGTGATTTAAATATATATAATTATATATATATGTGTGTGTAAAGTACTAGTGTAGCAGAACATTCGCCAAGGAACACAATGACGCAAGAGAACGACATCACGCCTTTGGCACACCACGCTGTTACCCAGACTGAACTCCTGCATTGTCGCCTCCAGTTCCTGCTAGCTCGGCAAGCATCGGCTGACAACTCTCAAGTCATATGCACAATCGATGATATGGTTCCAGCACATCTGCTATCTATACATAACATACCGCTAGAGAATACCACAAGATGAAAAACAGGGGAAAACATGCAACAAAAAAGACACAAACCAACAGTTGGAAACAACAAAGGGGTCCTCAGGGCTACCTTGAAATCGCCTTGGCTCATACTCCATGTAGTTTTTGTATGCACGTATGTATATTAAACTAGTTGTCCATTAGTCCTGTGTCATCAGGTAACCTGTCAAAACTGATAGTATTGAAATCGCAAAGTGTTTGTATTACTCCTATGTCATCCACCTCTACGTTTCTGTCCTCAAGAACAGGCGTTGGAATGTTGAGTCGCGGCAGCGCTTTCGAAGCCTCCAAACGCTTCTGCAATTCCTTTGGGCCCAGTGCCTTGTAGCCTTTGATAGAGTCGAGTCCCAAAGACAGTTTGACTGCATCTGGAAGCTGGTAGAAGCTCTTCTGCTGCTTCTCGGTGAGAAGCCTCCATTTCTGGTCGGTGCACTGTTGCCTAAGGACACAAACCTTGATGCCACCAAGCTTGGCACCAAAATGTTCCTTGCATTTTGCTTGGAGATTCAGTCCTCGGATGTATTCTCGGGCTGGCTTTGTCTTCTTGTTCCTGCTGCTCGTGGGCTCTGGGTTCAGCTGCTGAGCCCATTCGATCAACTTGTCTGAGTAGTCAACGATCTGCAGTTTCTCAAAGATTGTTAATCTTTGAGCCGCTTTCTTCACCTACCAATGCTGAAAAATTGTCTATGAGAAAACAAATCCCATGACATGTGTTTTTGAGCTAAACAGATGTTTGGCAATCAAAACAAAAACTTCACCTACCACTGCTGAAATGGTCTATGAGAAAACAAATCCCATGACATGTGTTTTTTGAAGCTAAACGGTTGCTTGGCAATCAACAAAAAAACACATGACATAAGACAAAATGTTACATTCAATTCGTCCCTGCCTCTGGCAGGGACGACTCCTCTCCCCGAATCTTTTTGGGTTTCTTCACACCCTGACGAACCCGGTTGATCTGATTTCTCCTCGCTAGTTTGGTGTTCTTCACACTGGGATCCTGAGAACGAACCATAATCTCTTCGCAAGTTTTCTTGGCAACAGCATCTCTGCGCTCCTGCGCCTTGTCCAAGCGCTTCCGAACGTCAACGTAGTTCTGCTGGACGGACGCGTGTTTTTTTTCTTCGCACCCAACTCGTCCGCCACCTCCTTCTCCACAAAGTAGGCGGCTTTGACCAACACAGCTGAGGGCATGGGGATGTGGCCAAACTCAGCAACATGTGATGAATCCCCTTGCAACTGATCTTCCTCTGCATGGGTAGCCCATCGTGGAATGAACTCATCCCTGATGTAATCATCGACCGTCCCTTCCACTTTGGCTGCGAGCTCCAAGGCGCTTATGTCCTGATTGCGGAACACTTCTGGCAGTCGCGCCAACTGCGCAGTGAACTGAGCTAGCAACGCCACACGTGGCTCAAGCTCTGCGATCTCTTGGCATAGCTTTCCCAGCTTCTCTTCTAGACTTTCACATTTGCGTTTGCCTGTTCAGGGCTGCCCAACTCCTGTGTCACATGAGTCGCATGTGTCCAAGTATGTTATATTTATCTTTGCCATAAACTAGTAGTATTGCTCAATGAATACCAATATCCTATGTCATCTGCTCCTGCTTCATCATCAGCAATGTTCCCAAAAAAAACTTTGAGAACATGTTGAGATATATCCTATGTCATGTGCTCTTTTCTCAGCATCTTTAAGGTACGTAAGTAAATCCACCAACATGTATATACACACCATGCCTGCACCAGTTCTCTGCTGAGCTATCGCGATCCCGGTTTTCGATTCATCTTCTGCAAGAGCGATCCTTTTCGAAGCAACTCCAGCAGCAAACTGCTCAACCTCGCCTTTCCTTTTGCAACCTCTCCTGGTTTCAGGTGTTTTACCCTTGAATGCAGGACATCAAAAATGATTGCAAAAGAAAAATATTGAAAGTATATGAGAATGTCAAGCGGCAGGTGGTCTGGTCTACAACAAGAAACATGAAAAACAAAGATATGTAGAACAAATACAAGGCTCTTGTCGTCTGGCAAATACCGAAAGCCACCGCGTAGCACCGAATACTTGCCCTTGGTTACGACTGAAACCTGCAGGGAAAGAACCACTAAGTGAGAACCCATGTCTTCGTTTTGTTGATGAATATGAAAACGTTACTGCGCCTGACGCATGTATATGCAACTCATTTTTTTATGGCCTGCATGGATGTCCTCGCATACATCAAACAACTATATATATGTAGTATTCAGAACCTATGTCAAATGTTTTCTGGCAACACACTTGCATGTCAGATCCCGGCCTTCACTTCTTTGCCAAAGCTGAGAAAAGATTCATCCGTCCAATCTGAAGAACACGTGAGTGTAGAAGGCTGCCCGGGAACAACCCTGCCAACAAAAAGTTCATCATCCACATCTGCATAAGCTTGCTGAAGAAACTGCGGCAAGTCGATGTCATTGTCCTTCTCTAACAGCACTCCCCAGAGATGATACATAGGATGCGCCGCGATATCATCCGAGATTGTGTGCAAGGTAAACATTGCGGCTGGTCCCATGATCACACGAGCAATGAGTTTTCTGTGAATTTTGGGACGAGACACCATCAAGTCGCCTCGCGCAAGCCATGCGACACATGACTTGGGATTTGCCAAACAAAATCAGCCCCGACAAAGAATCGCCAGCACATGCACATGTGATGTGAAGCATATGTAAGCATCGCATCCTATCTCATCTGATCGTGCATGTGCAACACTATTGATATATAATATTATATTATTATAACTCCTATCTCATCTGCTCTCTGGTTTCACCTGTCCCTATGTCATGCATGCCTTCCCCCCTGCCCGGCCTGCCAATAGAAAGGCCACTTGTTTTTCACCGTCCTCTATTCCCTTGAAGCCATCCAGAACTTTCACCAGAGTAGCAACTGGAATGATGCCATCAGTTCCAGCTTGCACTAGCTCGGCTTGATTCTCACGATTCGTGTCTTTCAATGCCGGTCCATCCTTTGCATCAGTGAAGAAGGCAGTGTTGTCTTCACCGCCCCCCGGAATGGCAAAGGATTGTCGCCCAAAAACAAAAGGCTCTGGTTGCTCACCACTTTGTCCTTCTCCACCTTCAGGAGCATCAGCTGGTGCTTCTTCTGGTTCTTTGGGTGGGTCTGGTGGAGGTGGCAAAGGCGGTTCTGCCTCTGACTTGGGAGCTGTCTCCAGGTTCTTGAGATCTGTCTCGGGGTTCTTGGGGAATGTTTCAAGGTTGAGTTGGTCCCCGATCTCTCTGCCAAAATGGTCGGCGATCCGGTACTTCAACACATCCATGTTCCCCGTCTTCTTCAAACCCAGGCTGTTGCATTGATCGACGAGTTCTTGCCTTACAGCCGGTTTGTCCTGTGTCATGTGCCTAATGTGTGCGTGAACATGAAAAGTGAAACATAATTTCATTAGGAAAAGCCCTTCAACATAATACACAATCCTATGTCATATGTCCAAATCTGCATGAAAAGTTCCCATGTCACGTGCATATACGTGCATCCTAGAGTCTTCCTGGCCGTGTCTAAGAGCTTGATTTTCTTTTCGAGGCGCACTCTGCAAGTTTCTGCCATCTGCGCACAAACCCAAAGATCCCGACCGGCTGAAACTCTGAAAGACTTCTGGCAGGCCCCCACGTTGACGACGCAACTTTTGCGATTAACTCGCAGGTGCTTGTACTTTGCCGCAATCTGTGCAGGGAAACTAGCTAAACCCAACGTGGAATGACCGGTCATTATCAGATGCCTCAAGAGTAACGATACTGTATGAAATGATATATATATATATCTGTTGAGTCCCCCTAACATAACCAACGTAAACACATGTGCACATATCCTATGTCATGTGCACATATCCTATGTCATTTAGCACTGAAGTCCCTGTGTCCACGAGAACTGATTGAAGCATTGAACCGGCCTCCTTTGGACCTGTCAGCGTGTCGGCTTCTCCGTTTGAAGTTGCAAGGCTTGTAGCAGTCGTTGACTTTTTGATCTTGGGGCTTGCGCTCACATCCTTTGAGTCCTTGCTCTGGCTGGTCGGTTGGCAACTTGAACTCGAGGTAGCTGCTGGCAATTCTTCAGATGAGCCCTTGGCAAGCGGCACAATGCGATCGCTACTCTCGTCCAGAATCTCTTCAGCGCTCGCATGTTGCAAGAAGTTGCAGACAAGGCTTTTTCTCAAAGACTCCATGTTGCCCTTCTTTCCAACACCCGCATCACTACAACGTTGGACGAGCGTGGTCCTGTCGACAAGCAGCTGCAACATTGCATCTGAAATATTCTGAAATTAAAGTGACATAGAGTGTATATATATATACATATGTTTGGACAAGCCAGTGCACATGTTTGATCATCTATGAGAAATAGTTATATATACTGGGTACAGATGGGATAGGAGTTGTCGGAGGGTCCAGTTTTTTGATTTCCCATCTCAAAGTATTGTTTTTGCCCTTTTAAGGTGCCAAACTCCTATCTCATGCGGTTCTATTAGTCATTTGAAGCATACCTGCATCAAGTTTTTACATTCCCACGGTTTATGGTTTTTAATGCTATAGGCTACAGCTTGGACACATGAGATAGGAGTAAGGGCTGACTTGGGGTATGTTCACATAAAACATGTGTTGGGACTGTAGCATATATAAAAATCTTTTGTTATTGGTATCCCGCCCTGCTGTCCTGTTCATTTTGGACATCAGATCCCACAAACGATCAGCGCATTTCTTGTAGGAACCTGCCATGACAGCAGCTTTGTCCAAAGTGTCAACGTCGTCTGGCACGTGGAAACTCTGTTTATACCCGAAGCCCTCGTAGATTGCACAGTCTTCAAGTACCTGGATTCCAACAGCTTGTTCCTGTACCTGAGGCGAGGAGCTTATGTTCCTACCATGGACTGATGACATAGGAGTTGCATAGTAATTTGTTTGTTAAGATGATTCTGACGTCCTGATGTCATAGGATTTGCCGATTCTGAAAAGCAACCCAATCATTGGAGATCACAACAGTACATATTCTAATATATATATATATGTAGATGTACGTATAATACCACATATATATATATATATCTATATATGTATATACAACTCCCAACTGACTGGCTTGATTCAAAACCTCAGATGATCGATATGTACAACAATTCGTCTCAAGAAGCGAGTATCATGACGCCTAACCTGGCCTAACCATTGACATTAAACACGGTAACACCTACAACTCCTAAGTCATGACACCGATCTGAAAACAATTTTTTTTTGGTAAGACCATGCCTGTTTGAGAAACGCACTGCTGTCGCAACTGGGAGCGTTCTTCCTCCAAATCAATCGAAAGTGCGACACGTGCTTCCCAGAACCATCACGCGAAGCGACGTTGCTCAACTCCAGCAGGGGCAATGTTGGATCACCCATGCATGTCAGAGGACCATCGGTCATGCCATGCACGGCTATGCGAAGGCCGATCGCTTGCGCAAAGTTTTGAATGTCCTCATGCTCAGGCATCTTGAACTTGTTGAACTTGTCGAGGCACTCCTTCATGCCACTCGCTGAAGCATGCCGGCGGTTGATCTGGCACATGAAGTCTGCCACCAAAGTTTCCTGTCTGCTGGCCCAGTGTTTGCCAAACACACGGCCAAATGTTTACGTTATATATGTACATACATGTATGCGCGCATGATCATGCAAATGATCGAACACGAGCAATGAATGCATATCATTATGCATGCACATCCCAACAATCACTAGTGGGGCACATGAGATAAGACTTTGAGTGACCTATCACCTAACGCCTTGCACCCACACTATAAACACGACGGTTGTGATGATAAAGTCTCCTCGTGCTTCTGTCTTGCCTTTTCCGCAGCAAAGCCTTGCTGATTCCGTTTGATGGACATCCAAACTTCCTTTTCCTCGGAACTCAGGCACCACAGGTAGCAGCAACTGAAAAAACATCTTCCATCAGCGGCCGGCCCAATGATCACTGTCTCCTGCGGCACTGCGGGAACCTGCGGCTTGTTCTTGCCATCATGGATCTGGATGCTTGCAAATGCAGTCAATAAAGCCAAGCCAGCACACGCAACATGCTGCCCATTCCCCACAGCAGCGTGTAGGTTCGACAAAGCAGAAGCATCAAACTCCTTAGTGGTCACTATGGCACATGACTCAGGACTTACACTTGCGTCCTGGAACGAAGTGAAACAACTGGCACAACATGACATAGGACTTGCAGACTCATGACAAATTCCAAACACAGAACAGTAGTACTGTTCAAATACAATACCCAAAGCATAATTGCAAATACTCATACATACCTGCATATCTGTGCACTTGTTCTATGCTTTTCTTAATATGCACATGTACATGTATGCATATATTTCCATACATGTATATGCATGTTTATATTGCTGCTGAAGCGCTGGAACACCCATGGCCGCTGCAAGTTCTGGCGTGACTGGCCACGAATGGCCAATGAATTTCTCCTTTCCGAGAAGTTTGCGGTTGAGGCCTCTCAACCAGGTCACCTTGTCTTTGTGCGTGAAGGTGTTGAAGGCTCCATTGCGAGACATCTTGCAGCAAAAATCGGGATTCTGGTCCAAAATATATGCCTGCAAGAAGTGCGACTCCTCTGGTCTCGACTCATCTAGAATCTTCTCATACTTGGACTTGTTCTGCACCTCGAACAGTGTCAAGTAGTCATTGACTGCCTGCCGGGTGGCAGTTTCAGCTGGCTGTTCCCTAGCGATATCTTCTGGGGTGCCAATGAGAATGTCAGCCATGGTCAATTGTCCATCTGCCAGCATCAACCGGTCATAGACATCTTGAGGGGTGACAAGAAATTCAGCACAATCTCTGCGTATAAAGATAGTAAACCCACGTCGTCTCGAGATGGCTCCAAATCCCATATCACATGGTTGGGAGAACACGACCTGCAGGGAGCAGCGGTACTCACTGCAGCCTTATTCTATCTAATTCATTCTCGTCATCCCAAATAGCTAAACCCTATATACAGACATGCTATACACGTATATATATATATATATGTATATTTTTTTAAACATAAAAAAATGACAAATGACATTCAAACAAATAATATGTTCACACCCTGGTCCTCGCTGTCATACAAATCGCTCATCTGGTCGATGATCGTGTTTGTCACTGTTCCACTCAAGACGTTTTCGGAAATCAGAACCTTGGGTCGTAGAACCTTCTTGGTGTGGTTCAGATTCGTGAGGGTCACCTGAGCAAGATGGCAGATGAGATAGGAGTGCGCAACGTGACAAGTCACAGGACATGGGAACTGAACACATGACATAGGAGAGAGCAAAACACCAAGGCATATGACATGGAAATACGTTATGTATAATTATAACGTACATCTTGAATCTTGAATCATGCACCAGCCCCAATCCCCTTGAACTGATGGAGCCGAGATTCTTTCCGAGTTGCCCCATCGTCTGCTGCTTTGGAGCCCTGAAGGGAGTCGTCAGTGCACGGGCTGGACAGGAAGCATAGGTCCACATCAGAGGGCAAGCGACACTGCTTCTCATGCTGAACACAATGCGCAAATGGCACAAAGTTGGCAGAAGCTGCTGCTTGACAAACGTCGTCAAAGTTCTTTGCTTCCGAAACGGCAGCTAATCCCTTCAAATCGAGCACATCCATCTGGTTTCTGAAGACACAAGCACTTGGGTAATCTCTGCAGAGGACAGCCTGACACTGCCTCACTTTCTCCGTGAAGGAAACCTGACACTTGCAATCAATGACTGCGTCAAAAACCATATTGCATGGTCAAAGACAAGACCTGCACTAGTGGATGACATAGGATTATTGCTGCCACTGTGTGAATTCGAAAAAAACGATGCTTTCAACAGCAACACCTCACCGACGAAGAGGCCACACTAAGGTTCGAACTTCCTTCAAACGAGGCCGGAAGGTCGGCTGGGACTGCAAAGCTCTCGCTGCTTGGGACTGACTGCATATCCCGCTAAAGCTAGAAACCACGTTCAAGACCCGCTTTTCCGATGCTATTGGGGTGCCGAAGGCATGCACTTCTTCCAAGATGCCCGACAGCTTTTCCATCAACTTCCGTGGCCGAGAAAAAGCTTCCTCCAAAGAAATCTCTGGTTTTGTTCCGGGATACATTCTCCTTCGCTTTGCTGGCCACCGTATCAGCTTGACCTCTGCAGCCTGCAAACAGAGCGGCTACATGAACTAGCCCTACTCCTGTGTCATGTGTGCATTTGTTTTGTAAAAGGCATGTGAGATCATCACTACTCCTGGGTCATGTGATTTGCAGTAAACAACATCCCTTCATATGTTTATAAGTGATACTATATAAGTGATATATCAGCCCAACCTTGTCACTAGCCTCCTTGGAAGCTGGGGAATCCGTGTCCTGGCACACAGTGTCATTCGGAATCAATGACAACACCACAACCAAACACCCAATCAGCTCATACATCAAAACATACATCGCTACTACAGACATATTGTTACATTCAAACGATTTAGATGCGCCAACGATGACGCAGACATTCCAATATGTGTGAGCAATACAAGACTGGTGAAATCGGCTTCTCCATCCAACCTCGGGGTTCTCATTCTCGTTCTTCACTTCTTCTTCTCCCAATGCCTCCATTTCAAAAGTAAACTTCCGCCACTCCCATGTCATGTCATTTGAGAAGTAACCTACCAACACCTTGTACTCCCATGTGACGCTTTGGCATCTGAGAATGCAACACCTGGTCATTCCAATGTCATGCCTTATAGATATCCAAGTTAAGTTCACTAACCACAAATACGGGGAAATGTCAAACTACATCCCAGTATAACCTGTATGCCTAGCAAAGATGCTGGCCCGGCCTCCACGCCGGCTGTGTCATCATCCAGCTTCTCGATCTTCACAGGCATCACCTGGCATATCCGAGTGATGGTGTCAACTCCCGTGTCATGTGGCACAGCTCTGAGAGCTGACTGCCTCAAACCGGTCACCTGAAAGTTCTACTCGCATGTCATGTGTAGTATTTGACTGGTCATTCCTGGTCATTCCAATGTCATGCCTTATAG
>Ga0126342_10009821_pt1 | contig 17136 bp, 16 predicted proteins | sample Cyp1metagenome_FD_92528 | JGI IMG/M metagenome (GOLD analysis project Ga0126342, IMG submission 92528) | Coral microbial communities from Lord Howe Island, Old Settlement Bay, Australia - Cyphastrea 1 metagenome | ecosystem: Host-associated > Invertebrates > Cnidaria > Coral ... | reverse complement strand
ACCAAACAACAAACAACAAACACAAACAACAAACGCCAAACGCCAAACGCCAAACGCCAAACGCCAAAGGCCAAAGGCCAAACGCCAAATGCCAAACGCCAAACGCCAAACGCCAAACGCCAAACGCCAAAGGCCAAAGGCCAAACGCCAAACGCCAAACGCCAAACGCCAAACGCCAAACACCAAACACCACCACAACAACAACAACAACAACAGGAGGCGATGAACAGAGCCCGCTTCTAGGCTACCAGAGCTGACAGCAGCGACGGCCAAAGGGAAGCACTGGAAGCCAGGACACCTCAAAGGATGAGTCGGCCACCGCCCAACGGAAACTGGAACTTCATCTTCGGGAAAGATGGTCGGACCGGGTAAAAAGCCTCTTGGCCCCATTTGCCACAGAAGTCCCTTACATGAGAGCAGTCCAAGGGGAGAACGCCTATCAAGAGTACTTGGACCTGCTGGGGGATACCCGCTTCCGCACACTCCGTATCCATTGCATTTTCTTTGATAATATCCAGAAACTAGGCTTTACTACCATACCGTGGAGAGAGCATGGTGTGAGGGGTCTCCTCAACACCCTACGAGAACAAGAAATTACCCCACACAAGCTCCAGAGCATTCGGAACACACTACGATGGTTCTCTGCAAAGTTTGGCCTCCTGGACCCTGACTCCATGGAACGCCTGAAGGCCAAGAGGAAGACTATCCAGGAAGGCCTGGTGGTGCAAGCCCCAACGAAAAGCCCAACTTCCTTCGAAAGAAGTTGCCGTGGCACTGGAAAAGGGTGCAGCGGGGGACTTTGCGGTAGCCTCTGGCGCCGACAAGCTCTCACACAAGCAACTCATGCACAGACAGGTACATGTGCACGATGGCGAGACTTCAGGTGGCATGCAGTGCCCGTTTCAATGACCTTCAGCATACCAGTCCGGATAGCTACAGGTTAACAGAGAAAACCCTGGAGTTACAGGCTTGGCAAACCAAGGCAGTGAGTGCTTTCCGCATCAAGAAGAACCGGTGCCACTCATTGCCCCGACAACTTCAAGGATATGGACTATCTTCTACCGACGGTCAGTTCAGACTTCACAGGATTCATCCCGCGTCCGGGACAGGCAGATCGGACATTGCGATGGTTGAAAGATGCTCTACGCCGCCACGGTTCGCTGGACCCATCCATGTTCAGGCATTTGAGCTGGCATAGCTTCAGAGTGTTCATTCCCGACGGTGCCTACCAGCTGGGCATGCCCAGAGACCAGAGGCAATACTTAGGGAATTGGACCACGGAGAACATGGCTGATAATATTTACAAACGGGAAAAGAGGAAGGTGGTCCAACGGGCCTGGCCTGAGGTGGCAGACAAGCTTGGCAACCTGGATCTCACGGGCGGCAAGACCGTGCCCACTGACTTGGACCACCAACACTGGCAACCCGAGATCCTTGACCTGGAAGCGACCCCTCCGCAGGAGGAGCCAGAGGAGCCTCGGTCGCCACAACCGAAACTCCGACGCAAGAACCAGAAGCCGGGAAGCCCCGGGTCAACACGTTTAACCACTCCGAAGCCAAGTGAAGACATGAACTCGCAGGGTGACTCCCTCCGAGCGGTGAGCGCATCGAGAGCAAATTTCCTCCACGGGGCTTATGAACATCAATCTCCTGACTCGGGATGGCCAGGCGGTGGGTTGCGGCTGGCAACCATCAGCCTCGAAGGCATTGGGTCTCAATCCCGAGGACTATCGGCAGGAGCCGCATCGCTATGCCAGATGCTTTAAGAACCATTCTTTCCCGGCAGGATGGGATACCAGCCTTCCTTAGATGCAATGGAAACCCCTGACCGCGTCTGAAGCTGAGAAAGCAGTGACAGCCTTAGACCTAATGGGTGGCCCTGGCCGACGGGGTGAACAGACCACTCGAGTACGGTAGCCCCGGGCACCGACCACTCCTGGGGAACTATACTCCTTTGGCCGGGTGCCATCCTTCGGTGTGGCGTGGTGGTGTCACCCGTCCTTCGGATTACTGTATGTGGAAATGCAGTAGTTTTGGAAATGGTTCCTGGAGGGACGAAACAGAAATCCAGCCGCACAGGCCAACTGCATAGCAAAAGGTTAGTTCTGCTGCAGCTGCCTGCTTGTGAAAGCCATTGGAACACTTTTGGATTTACATGGTGTGTCTGCGGCAGCGGGAACGAAGGCCTTCCAAAAAAGATTTGATTCGCGCTTTGCGAAAGGCACAGGCCTGGGTTTCAGGATGCAGTGAAGCATTACATCTGCTTTACGGTTTTGTTCTGGTTTGGCCTTTGATTTGCCCTACTTTGCACGGTTCTGGACAAGACATTTGCTTCATTCAGCCACTTTTAGTTTCCTGAAAGTGTTGATCTGCTCTTGGGCAGGTGAGAACTTGTTACTCATGACAGGCCCCTGTGGCTTCATTGTTTACAAATTATTCTCCCGGTATCGATACAGTCTCTCTCATCGACGGCTGCTTCGACAGTGGTCACTAGCCATTCAGCTCAACTTGTTTTTGCGCAACGGTGTGCAGTCCCTTTTGCTGCTTCATTGTTCTCAATTTTACAAATCGTATTGGTCGTTTGTTCGGAAACAAAACATGCGGGGGGTGATCCTGCCTCGAGCTGGGTGATGTGTCGACACGATTAGCGCGCCTTGTTTCACCTTTCGACTTTGCTTTGCTCAGCCAAGCAATGAAAGACAATTGTCATTGTTTCACAGAAAAAGAAGGACTGTCAGAGCAGACTTGGATTTGCGTTTTCTCGTTCCACCATTCAACACTTGCTTCAGCCCACATGTATCTCGCAAGCATTCATTGGGGGAAGTCTCCCTTTTTTGATATTGCTCAGACACAGCCCTTACTCTGCATGCTTTGCCCGAACAGTTTGCAATGTCAGCGCAGGTGTTGCTTTCGCAAGATGCCATATTGTCATGCAAGTTGCAAGCTGACAATCTGTTTCATTGGTTCTATGTAAACGTTGATGCCCTTTTCTTCTGAAGTAAAGTTCGATCATTCGAGGCAATAGGCGGACAAACGTGAGAGTTTGCCAAGAATGGCTTCTGTGGAGCAGCTGGTTTAAGTTCTCCGATCAAGGCAAATGGTCACAGGGTAGAACATGTCCATGCCTATAGCCTTGAGCCATGAAACCAACAAAAACCCATGAATGAAAAAGGCAGAATTTGACGCCGCTTCTTTCATGGAATATTGAACACCCATTGAATGTCAAATCAAACTAACCTGCTCGTCGTGTGGGCCGCACATGCCTCTGAGCGCGGTTGACTCCTATAGCCTGCTTGGGCTAGATCCGTCTGCAAGTGATGCAGATATACGCCAGGCGTACAAGAAGGCTTTCCAGCAGGGCAGTTGGTTTTGGAACCCTTTGGAATCTTAGATATACAGCGCATATAATAGATATAATCAGGTGTTTCGGGAGTTTAGGGAAGTTGTTTTTGGCATGCGGCTGATACGGCCTCCTTGGAAGGGTTGTTAATTTTGAGATGTGCCATTTACGAGCCCTTGGAAGGGTTGCAAATTTCAAAAATGAAGCTTTCCGAAAATGGGGTATAGGATTTGTTTTTTTCGCGTCTTTAACATGTTGCACATGCTGTCGTATGATCATCAGGGAGGTGGGGGGGGTGTATTAACGTCCCTGACGAGTACTTCCCTTATACGGAACATGTACACGTTGCGCATGCTGTCGTATGATCATCAGGGGGGTGGGGGGGGTGTATTGACGTCCTCGACGAGTACTTCCCTTACGTTACGCTACATGTACACGTTGCATGTGCTGTCGTATGATCGTCAGGGTGGGTGTGGGGTGGTGTGTATGCATTAACGTCCTTGACGAGCACTTCTCTGACGTTACGGAACATGTACATGTTGCGCATGCTGTCGTATGATCATCAGGGGGGTGGGGGATTAACGTCCTTGACGAGCACTTCCCTTACGTTACGGAACACGCTGCCTCAAAAAGATACACTTGGGCCTACAGCTAGACAATGCGTCATAATGCTGCCTTGTTGCAGTCTGTGGCTTCTGCGTTGCCACAAGCGCTCTGGCACTGAAGCGTCGAGAAGAGGAAAAAACTGGAAGATTGAATGTCGCCCTGATATGATTCGGGTGATTGAAAATCATAGATTTCAAATGTTTTTTGACCCTTGAAGAGCAAAATCAAGTCACCGCGCAAGCGAAACGCAAATTTTCACTCTTGAGTCACACGCCTGCCAATCGAAATGAATGTCCCTGTTGCAAACATTTTTTGACGACTCCTGCAAATACCAGTATTTTGCCTCTTAGCCTCAAAACTCAGAATTTCAAATTCGTCACCCTTACAAGGGCGCCGAGTCAACCGGTTTCCTTGTTTTTTCATGCTCTGGCGAGCGCTTCCTTTCATCCTCCATCTCGACCATTTCAGAAGACGATGATCTCTTGTCACCAGGCTGCATTGCGCTGGCACCCAGACAAGAACCCTCAGGAGCATACAGTTGCGATACAATCGTCCGATTGAGGCCGCACATGGCTGGAAATTTATGCGACCATGTCTCTGTCATTTAACTAGAATAATCAGAATGACGCAGTCGGAAACATTCCAATGCCATGAATAGGTTCGAACCTGCTGTTTGTGTCCACCGCATTCACTGCCTTCTTCGGGCCAATCCGATGTCTTTTGGGCCTTGCTCATGACGACAAAGCCGCGACTACGCACTACAAATTCTCTTGAACCTCCTTGTTTCCACTGAGACTAGAACTGCGCAGCACCAAAGCTATTGTTCAAAATGAAGATGTTCAGGACAGGGGCACAGCAGAGTCAATGTTCAAGAAGGTGGCTGAGGCTTATAAGGCGTGCAGCTGATCATGTTCCGAAATAATTGCTGCTTCAACACATGTTTGACATGTATGCTGCTCCAATACAATTTAGACCAGTTATTTAGTGGACGTTGGGTTGAATTGACACTGTGAGCAGTGTGAGGTGCTCATTGAATCTGCGCAAGCCCCACATGAGGACGCAAAATCCAGAGTTGTTTCAGGCCATTTTCCAAGTTTCTATGCTTCTCAAGCCTGTCACTGAAGGAGCGCTAATTTTGACTACTTTGCTGTCTCCTTGTGCTTCACTGTCAGGTACAAACAAAGCCAGGCCAGGACACGCAAAGACATCTGCAAGGGCATCTGAAATTGGGCAAAGCTCCCAGTCAGGGTTCCTGGCTTAGCGCCGTGGGTGATCCGGGTCTCTCAGTTGTCCTTCTACATTTAGCTTCACGAAGGGACCTTCCAAAGACTTTTAAAGCAGCACTATCCCTCAGCTTCTGAGGCTAAGTCGACCTTCAGCAGAACCTTTGGAAAAGTCTCTGAATCCAGACATGGAAGAAGCATACAATCTCTTTGAGGATATCATTGGTCACGATCCCTTCAAGGACCAGAAGCATCGGTAAGAAACGAATGAACAAATACAGGAGTGGAGCTACATACTCTTGTGCCACTGCCACAAGGCTGTGTCAATTTTTTCGCGGGCCGCTGCCAAAAAAACTATATCAACCCAGCACTGTGATGGATACGGAAATGAGGTTCGATGCCTCTTCTTTTTTGAACTCTGTCCAACATTTGAGCAGGACTTTGACCAGATCTTTGCCAAGGCTTTTGCTCCCCGCCTTTCTTAGCCTGTAACCACAAGCTCGGGAGCAGCAAAATGAACTTGGATTCACTGCCAAAGGACGGAATGCCGAACGGAGGCTATGTGGTCACGTCAAGGAGATTGTTGTGACGTTTTGGCGCGCTTTGTTCAATAGTCCATAGTTTAAAAAATCTGAATTGACAGACTCGGAAGCAATTGTTGCAACATGTTGGGATCCAGCTGTTGCTGCAGTGTTTCTGTGAACCTTTGGCAGTAAATTGGTACGGTCTTCTCTAAAGAATGAAAGCTACAGCTGCTGCCACTAGCAAACCAAAAGGCTCTCCATGGCATTCAGAAAGCTCTTGGGAAAAAGCGTGCAGCAAGAAAGTTGGTGCCCATTGCAGGCTGCTCACCCATGACTTTGTTCTCAAGATCTTTTGCGAGTAGTTGCGATATCTTCTTGTTTCACATATTCACTGGAGGATAGTCAAGAAGAGGATGGATACTTCGACTGACTTGACATGCTGCTACCCGAAACTAGTTCAAACTGCTGAAGAAGTCGGAAGCGGGCACGGAACTTAACACAACTCCATGCGCACGAGTAAATCATAGTAAATCCACATGCGTTGAAGGTGCCGAGGCGTTTTTTGTGCGCATGCGTCAATCGGAAGCAACTGCAATAGCAATTAAGCTTCGGCTTGGGGAGGATATTTGCTCCACAACCGTTTGTTTTCTGTCCTTTTGAACATGTTTTAAAACCCGCCCCCTTCACAAAGAAGAAGAACAGAGCAAAAAACACAACAGCTGACAAAAACTTTGTATGCTTGTACTTGTCATGTTCAGGCCTGCACCAAAGCTAGATCGGACCTACATTCAGTGTTTGTTGGTCCCGCGGAGTGAGTGATTTGGGTTTGTTTTTGTATCTTTGAAGTTTGTTTTTGTTCCCCAAACGGTGTGGCCACACTGAGGGGTTCTTACGGTAACAATTAAGGCCCGGTGTTCCATCGAGGTGGTATCCGGGGCCTTTGGCATTTTCCCTGTAAATTTCCGCCCAGAATGCCTCTTGTGACATGTCCATGTGTATTTCGACTGCGCAGGCTCGCACAAAACGCTGGCCGCGGGATTAGCGTCCGTCATTTTCCTTGTAAAGATGCCTCTTGTGACATGTCTATGTGCATTCCGACTGCGCAGGCTCGCACAAAATGCTGGCCGCGGAGGTGTCCTCGGCCATTTTCCCTGTATAAACATCCGCTCAAAATGCCTCTCATGACATGTCCATGCATTTTCGACTGCGCAGGCTCCCACAAAACCGCAGCAGCAGCAGCAGCAGCAGCATCATCATCATCATCATCATCATCGTCATCGTCATCACCATCAACGTCATCATCACCATCATCGTCATCAACATTATCACTTGATGCAGCCACTCCAATACTATTTACGACACCCAGCTGCAAAAGACAATAGCATTACGCACGCAGCCGCACCAGCAAGGAACCTTGACGCAGCCATTCCACTGCGATCTGCACAGACTGGGTTGCAAAGCACAACAGAACCACGCGCAGCGCCAACAGAAATTGCAGCTCCAAAACCGGATCGATCTGGACGCCAGGGCGTAAAAAGGATGATTTTGAAGTGCTTTTTCAAAGAATCTTAACAGGAAAATCATCAGCGCCAAAGTGGGGAAACATCTGCTGCCAAGTCATCATCGCAACCTTGATCTGCAAAAGACAATAGTATCATGCGTGCAGCCATAGCAGCGAGGAACCTTGATGCAGCCTTGCAGCGACTGAGTTGCAAAACGCAAAAGCACAGCGTCAACAACTCTTGACACCTCAGGTACAATGCGCGCACAGAACGAACAGGATTCCACACCAATGAATGCGGCAGCGCCCAACCCCGTCGCGCAAGGGAGCCTACTTTGCCATCCGTTTGCTTGAAAAAAACGCAATGTTCCGCGCAAATCCCAACATTCAAATCTCAATTGAAGCGCAACATATTGCTCAAGAACAAGAAGCCTTGATGCAGCAGCTCCAATGCACAAAGCACCTCAACAGCTGCTAACTAGCATAGGACAGCGTCAACGACAACAAAGAAAAAGTCATCTGGACACCTCAGTTACAGTGCTAGCGCAGATGGGGCAGGATTCCACGCTAAAGCGGTGGCGCCCAACCCTGTTGCACAACCGCACCGGAAGGTCTGTTTACCTGAAAAATCACAATGTTTGGTGCAAGTCCTAACATTCAAATCTAATCTTTGATTTAGCAGTTCCCATGCGATCTAGCAACGCTGAGTTGCAAAACACAATTGAATCGCAACGCATTGCTCAAGAACAAGTAGCCTGACGCAGGAGTTCCAACCCACAAAGCGCCCCAACAGCTGCAAACTAGCATAGCACAGCGTCAAGCGAGAAGCAAAAAATTGACACCTGGGCACAGCAAGCACGTTCCAGGAGGTGGCTCCGGACAAGTGCCGACTGCCTAACAAGGCTCCTCTGACGCGCTCCCCCTGCCGTCGGCGGGGGTCGGCAGATATTGAATAGAGCTTCAGCTTAGGCTCAAAATACGCAATCCAATCCCCAAAACCAACAAGTGCGCCCAAGATAGGCTAAAACAAGCGCACCAGGATTCCAGGACAGCGTTAGAACATTAAGTCTATATCTAGGATATCTTGTATCTAGAGCGGACCAGACAAATACCGTCATGGTTTCACAACTTTCAAAAACGTTACGAACATGGCCTGTTGTGATTCAGTCTTTCTGAGAGAGCTCATACGTTCGACCCTGAGCAAGCAATTCCGGTGCGGGCAGCGCTGTCATCGCGAAGCAGCCAAGATTCACTCCCACGAGAATTGACCCTAGGAAGTAGGAAAAGATGGAAACGGCAGAAATGCTGAGAGTTATTCAATGCTGTACCCAGGGGAGTTGACAAATTGACAAAGCCAAGCATACTGACATGTCAAAGGTCTACTATCCTTTGACCGCAAGATGCATTTGATGAAGCTCCAAGCAATCAGCGCTGGCCATGTCAACTTTGCCTCAGCTTTGAACATTCGCAGCACATTCCCGAGCAATTGCCAGGAGAATGATACACGGTGGGCAACGACGCCCGAGGTACAGTGTGATGGGTTAGTCCTTTTGAGCCGCTTGCTTTTCCCAACAAAGGAGGGCTGTTGCGAATCAAGCCTGATCGAATTTTTTCGGTTTGTTGAAACGCATCTATAAAAGGGTTGTGCTCACATTCAGTTTGTGCTATTCAGTCTGGATTCTGCAACCTGCCATACAATAATTATTGGGCACTGGTTTCTGCTTTGGATGCGCAGTGTTGGCCATATTTCGATGAAGGATGTATGTGCTTGTCTGCCCGTAGGCCCAAAGACGCGTGCTCCTCATCTACAGTGGAAGGACCCCACAACCTAGATATCGTTTACCCAGTCTCAGCTGCTTGATCAGCGCTTTGCCAGCATGGCTGACATGTAAGAGGAATCAAGCGTACCCAGTGGGCCAAATGTGTGTCTTTGGGGGGAGAGTCCGAAGTGGGGGCAACATGGCCGTGCCTTCTTGGTGAGTTCTGCAAAGCGGTCACTTTTGGAGGTTTCAATTCAAACGTCGCGTACCATTGTTTCGTGTGGCTGGCACATTCCAACATGTTTCATAACGTGTCCAAAGCCATCCTGCCTGACAGGCGCAATACCTTTGCATCGTTTTCAGAAGACGAGTTGCATTTTTCATGGCAAGCGCAGCACTTTGGAGACCTCCATCGTCATTTTGCGTGGCAGGCGTGTCGTGTTGCGTGTTTTCCGAATCGCATTGTCAGGGCTGCGTCAAGTGGTGACAACGTGCAAATTCCGTTGCAGGCGTGGCTTTTTGTGACCTGTGCTGAAAATTGGCGAAAGCCTCGCACGAAACATAGATTTTGAGGTAGCGAATTTGAGGTTCATGAGAAAACTTGTCAGAAACGTCGATTTTGAAACTACAAAGTGTGAAAACTTGAGGGTGTCTTGCACGAAACGCCCGTTTTGAGGCTTCAACGTGTCCCGTCACGATTCTTTGGTTTTCTTGTGGCGTCGCCGTGCCTACAGGGAAAGCTAAAGAAGATGACTTGCATTTTTCGTGGCAGGCGCAACACTTTGGAGACTTCCATCGTCATTTTGCGTGGCAGGTGCCGCACTTTAGACGTTTCGTGTTGCGGGTTTTTTGCGAATTGCAATGTCAGGGCGGCGTCTGTGTGCAAATCGCATGGCAGGCGTGCGGCACCGTGAAAGTGCTTTTTTTCGTGGGATGCGCAGCATTTGGTGAAGATCCGCCGTGTGTGGAGTGCGATTTTGCGTGGTAGGCGCAATCTTAAGCGCGCAGTGTGGAGTGTAAAGTGTCGAATGTAGAGTGCAGGGTGTGGAGTCTAAAGTGTAAAGTGTCGAGTGTACAGTGTAAAGTGCCAAGTGTGAAGCGTAAAGTGTGGAGTGCAACATGTAGAGTGTGGAGTGAAAAGTGTCAAGTGTAGAGTGTGGAGTGTAAAGTGTGGAGTGTCAAGCGTCAAGTCTGACATGTAAAGTGTAGAGTGTGGAGTGTGAAGTGTAGAGTGTGGAGTGCTCAGTGTAAAGTGTAAACTGTAGAGTATGGAGCGTAAAGTGTAGAGTGAAGAGTGTGGCGTGTAAAGTGTACAGTGTCAAGCGTAGACTACAGCTTGTCGAGTGTGGGGTGTAAAGTGTAGAGTGTGGAGTGTCAAGCGTCAAGTCTAACATGTAAAGTGTAGAGTGTGGAGTGTCAAGCGTGAAGTGTAGAGTGTGGAGTGCTCAGCGTAAAGTCTAGAGTGTGGAGTGAAGAGTGTGGATTGTGGAGTGTAAAGTGTCAAGTGTAGACTTTGGAGTGTGGAGTGTGAAGTATAAAGTGTAGACTGTGGAGTGTGGAGTGTAGAGTGTGGAGTGCGAAGTGTGAAGTGTTAAGTGTTAAGTGTAGAGTGTGGGGTTTGGAGTGTCAAGTGTCAAGTGTGGATTGTAAAGTGTAGAGTGTGGAGTGCGCAGTGTAGAGTGGAAAGTGTGGAGTGCGGAGAGCCGAGTGTAAAGTGTAGAGTGTCAAGTGTAAAGTGTAGAGTGCGGAGTGCGGAGTGGAAAGTGCAGAGTGTAGAGTGTAGAGTGTGGAGTATAAAGTGTAGAGTGTGGAGTATGGAGTGTAAAACGGCGTAGAGTGTGGAGTGTAAAGTTAAGTGACAAGTGTAGAGTGTGGAGTGTAGAGTGCGGAGTATACAGGGCAGGGTGTAGAGTGGAAAGTGTGGAGTGTCAAGTGTAAAGTCTGGAGTGTAAAGTGTAGAGTGTTAAGTGTAGAGTGTGGAATGGGGAGTGTGAAGTTTTAAAGTTTAAAGTGTGGAGTGTAAAGTGTAGAGTGTGGAGTGTCAAGTGTCAAGTGTAAAGTGTCGAGGGCGGAGTGTGGAGTGTAAAGTGTAGAGTGTGGAATGTAAAGTGATAAGTGTAGAGTGTAGAGTGTAGAGTGTGGAGTGTAAAGTGGAGAGTGTAGAGTGTCAAGTGTGGAGCGCGGAGTGCGGAGTTTCAAGTGTAAAGTGCGCAGTGTAGAGTGTGGAGTGTCAACTGTCAAGTGTAAAGTGTGAAGTGTAAAGTGTAGAGTTTGGAGTGTGAAGTGTAAAGTGTCGAGTGTGGATTGTCAAGTGTGAATTCTAGAGTGCGGAGTGTAAAAGTGTAGGGTATGGAGTGCCAAGTGTAGAGCGCAGAGGGTGGAGTGCGGAGTGTAAAGTGTAAAGTTTAGAGTGTGGAGAGTGGAGTGTAAAGTGTCGAGTGTGGAGTGTCAAGTGTAGAGTGTGGAGTGCCAAGTGTCAAGTCTGAAATGTAAAGTGTAGAGTGCGGGGCGTCAAGTGTAAAGTGCGGAGTGCGCAGTGCGAAGTGTAAAGCCCAAAGTGTGAAGAGTAGAGTTCTGAGTGAAGATGCAGAGTGCGGAGTATAAAGTGTGGAGGGTAAAGTGTAGAGTGTGGAGTGCCAAGTGTAAAGTATAGAGTGGGGAGTGCAAAGCGTGACTAAGTGCGGAGTGTGGGGTGTAAAGTGTGGAGTCTAGAGTGTGGAGTGTAGGATGTGGAGTGCGGAGTGTAAAGTCTTAAAGTGTGTAGTGTGTAAAAGTGTGGACTGTACAGTGTGTGGTGTCAAGTTCAATGTGCGAAGTGTACAGTGTAGAGTGTAAAGGGTAAAGTGCGCAACGTGTAGAGTGGACAGTGGAGAGTGTGGAGTTTAAAGTGTAGAGTGTGGCGAGTGGAGTGTAGAGTTTCGAGTCTTGAGTGTAGAGTGTTAAGTGTGAATTTTAGAGTGTGGGGTGTGGAGTGTCAAGTGTAAAGTGTAGGGTGCGGAGTGTAAATTGTAGGGTGTGAAATGTAAAGTGTAGAGTGCAAAGTGCAGAGTGTGGAGTGTAAAGTGTAGAGCGTGGAGTGTAAAGTGTAAAGTGTAAAATGTAGAGTGTAGAGTGTAAAGTGTGGAGTGTGGAGTGTCAAGTGTAAAGTGTGGAGTTCAAAGTGTGGAGTGTAGAGGTTAGAGTGCGGAGTGTAAAGTGTGGAGCGCCAAGTGTATATATATATATATATATATTTTTAATAGTGTGAGTGTAGAGTGCAGGGTGTAGCGTGCAGAGTGTAGAGCATCAAGTCCAAAGTGTGAAGTGTAAAGTGTGGAGTGTAAAGTGATAAGTGTAGAGTGTGGAGTGTAGAGGGTGGTGTGAAGTGTCGAGTGTGGAGTGTCAATTGTCAAGTGCGGTGTGTAAAGTGCAACGTGTAATGTGTAGAGTGTGGAGTGAAAAGTGTGACGTGCAGAGTGTGGAGTCTAAAGGTGTAGAGTGCGGAGTGTAAAATCACAAGACAGTTCAAATGACTTGTTTCACAAAAGTGTCTTTTGTGGCTGCATTCAGGTTCACTGTTTTCTCTTGTTTTTTTGATGGCGCACTTTTGCTACCCGTGCTCCTGTTTGGGAAGTTGCATTTGATTTGTGTGCGCCTGAAGAAACCTTGGAGCCATGCTCTGGATCCAGGAACCTCCTTCTGGGAAGAACGAAGCCCTAGCATTGAAATCTTTGAGACCTTTCATATCAATACCACATTTCAGGGTGCTCCACATCTCCTCTTGGACCTTGACGGGCCTTGACCCAGGCAGACCCAAAACAACCCCATTCATTCTGGACTGCATGTTTGAATATATGTGTATGTATATACACATGTATTTGACCTTGTCCCTTTTATGTTCATGTCTGTCTCTCTGTCTTTGTCTCGGACAACTTGTTGTCTGGAGGTCTGTTGATATTACCCGCTAGCCGAACTAAACGTGGTTTACATAACGCGCATTATTTTTTTTTTACATATATATCATATATATCATATATATTGTATATGTGGTATGTGCGACAGTCTGGGTTTCTATCTAAAGACTTCGGAGAGGAGAAATGGCCCGTTGGGCGCGATGCATTGGCCACCAGGACGCTTGCAAGTCGGTTGCAAGTTGCAACATGACTCCTTTGCCCCCCTTCAGTATGATTTGGCTAAGTTCAAATTTGAAAGCAGGGTTCCGGGTTCCAAGTTTTGAGATCATCACGTCAACGCGAATCCAACGTGAACCCAAGCGAATCCAATGTGAATCGTTGAGCACAGAAAGTCAATGCAATGAACGAAGAGTCCCCAGTTTTTGCGTCGCACCCCCTCCATCAGGGAGTGGCCTTCAGACGGTGTGGGTCCCAAGTCTGGAGATTATGGGAAAATTCCTTATTCTGATGGTTTGACTGTTGGATTTTGTATGAGAAGCAGATAAGGTCACCCAACCTTGCTGATCGCCAGGGTCGCTTGCCTGTAAACCTCGAGAGCAAGTCTGTCTCTCCCAATTCATTTGTCCTTCTCAAACCTGGACTGACTCAACTGACCAGCCTTGAACAACATCGTCCCTTCATTATTACTGCACCTCGCATTTTTTGTCAATAGCAGCAGCAAATTTGGTTTCCGCTCTGCTATCTGGTGCACAATGGTGCATGATGGTACACATCTAAGTTGCCTTCGCTGGTCCTGGCTGGAACGATTTTCTGCGAGTTGAAGCAGTAGAAGGCATGGCATGCACAAAGACCCGCACTTGAATCCAGAGTCTCACTACATGCCACCTTCCATTTGTATCCATTTGTCCCTATCTCAGGCGAGTGGTTGCGATGCAAGCATGGATGGCTTCCTTTGGTGGTTAGTGGGCAACGTGTTTTTGAGGAGCTGCAGGGTTGCAAGGTCTTATGTCCAAAGTCATTAGTCCAAAGTGCGCTTGCCGTCTCCTTTTCTGCCTGAGTTGCTCGATCCATCTCAAGTACTTCGGGCAAAATGCATATCACCACAGGCCGGAATCCAATAATGCAGCAAATGGTGCAGTAAATGGTTTAGGCTTGGAGTCACGAAGTGCCGTTGCATGATGCTCCAGATTCTAAGACGGTTCGAAGTTCACGGCCTTTCCAGGGTGTGGCATACCGACATTCTGCAAATTTTGCCGTGCTTTGCTTAGCCCGGCCACAATCCCAAGCAGATGCTTGCTACAAGTGCTGAGGATCGGAACCGCGACATCGCAGGGCCAATGTTCCAGGAAATTGTTGCAGTTCAGGAGAAAAATGAGCCAAGAAAAGATGAGGAACAGCATGCAAAAGCATGGAATAGCATGGAACAGAACATATGCTCAGGAGCGCGTTGGTGACTGGATTCATTGTGAGAAGGGATGGCTTCCGCTTTGCATAGGCCGGGCATCATGGGGCACATTTGCATGAATGGACTCAACAGTGCAGCACTATGAGGCGAACAGCCAGTTTTTGAACTCTTCGCAACGCTCACCAACTCTGAAGAGGCCAGTGAACTTCACATTGAGAGTCTTCGGATTCGTAGGGTGAAGCCGCACGCAGGCCCCGCACGATTCCCCAGAAGGACCCTCGTGGCAATTTGGAAGAGGACTTTGTTTGTTTGGGCCGTAGGCTGACCAGGCTGTGATTTTACCAGTCCAAATCCGGCAGCAGTGGGGCCCTCACAGCGCTATACTGACGGACATGCAGTTGGAACCTGTTTTAAAAACGAAAAGGAGGCAGCTAGGCTTCACACAGTTAGAGCCTTGTGAAATCACCAGCAGCTAGAACCCAATATGTATCATGCCTATGCCTGTGCAAAACATATGCTTCTGCCCTTGTACACACTCACATTTAGAACCTCTTGCATACATATATTCGCAGGTATTGCCCATATATATATATATATATATATCATATTAAAGATACTTTTGCATATGAACCCATGCTGTGCAAACTCACATATGTTTGCGCCCCTGCGAGTGCTCACAATTTGGATCTCTTTGTATACATACATTTATTCACAAATATACGTTTATCATTCCACAGATACTTTCGTTCATGAACCCATGTTGTGCGAAGTCACATGTCTGTGCCCTTGCGAGAACTCACACTTTAAGCTCTATGGTTACATAGATATTTTCAGAAGCATATTCAATCAAGATGGGATACATAGAATACAGAATCGATAATTTCGGCCTCAAAAAGCATCTTCCGGAATCGGTAAAAAAACTTATACATAGAATAAAAGCATCTTCCGAAATCGAAAAAAAAAACTATACATAGAATATTTCCAGCTATCCATTTTGACCCAAGAAAATAATTTTTCTCAGGTTTTTGACAGAAGCATCGATTGCCTTCTTTAATGTCAAATGTAGTCAAAAACATGTCAATTTGGGAAATCCATTTCTTTGCACAGTCCTGATCCAAAAGTTATTGACATATTGTTCTTTTGCAGGAGTCCACTGGCATTCTCTTCTCTTCCTCCCCTTGTTTTTCTGTTTTGTGAACTTCAAATTGCATTTTTGTAATGCAAAGCGTAGTCAAAAACCGGTTAACTCGGGAAACCTGTATAAGGGTATATATCATATACGTAATTTCCTTTTGGGGTGTAGCATCCCTGGATGTCTGAAGTTCCTAAACTAGAACGTTTCAACCAAAAAACAGGTCCCCGAAATGATCAATTTCTTGTTATATTGTTTTTAAAATTGAGTTTTTCAAGCTTACCGAAGGGAACCCCCCACGAGCGGTGTCGTAGAACTATGAAAAAAATATTTTGCAATGAAAACCCATGGAATTGGGTGCTGTTCCTCAAAAAATTGATAAATATTTTCACTGGGGACCTATATTCTATGTATGTAGTTCTGCAAGGAATTGGGTCTCTTTCATGAATAAGGGTATATATCATATACGTAATTCCCGTTGGGGAGTAGGCATGTTCCTAAACATCAATTTTTTGAGGAACACCACCTAATTCCAGTGGTTTTCATTGCATTTTTTTCTTAGTTCTACGACACCGGTCGTGGGGGGTACCCTTCGGTGAGCCTGAACAATTCATTTTTAATAACAACATAAAAAGAAATTGATCATGTCGGGGGACCTGTTTTTTTTTGTTGACACGTTCTAGTTTAGGAACTTCAGACATCCAGGCTTGCTACTTCCAAAAAAAAATACGTCTATGATATATACCCTTATACATGGCAGAGACCCAATTCCTTGAAGAATTACATACATAGAATATAGGTCCCCAGCGAAAATATTCATCATTTTTTGAGGAACACCACCCAATTCCATGGGTTTTTCATTGCAAAATATTTTTTCCCATAGTTCTACGACACCGCTCGTGGGGGGTTCCCTTCGGTGAGCTTGAAAAACTCATTTGTTTTAACAATATAAAAAGACATTGATCATTTCGGGGACCCTGTTTTTTGTTGAAACGTTCTAGTTTAGGAACTTCAGACATCCAGGCTTGCTACTCCCCAAAAGAAATTACGTATATGATATATACCCTTTTTCATGAAGGAGACCCAATTCTTTGCAGTTTTCATTGCAAAATAGTTTTTTTTCATAGTTCTACGACACCGGTTGTGGGGGGTACCCTTCGGTGAGCCTGAAAAACTCATTTTTTAAAACAATATCAATATTAAAAAAAAAGTTGATCATTTCGGGGGACCTGTTTTTTTTGGTTCAAACGTTCTAGTTTAGGAACTTCAGACATCCAGGTTTGCTACTCCCCACAGGAAATTACGTATATGATATATACCCTTATACATGGAAGAGGCCCAATTCCTTGCAGAATTACATAAGTAGAATATAGGTCCCCAATGAAAATATTCATTTTTTTTTTGAGGAACACCACCCAATTCCATGGGTTTTCATTGCCAAATATTTTTTTCATAGTTCTACGACACCGGTCGTGGGGGGTACCCTTCGGTGAGCCTGAAAAATTCATTTTTAAAACAATATCAGTACAAAAAGAAATTGATCATTTCGGGGGACCTGTTTTTTTGGTTGAAACGTTCTAGTTTAGGAACTTCAGACATCCAGGGTTGCTACTCCCCAAAGGAAATTACGTATACCAGTAGTACCGCACAAGGCGGTGGCGGAAGTTTCAAAAATAGGAAACCTATAGGAGAGGTTGGTTGTTGTGAATCAGGGATGGCAGAGCGAAGCCACTGCTGGAGCGAAAGGTGATT
>Ga0126342_10009820_pt1 | contig 17137 bp, 13 predicted proteins | sample Cyp1metagenome_FD_92528 | JGI IMG/M metagenome (GOLD analysis project Ga0126342, IMG submission 92528) | Coral microbial communities from Lord Howe Island, Old Settlement Bay, Australia - Cyphastrea 1 metagenome | ecosystem: Host-associated > Invertebrates > Cnidaria > Coral ... | reverse complement strand
CCAGAAGATATGCCAGATAGAATGTCAAATAGAATGTCAGAAGATATGTCAGATAGAATGCCAGAAGATTTGCCAGTAAGAAAATGTATAAATGTCATGGCGGGGATCACACGAAGTAAAGTAATTTATATTGTTTTTATATGAAAACCCAATAAATTGTGGTATATTTTCCATGGACAATATGAAATATTAACCCAAAAAATATATATTAACCGTATATTAACCATATATTAACCATATCTTAACCATACCTTAACCAATATCTTAACCATATATATATAATATTAACCATATATTAACCATACATTAAGTTACCAGTAGTAATAGTTCATAACATTGAACCTTACAATTAATTAGCTACTAATGGGTGACTAAACATTATCCAAGGCTGACCGTCTGTTTCTTGCTGGTCCCTCTCGGCTGATTTCTCCGAGCCGTTTCGGCAGTTGCCGGGACCACATGCTATGCATGTGTGTACTTGTGACAAGAAAATCTCTCAAGCAAGAAAAGATAGAGAACCTCCTCCACTTCCAATACCAAGGGATGCTTTTCTCAAAGGGGCGTGGTCAAATTTATATGTCATCTTCTGGCCCGGCGTGATTATACCTGTATGATTGCATGCATACCCTGGGGTAGACTAACATAGGTATTATTAATTGTGGAAGGCAATGGTTTCCCCAGGAATTATGTATTTATGGTTGATTTTCACACATGTTTTCTAGGAGTAGATTATGTATATACATATATGTTAGTATATGAACATATATATATATATATTACCACATATATATATACTGTATATGTATACCAAAATACACATCATGTGTATTTGATTGTCGGTTTCCAATATCTACTTGCCAAGATGACCCCCAGCCGTCACGGAGAACGTGACCCCCCGCCCTCAGTCGATGGACTGAAACCGTTGGATAAATTACCACGACGACACGGCTTAAAGGATGAGAATTGTAAGGGTAGCTTATATACCCAGATACTAATTTTTAATTTACTCAGATTCAGTTTCCAAACAAATTCTTAAATGATAATTCTATCATTATTGGACAATGACAATTTATGAACATTGCTAAATTACCCAGATTATGATAATTGGAAGTTTGTACAGAGTCGTTCTTCCAGCTTGGGGAATCATGATAGATTACCCAGATACTTGAGTCTGTCACGTGTCCATTCGACCAGTGTTCAAACCCTCTGTCATTCCACTATAACAGATACTTGGTCAATAGTGATTCCACTAATGACCCTATACTGGTTGGCCGAAAATGTGATTCCCGTAGTGGCACGTTACGACTGGTGGGTCCATGTTGTGACCGTCCGTTGATTTTGAGAATCCCCAGTCCATAAAAGATAGGTGATTTCCATCATTTTAATTTTTGTGTTTTCCATCCCTTCTATCCCCATATTTTCGATTGTTACCCTCTGGTAAACGTTAACAAAAAACTATGGAAAATCACCATTTTTAATGGGTAAATCAACTATTTCTATGGCCATTTTCAATAGCTATGTTAAATTACCAGAGGGTACCCCCATAAAAACTCTATAAATGATGGTTAAGTCATGTCCCATCCCCTGCTATCTCTCGACTGGCGCCGCTGAGGATCAAAGGTTTGATTTACTGACCACTGGACAGCTGCAGAACATCAACAGTGGGGGAAACCCAGATGGTTCATAACACATGAGGATTTCACCAAATTTAAATTGGGGATTTCGTAGCCATTTTAAAAACGGAGATAGTTGGATATGTCATGATATATGAATATAATGAGGATACAATCAACCGATTAGATAGGGTGGATAAATATTTCATGAGGATAGAACACCGATTAGATATTCAATGGATTGGTTTAAGGGAAAATTTACAGGAAACCATGGTTTTTACCATCAAATATAGGGCTTTCCTGTAAATTTTCCCATCATCCAGTTCTATGAGATATGGTATCTCGGGCATGTGGCTTTGTTGGCTTTGCATCAGAATCCAGTAGCTCCGATGAGCGACACGAGCTGGTATTTTTCCATAGAAATGCACCATTTTTTCCATAGAAATACAATTAAATCCTACTAAATCACCATTAAAAAATCATACTGTAAATCCCCATTGTTCCAGAAAAAATCTACACATTTTCTTCTTGCTTCAGTGTTGGAGTTTTTGGAATGCCAGGCGCATTCCCCAAATAGATTGGATACAGCAAGAGCCTCTGAAGAGACCAAAGCTGGCAAGTGCAAGTGCTATTTCTTTTTCAGAGACGATGGCATTGGGCATGATGATAGCACTCTTTCGCCTGTTTTTTCTTGTATATATATATATATTGACGAATATATATATATATATATATACATACATATAATACACATACAAAATACACATCAAAAGAACTAATGATCCCGGATTGGGTTCAAGAAAAGATTGAGAAAAGTTGACCCCCTGTAGAAACCGAAAAAACACAGCAGCTGTCCTTAACAGTTAACAACCATCCTTCAATCCATTGATATTTTAACCATCTGCGAGTCCTTGCACATCCAAGTTCTGAGGAGTTCAGCATTTGATGGGTTTGGTACCTCTAAATCCAGTGAATCATCATGTTCACTATTCAAACACATTAAAGCAGCCAAAAAACAAGGGGATTTACCAGGAATTTTTATGGGTGCAGCTCCAGTTACAGCTGGATACAGTATAGCCTAGCCATAGTATTTCAGATTTTTTAAATACATGTACCCTCTGGTAATTTAACATTGCTATAGAAAATCAACTATTTCTATGGGCAATTTTCCATAGCCATGTTAAATTACCAGAGGTTTTTTTTGAAACAGCAAAAAAGACCCAAATCACCAAAAGCAGAAGGGACGAACACGAACTCGTTGCGAGTTGCTACGTTGGTTTCTCGAGGTAAACATACGTACAAAGTTTCGTGGAAAAGCCGCGGGGGAAACCCTGGGATTTGATGATTGAATCCATTTTTATATACTGTATAGACTTTTTGCTCGGTTTTTTAAACTTGAAACCACCTTATTTGGCATTGTAAAATCTCTATTTTGGGCTGGTTAAAACATATGTCTGGTTGGTGGTTTGGAACATGGCTTTTATGAATTTCCATTCAGTTGGGAATGTCATCATCCCAACTGACGAACTCATATTTTTCAGAGGGGTATAGCCATACCACCAACCAGAAATAGTAACTTTAGATATATATCTATAACTATATAACTATAGTAAATATGGTAACTCTACTTAAAACATATGTTAAAACCCACAATCCCTTTCCGTGGCCAGTCACACTGAGGTGGCCTCTGCGTCAATGTGACAGAACCACAGGCAGCGGTTACGGAATCGGCGGTGTGGGATGGGCACAACGTTTTTTTTGGATTCCCTGGGTTTCTTTTACCCTCTGGTGAACTAACATAGCAATTGAAAATGGCCATCTATAGTGGATTTTCCCATTAAAAATGGTGATTTTCCATTGCTATGTTAGTTCACCAGAGGGTAAGGATGATCTTTTGAAGTCCTACTAAAGACACGTTCTTTTTTATTTTTTAAAGATATCTTTGGATGGGTTTTACTTCAGTTTTCACTTTCTAGGTCAATCTGAAGGATGGGCAGCTAATCCAAAATAGTTTTTTGGTATGGGATTATCTACTTACCAGCTAAGAATTTGCTATTTGTTGCAGGGTATCTGGCTGATTGGTACTGTCGTTTTGGGAGTTTCTAGGGAAAGTCTTCGTTCCTTTGAGGCTAGTGCCTGTCATGCGGGATGAAAGCCCTGTGCTTCACGGATGAAAGTCATTGGATTCTAAGGGAAAAAATGTAGATGAGTCATTAATATAGATTCATATAGAAATAGTCATTAGATTATGAATATATAGATTCATTAGATTTCATATAGAGTCTATGATTGTTTCCCTGTCAGTCATATAATATAGATTCATATAGATTCATATAGGAGTTTCTTGTAGATTTCCCTTCGAATTTCATCGAAGTATCGGAACATGCAGCAATGCCAATATTCGCAGACGCGCAGATTTTCCAGTGCTTCATAGTGCTTGGGTATACCCTCTGGTAATGACTAACAGTTTGCTATTGAAAATTGCCATTGATAGTTGATTTACCAATTAAAACTGGTGATTTTCAATAGCTATGTTAGTTTACCAGAGGGTACACATCCAAAAAAGACCACCAATCTCGAGGAAATTGGACAAACACTATGCGCATTGGGCATGTCCCGACCATTGGGAACCTGGGAAGGGTGTGGAGTCGGTTTCAAGATTTCCTTCCCGGTATTCTGGGAGAGGTGAGTTCGCCTAATGTTTTTGGAGTCGGCTGTTCAAAGAACCAAACTTCCCAAAAGTATGATCTGTTGGGTATATAAGTTATATAAGTGATATATGCCATTATCATCATGATCATATCTATAATTCATTACATCCACAGTATGTCAACACATACGACTCGGTGTTTCACCTGGCGAGTCGAGTCGAAGTATGTTGGGTTCGGATCGATGGCGCCGAAGTCCGGATATGGATGGAGAGTTGTGTATTCCCATGATACAATGATACACCCTCCAGTAAACTAACATAGCTGTGGAAGCTGTGGAAAATCATGGACCATGACTAGTGCGATGATTCATCTAGTAATGCGTATAAAAATTATAAAAACATCAATTTTCCATAGCTATCTTAACTTACAAATAGGATAGCTATAGGCTGGTTGGTGGTTTGGAACATGAATCTTATTTTCCATATATTGGGAATAATACTCCCAATTGACTAGATATTTTTCAGAGGGGTAGGTATACCACCAACCAGCTATAGTTAGTTATATCCCCCTAATCAACCCAACAGTGAATTTGGGTTCACTCTTCACCATTCCAATGCTTTTCCTATGGTTTTCCTATGGTATTCCCATGGTTTTCCTATGGTTTTCCTATGGTTTACCAGGCCGGTAGTATCAACCATCTTTCATCAACCCATTGCATCACCAGGACGGGACGGACCCGGTGGTCTTCATGACACCCTGCGGCGGCACAGAGCCATCCTTTGAGTGGGGGCCCTTGAAGCCCGTGGGAGCCTGGCACCGGGGGACCATGAAATTCCTATAGTTAAATTGATGGTGAAGCAGCAAAACCATGTTGTGAAACATAGTGAAACATAGTGAAACATAGTGAAACTCTTCTGGACCATGGTTTCTTGTGAATTGATTCACTATAGGAATTCCTGCCATTCATGGTGATTCACTATCGTAAAATCACGGAAAACTTCCATCTAAATTGATGGGTTCCAGCACCAAGATGGTCAAATTAGATGTTGGTGTATCCCAAAAAACTCACATGAGTCATTGTTTTCTTGCCGGTTTATATGGAAATATCCATGGGATTTAACTTGGGCGGGTTATCTCCCAAGACGTGTCTTGGTCCTGGTGGTTTGGTGAAAAGGGGAGGAGATTAGGCGGATAACCCAAGCTATACTCAACATGGACAATAGATATAATGTGGTTAAAACTACAATAATATACAATAATAAACACCACATTTTTGATGGTCTATACCACCCATAAACACGGTGATTTTGGGGATGGTTTATTATTGTTTTAACCAGATTAACCAGATTACTTGAGGTGTATACACAAAGTTAGATGTACCAAGAGAACATTTTCTTACAATAGATCTACGTAAACACATATAACGAATAGTCAGCTATACAACCCACATGCAATCACTTGCAGCTTCCAACGTTTTCCGAAGTTTACATTTTGATGTTTTGTAGATGTTTTACCAACGGGGTTGCAGTTGGGATGACTGAAAAACAACAATCCGGGAATAACCCCCTCAGAAGTTGGGAGATATCAACCTATAGCTACAAATATATATAATATATATATAATATATATATATAACATATATATATATATATAACATATATATAATATAATATATATATATATATATGATTTCCACTTAGAACTGGTTCCCAGCAGCCCCAAGATCTCCCTCTAGATCCAGTTTCATCGGGGCTTCCATCGAGGCTCGACAATTCCTCACGACTCGTGGTCGGAGGTGCCAGCCATCGGTGCCCCTATGGGATGGTTCACCTAGGAAAACCATAGGAAAACCATAGGAAAACCATAGGAAAACCATAGGAACATGGTGGTTTTATGGGGTGAAAAACCAACAAAATGGTGATTTTAATGGGATTAATCCTCTGGTGACTAACATAGCTATTGAGTCTATGGCCCAGTCGAAATAGTGGATGGAACCCCAGCTATAAAATGCTGGATTGTTCCATATAGTTTTCTTTGAAATTTGGATTTACCCATTAGCATGGTGGATCTTTCCATCGTTTTTTGTTAACGTTTACCAGGCCGGGTATCCCGACATGGGGATTTCCATCTCGTTGTGGTTGTTTTTTTGCCGGTTTTTTCGCCGCGACTCGAACTCAAACACTCACACCTCGCCCCAAAAATGGCAGGAGCCAACAGAATGCTTAGCCCAATGGTTATAACAGTGCTAACAAATGGTGGTTGACAAATGTTGAACATGGGAATGTGAATGGGGGCGGCTAGGAATCATCCACGATCTGGTAGGAGCGATGAGCTGAGCGATTGGGCTATCCGAATATTCCCTACATTTCCCTACGAAATCGGGAGCCAGTTGGAGCCTCTAAGAGTTTCCCAACCACAAGTGTCAGTTGTTGCGGCATTTTCGTTCCTAGTAGTCACGTGATTGCAACTAGCAACTCTGGTTTGGGTACTTCTCAAAGTTAGTTGATTGCTTTTTAACACCGACAGCTTCCAAAAATTCCTGCTGGTGAATCAGCTGGTGATTCACCAAGAAATTTCGGGGGGTCTTTCTGTACTTTTGCCGACATGAATGGGCATAGAATATGAATACTTCCACTGATTGTGTCCAGTCATTGGGATTCTTGACTTCTATAACTATAATTGAGGAAACCAAGCCCAGTCACCACTTATTCATGAACTGCTTCGGTCAGTTCGCACTCAATGACAATGATCCCACGAAATAAACTTGAAGAATCATCCCATTTCGCAATCACTTAAATATCCATGGCATAGATCAGTCCCCAGAATATGTGGTTATCCCTATAGGGAACTAATCTCAGTTGCAAAAAAAACCTCCTAAATGTTCACTTAGTTCACTTACCACTGTTGGCTATGTTGGTTTATAACCCCCAGTAAGTATAGATATATCTATGAGTTATGAACTCAAGTGAAATCGGAGTTATAAAGCAACTTAGCTAATTAACGAACTGGAGCACCACCTTGTATTAAGTTAGGACACTTAGAACTTATAACTATGAAACCACCATTAAATCCCATTAAATCTTCATTAAATCCCATTAAATCTTCAATCTACGGCAGGGCGCTGTGTGAACAGCACGGGGAGCAGCAACGGCGACAGCATCGTCACAGTGATGTGCACTTCCGAGCAGAATACGACCAAAATGCCGGGAGTCTCAGGTGGCTATGATCAGTACAACCAATGGGGACTGGTGGAAGGGAACATCTACAGTATCTACAGGAAATCGGATCTGGTTGGTGGTTTCAAACATGGCTTTTATTTTCCATTTCATATATGGGATGTCATCCTTCCCATTGACTGAAACGATGCTGGTTGCTATTGAACATGGCCATATTCCCTTACTGGTTGGTGGTGACTGGAACATGGCTGGATTACAAAACCCTTAATATATGGGAATTTCTTAATCATCCCAACTGACTTTCATATTTTTCAGAGGGGTAGGTCAACCTCCATAATATATGGGATGTTATCCTTCCCATTGACTCATATTTTTCAAGATGGTTATTGCACCACCAACCAGGATGGTTTTCACTGTTTTCACTCTCAAATTCTACAGGTGCTTTCCTGTAACCAAGTTGACGCGCTCGTAATTTGGTGAACTGCGTTGGATTGATGCAGGATATAAATGGATATAACTATAGTTACTGTAATGGATCTATAGACTTATAATCCCAATACAAGGTGGAGCCCCCTAGGTATTGTTGCTTTATGCGCCCATCGAACTATGGCTGTAATCGCCATAAACCTAACAGTCGACCTAGCTATTACCCTCTGGTAAACTAACAGTTTGCTATTGAAAGTGGCCATAGAAATAGTTGATTTACCCATAAAAAAAAGGTGATTTTGGCATAGTTATGTAAACGTTTACCGGAGGGTAGATATTGATTTTTTAAGGGGCACCACTTTGACATCTCAAAAATTTCACGGTGAAACTTCTTGAAACTTCCCAAAAAATCGCCCCAGATTTTTGCCGAAGATCCCCTCCATTTTTGGGGATCGCCCCAAGGACTCTCTCCTGGGAATTCGTCGAGAGCACCAGCGTGTCCACCCGATGCGCCGAACTCTGTATGCTTCCGACGGGTGTCAGGGACCCTAGGGCCCTAGGGGCGGGCCCTGGCCTGCAACTGAGGCGGTTCTGTCCTGGTTTATAGAGCCATGAACTACCCTCTGGTAAACAAACATAGCTATTGAAAATGGTGATTTATAGTGGATTTACCTATTAGAAATGGTGATTTTCAATAGTTATGTTAGTTTACCAGAGGGTAAATATTGATTTGTATATTAAGTATATTATACAAAGCCATTGATTAATTGCTATTAATTAATATTGACTAATTCACGAATCGTTAATCAATTTATTGACTAATATTGATTGTAGTATACTAGTTTATACTATGCCGCATACACTCGGACGTTCATCTTCAGTGATTTGCGTCAACTTAGCTCAACCGTTTGGGGGCACGACCTTTGGGGCTTCCTTCCTTTCGAAGCTGGCGGTTTTTGTTGGGTAAACCGACTGGGTGGGTGAACTTTCCTTTTTAAAGGGGGATCAATCCTGGCTCCGAAAAAATGGTCATGCTCCAGCTAGTGGTCTGGTGTAGCCTGCGAAAATCAAACATGTAAATGTCATGATTTTCCCAGTAAATATCCACATTGTTGACTTGATACAGTTTTATCCTCCTACAAATGAAGAGAAAATCCCACTAAATCACCAATCAAACGTTGGGTATTTCGAAGTATTTCGTTTCATCACCTGTATTGTCCAAGAATAGATATTCCCGTAAATACCAAGGTGAGGCCTCACTTTGTAGGGCTCATGGTGGATATTTGGAATTAGATGAGGCTAGATCGCCATTCTCAAGTAAAAATTCCCATACACATTCCCATAAATATTCCACGCATATCCAGAATAGCCATGAATAGTTATCTCCCATAGGGCATAATATTGCAGAATTCATAATTCCATCACAATTATATATAATATATCATATATATATATCCCATAAATAATCCCATTAATCATATCATAAATCGTCCATGAATATCATTAAAATATCCAATCAAGAATCCCATAAGATGCATCAATCCCAACATATTCCATTAATATATCCAATTCCCAGTAAAAAAATGTAAACAAACCAGCAATCTCACGAAGTGTTCATTGCTAATGGCCATTGATATTGGCATTGATGAATCATCCCATAAACATATCAATGTTTTTCCACATATATATATATGGGTAAATTATAACGAATCCATGGAGAGATCATGCGCTTCGCATGTCGTGGGCATGATCGTAGGCTGCCAAATATCTTTGGTGGTGAGGGTGGGCTATCTCCTCTTGAAACTCTTCATCGAATGGACGCTCGAAGGCGTGTGCTCCCACTATTTCAGCTGCCAAGGTCAGATTCTGTATACATCGACTACTCAGAATTCCAGCTTGGTCACCCAAGCATGCTTCTGGCCATGCACCTCCATGAAGCGTCAGTCTACTCTGCAACCAAGCTGCAACACGAACTGTCAAGTCCCAATGTTGAGGTGAGACTTCCTGCTTTGGAGTTCATCACTGCATTGTCGTGGTGTGGGGTTTCGTACCTCAACTTGACAGCAGCAGACGTTGACGGCGTTGAGCACCAGCTACACTGCTCTATGCCATCCGGAGTCGGTGATACCAATGGTTATATAACAATCATAATAATAAATCATCCCCCAGTCATCACCATGTTTATGGGTGGTATAGACCATCAAAAATGGGTTGGTTTATTATCTGGTTGGTGGTTTGGAACATGTTTTATTTTTCCATTCAGTTGGGAATTTCATCATCCCAACTGACGAACTCCATCATTTTTCAGAGGGGTACGGCTCAGCCACCGACCAGATATAGTAACTTTAGGTGATATCTCTATAAATATATCTATAACTATATAACTATAGTAACTATAGGAAACCTCCACCCAACTATAAGATGGTTATTGCACCACCAGCCAGTTATTGTTTTCCCCACAGATCCCCGAGTTCCGCTCTTCGCTGAGATTTGGGACATCTGGGTGTTGCACTCCGCCGTGCGGGTCTCTGAACAAACTCCGCGGACACCGGAGATGGAAAAAAAAAGGTAAGAGAAGCAGGCTAGAGATGTCGTTATTTTATGGTGATTTACTGGGTATTTACCCAATAAAGGTGTCGTTATGGTGATTTGATGGTGATTTCACGGGATTTGATTGGGATTTACTCAGATGAAATGGGTGATTTCATGGAAGTTTTTAATCAACAAATAATGGTGCCTTTTTCTGGGAGATATACTGTAATATTAGCGGGATATCCGTATCATATATTTTCAGACATATATTCCGGTAATTCAACATATTTATGGAAACTGGCCCATGGATAGATTCTTTACCATAGCAATCCGTTAAATTACCAGATGGTATGTGTTTGTAACACACACACACAGTAACACATGTCATCAATGTCAATAAATGAGTAACAAGTAACTTGTAGTCATTCAGAAATTGCTTTTATTTAGCTCGCTGCTATGGTTCTTACAAGTGTGGACTTATTTAGAAGTTTGGTCCATAAAACATGCCATGAAATGGTTGCATCCTACCCTTCCAGCTGCCCTATAGCTTGCCAAGCCCATAAAGCTATCTGCCTAGGAGCTCAACCTTGGTAAAATTTGGCATATTGGTAATTTAACAGTTTGCTATGGAAAATGGCCATAGAAATAGTTTATTTTTACCTATTAAATTAAAGATGGTGATTTTCCATAGCTTTTTGTTAACGTTTACCAGAGGGTACATCCAGTCTTTTTTCCCGGAAAGAATGCGGGATTGTTCACCCCATATACCCTCTGGTTATGACCAACATAGCCAACTGAAGCCATGGCCCATAGAAATAGATGATTTTCCCAGCTAGAAACCTCCATTTATTTACATTTATTTGCGGGATTTTCCATGGCTATGTTGAATAACCAGATGGAAGTCATCATACCAACCATACCACGGTTTCTTGTGAAATGTCCCGGATCAACCACTAGATTCACTAGATGATGTACAGACATATCAAGCTTCCAACCGTGCATTCGCATGGTGGTTGGAAATCTCACGAGCTGCCATTCTTTCTGATATATCTTGGAGGGATTTTGATTGACTCTCTGTAAGTTCAAAGGGGGGTTTCCTGGAATGGAGGTACCCCAATAGCTGGATGGTTTATAATGGAAAATCCTACTGAACTGGATGATTTGTGGGTACACCTATTTTAGGAAACCTCCAAATGAAGATAGGACATCCAACCCAGATGACGTTGGGACATTCTGAAGGCTTGAATGTGCATACTGCATACCAGTTAGGATCCGTGGGTAATAATAGGACATTTTGGATATGTACTAAGTGGGTAATAACAAAATAACATATCTCAGCTAGATCCCAGTAATATCATGAGATATACTATCAGATATACCCCGGTATTGTATGGTTTATGAATACCACTTACGATTTCTGGGTCCCGCAACCTGAGGACTAGTTTCCTCTAGGCTATTCTCAGGGTCTATCTTTCAGAATGGTAAGAATTGGTTTAGACATGTTCATCCATCCAGCTATGGAAGATGTCATTCTATGTTTAGATATTCTATGTCAAATGATCTAAAGATAGTTTATCTAAACTATGCCAAACATGATACATTCATATTAAATCAACTATTTATAAATGTTTAGATAAAAGATAGTTTAGACATTTTCACCAATCCAGCTATGGAATCTTAACTGTACCACTCGGCAAGCCACCGAGGCATTAGACACCTGCGAGTGCGGCCACTTCTTCCGTGAAGGCGCCCTTTTTGGGATCAAGTCACGGCGCCATTTCGACACGAAACGAGGTCAATCTTACCCAGTAAACGTTACCCTCTGGTTATTTAACATAGCCATGGAAAATCACCATTTTTAATAGGTAAACCATCTATAAATGGACCATTTTCCATGGCTATGTTAAATAACCAGAGGGTAACAAAAAACTATGGAAAATGGCCATAGAAATAGTGGATTTACCATGATTTACCCATTAAAAATTGGAACATAGCCATAGAAATAGTGGATTTACCCATTAAAAATTGGAACATGGCCATAGAAATAGTGGATTTACCCATTAAAAATTGGAACATGGCCATAGAAATAGTGGATTTACCCTTTTATGAAATGGTGATTTTCCCATCAGTGATGTAAACGTTTACTGGAGGGTGGTTGATAGGTTTTCCTACTATGGGCTCTAATAGTTTCCAATAACCTAGGCACCCTAGCTAGTTGAATAATCTGCAAGAACCCAGGTAGTATAAGCTGATGGGCAGTTTAATGGTGAAATGATGGTTTAATGGTGGTTTAATGATGGGGTATCTAGGGCAATCTTAGACGGGTAAAAACTAATCCCATATAGTCAGATAGTCGTTTGGTATGGGATTATCTACGTTCACCAGCTAAGAGACGATGGATTTTTGCAGGGTATCTGGCTGATCGGCACTGTAAAATGATCTAACTTTGGATGATTTGGGGGTTAGCGCTATTTCAGGAAACCTCCTAATTGATATGGGTACACATTGTACAACTTCCCCTGCTGATTGGTTGTTATATGGTTTTATGGCGTCATCATGGATAACCGATGGTTGATTGTTATTTTTTTGCGGATTCTACTGCCTGATTTATGGGAATTCTGATTCTGGTGAATTATTGTAATTCATAATAGTTATACCATTCCACCAACCAGTATGATGGGACAAGGGTGTTTTTCATGGCGACATATGGCTTTGTGCCCCAAAACTGCCATCTCAGCTGGGTAAACAAGAACAAATGGCTTTGTTATTCACCAACATGGGGTTTAGCTGACATCCTGTTGGATGATTTTTTGGGTTAAAAAAACCTGATAAAAACGAGAGATGCATGTATTTGCTTGATGTATTTTGTTTGGCAAAATAGGAATACATAGTTTCCTGGGTAGGTTCCAGGCCCGCGACTGAGTTCTAGCCGACCGTTCGGAGAACTAGCCCGGTTTTTGGGGACATCCCCGAAGGAAATGGAGCTGATGACCAGCCATGGAGGGTACAAATTGGATGAACATTCCAAGCTGAGTTGCCAAATGATCAATACATTTGGTAATGTATGGTAATGTAGTGTAATGTAATGAAATGTTATGTAATGAAATGTTATGTAATGAAATGTAATGTAGTACTTCTTAGTATACTTATTCCTATAGTTGCCAAATGATTGGTACACAACTTACTACACTTTGCCAAAAGTTGAGCCCGCATGAGCTCAGCAAAACTGGTATCTTGGCCGTGGCTGGCCCAGAATGGGATCATTTCAACTGACCTACAAAAATTGGCGTTAGACACGGAATGATGGTAGAAAAACTGTGGTGTAGGATTCAAGTTCTCTATCTCTGAAAGATGTTTTTGTTTTCGACTAGACATGTCCATATCACGGTGCCTGCAGGGAACAGAGGGAACGGCCCTTTCTGTGGGGTACTGCGAAGGGTGGAATATCGCCCTGCTTGATGACACCCCCATTAGTTTGTTGATAACTTCTGTTTAAAACGTAGATTGGATGAGAAAAAATGTGAATCCTTATCCTTCACTTGTAACTGGGGTGAAATACTCAACCTGCCAGTCAGTATTGTCCCCAACTACATCCCCCTTGGCCAATTGGATCAATTGGTTTAAGGTTAGATTTGTTTTGTTGGGAAACTCCCCTTAAATTATACTTGATTACCCTCTGGTAATTTGACATAGCTATGGAAAATCACAATGTTTAATGGGTAAACCACCATAGTTCTTCAACCGCCACATTTTGATGAAATCCCCAGATGGTCGATGGAACCTCCTGCAAGAGGGCTTGCATGGGAGTTCCTTGGCGCAGCAAGTTCCGGTTTCCCAAGAGCTGAACGGATAGGAGAGGTGGCTGACCCGTTGACAGTTCGCGAACTGGAAAGATCCACCATCTTGAAGTTCGGTAAATCCACTATTTCGATTAGGGCCATTTTCAATAGCTATGTAACAAATTACCAGAGGGTAGTCTATATATCAGTTATAGCCTAAGAGTCATACAAACTGTTTAGTTTTCTGCAATTTTCCAGTTCGCAAACTGTAACAGTCATTACCAGAGGGATTTTCCCATGATTTTCTCCATTGAGTTCGGAGAAGATATTCCTGGCATAGAAAGACGTCCGATCCCGGCTGTGAACAGTTGGAAATGGACAGATCATTGGCCTGACATATGGTACATATGGAATCGGTACCTCCCAGATTCCTGAGTCATGGCCATTGATCATCAGTTTTTTTTTTAATCTTGTTTGGTTAGTATATCTAAGATTAGCCATGAAACAGCTGCCAGTGAATCTAGTTTATAGCTATCTTGGGACGACTGCCACTTTTCAGGATTTCACACGGTCACAGGGAGTGTTCTTATGATTTGCGAAGATATCTTAATATACATAGAGTATATCCAGTATATACATAAACATACAAGGGGCCAAATCATAAGAACTGGACATACTCTATGTATATACTGGAGATACTCAGTATATCAGTATATCCCACTGGTAAATCAAATTAGATTTGCAGTCAGGTATATGATATAATATCAATGTACATAGAGCATGTCCATATATATATATATATACACATGGTCACCCCCCCATGATCATGATCTACCTAGAAGCATTTTATATGGACATTGCAATGTTTTTTGCATATTATATATACCTGCAGCCCTTGATAGATACAAATTCTTATCCTTTTTTCGCAAAAAAATGATAACTTTTGGTGTTTTTTTAAATGAAATTCACGTCCTTTTTTACGCCTTTTCACGTTGAGGATGTTGCCACGGATATATATGGATGGGGCCAAATCAACAACGCTTCGGGATGGTCACAAGGTGGTGCCCCTGACTTATAAATATCTGATTTTTGTTGGTTAAAAAAAAGTCCATAAAATGTACTATACAATAGTTCAAATCGCCATAAAGCCTAGTTAACCTACTAAAAACCGAGTCAGCCATCATAAATCCAGTCTAAATTCCATGAAATCTTCATGTTTGTTGGTGAAATCACCCTTTTCCCCATGGTTTTCCTATGGTTTTCCGGGGCCCCTTCGCGCCAGATGCCGAAATGAACGGCGTCAGTCGCTTCGGACTGCTCCGACAGCCTCAGGTGGATCTGGTTCGGCGGGAGGTCTCAGAGGGCGCTCTCTACTGGGTTTACCCGACCCAGCGATGGAAAAATTTCCCATACCCTCTGGTAAACATACAAAAAACTATGGAAAATCACAATTTTTAATAGGTAAATCAACTATGTCTATGGGCCATTTTCAATAGCAAACTGTAAACGTTTACCAGAGGGTAATGTGGGTAAAACAATGGGGGTAACCATGGGGAGTCATACGGATTTAGAATGGTTTTTAATATGGATTAATGAATGTGGATTGACGTGGGTTTTTCCTAATGGTTAATGAATATCAATGGTATATGAATGGAATATCAATGGGATATGATATAGTTAATGACTAACCATGGTATAGTCATGGAATTTAATGAATAATGTCGGTAAAACAATGCCATAAAACCACCCATGACTGGGAATGGCAACCGTACCATCTATAAAAATGGTGATGACTGGGGAACGGTTTGCAAATGGCATTGTTTTACCCACATCAAAAACACAGATACATAAAAAACACAGAGACATTAATGGATAAAAAACAAACGTTCATGGTGATTTTTCAGGGGCTACTCAATCTTCATGGGATCATGAACCCCCCATGGCTTTAGTCTGAATTCACGGCTTTAGTACCCGCGAATCCCAGAGAATTGTCCATGATTTTCCCTAGTCAAAAGCGCCATTGTTGGGGTAATTTCTCATTGAAATTCATGGAACTGATCCAGTATGGTATGATGGACACAACCCCCACAGCCCTAAAAGTAATTTCCCGTGTAAAGGGAAGGGATTCCGACGGAATATGGTGGAATACCTGGCAAAAACCGTCCCAATTGACAGATATTTTGGGGTTGAAACCATCCCAGATACCCAAGTGCAGCAGAGCTACGCCTGTGCGTTTCTCTGCTGCGTCGGTGTCGTTGTTGTGTCCAGATCTTTGTCCATTGACTGCACAGTTCTGGTGAAAAAAAACACAGTTTCCACGTCTAATCCACATTATCTTGGACTAACAACTCCATTTTTGATGCTCAACTCTCATTTTGGACGGTCAAGTCAGTCAAGTCCCGGCTTTTTGATGGTCGCTTTTCTCATGGATCAAACGAGTGTTAAATACCCATCTAGAAAGCCTGGTTGAGTACTGGATCTATTTATGGGATCCCTGGGTGCCTAGGCCCTTTAAAGGACCCCCTTTTTTTGTGACGCCGGGCCTAGGCTGGACTATCCGGTGTCCATCACCTCGTCCATTGCCGCTGCCTTCATGGCGAGCACGGCGGAGGTGAATGAGTCCATGGGCTTAGGCGCGGTGGGATGGTGGGATCATTGCGACCCAAAAAAAAGGGAAAATCACCATTTTTAATGGGAAAATCCACTATTTCTATCACCATTTTCAATAGCTATGTTAAATTACCAGAGGGTACTATTATTGATTAATATACCTTATTATACTATATTATACTAGTATTGGCAATAGATATATACCCATATTGATAGGTTTTTGTTTGCCACTAATTCCCAACAGCAGGGCCTGTTGGGTTTCAATCTCTAGGGCTGGGGCTGGCTCGCGGGGACTTGCAGCCTTCAAAATCCGGAATGGAACCCTGGAACCCTGGAACCCTGGAACCCTG
>Ga0126342_10009819_pt1 | contig 17138 bp, 15 predicted proteins | sample Cyp1metagenome_FD_92528 | JGI IMG/M metagenome (GOLD analysis project Ga0126342, IMG submission 92528) | Coral microbial communities from Lord Howe Island, Old Settlement Bay, Australia - Cyphastrea 1 metagenome | ecosystem: Host-associated > Invertebrates > Cnidaria > Coral ... | reverse complement strand
GACATCTTGAACACTGTCTAAGGTCAACAATGCCATATCGTGCTTCCAAAAATTGCTCAGAATTGCTCGACATGACCCCAACTTGCCCGACAAAAATGCTCAAAATTGTTTGAAATTTGCTCGGAAAGACCCAAGCTGGTCCACAAAAACGGCTCCAAAATGCTCAAAATTCTTCAAATTTGCTCAGAATGTCTCAAAATGTGCGAATGTTTTCATCACTTTGCATTGCTGTTGCCGGTCTCTAGTGTTGCACGGGCTTAAGGTCACGGTGGACTATAGCCCAAGACTAGCGCGGGCCCGATAGCCCAAGACTAGCGCGGGCCCGCGGGCTTCCGCGGGCCCGGGCACACGGTGGACCATAGCCTAGATATGGGGGGTTCCTAAAATGGAAGTACCCCCAAATTTATCCAGACCATTTTTGAATTGAAACATATTGAAACATATTGAAAGCATCTGCCTTGCCGCCTTGCAACTACATGAAGCAATATGAAGCAATCGTGACTTTTTCTACGTGCTGCCAAAGATCGATCACGCAAATGAAAGAAGGCCTCACAACGATGCCATGGATAGACATTGGGCACCTGTCTAGTTGCGAACCATCAAACAAATTCAGATGTCAATACAAATCATAATCAACCATTGAAACATAATGTAACATAATCCCATTCCACTATAGTATTGAACACCCCCATTGTATGGTCCCAAATATGCGGTTTGGTTAAGGGAGGGGTTTAATATGAGCGGGGAAGGGATTAATTAACATGTCTGCTTTATCGCCTTCCCAAGGGTCTCACACCATGTTGCTCAAGCTGAGGATGTTGCAATTCACTTGCACTTGGGGTCTCAAAATCTGGAGCCATGGTTTCAAAATGAAAGACACATCGAAAGCGTTGCGCCTCCAAATACTTCTGTGTCAACGATTCCGGGCACAGATAGACTAAACCTCAGTCTATGGCCATGGCTGGTTTGGTCGTGGCTCTTGGATGCTTTTGGCTGCTTGTCAGTCTTGGCTGCCCACTGCAACACACAAATGACAAGATTTACAAGCAACAATGACTTTGCTTCATGAGATAGCTGAAGTGATTTCAATCGTGGCAGCAAAGCAAGACTTGCAGTGCTATATCTTGCGCTGGGTTGTGTCGAAGGACTTCATACTTCATACTAGTGGTCATTTGCCAGGTGTCCACATATACACAAACAGACAATCCCAACAATTACACACAAGGTATGACAACTCATTGCATTTGAAGCCACCAACATCCACCAACTTGCAGTCGCCATTTTTTGTGCTGAGCAGCAGCATTGCCCTCGCACTGCCTGGTCAATGATCTTCTCATCTTTCTGTGCAGATCCCAACAGACATGCTTGGAATGGTGCATCTTCATCATCGCCATGTGTGCGATGAAATTCCTCTGCCCTGGCATTGAATTTCTGGACTTGGTCCTGGCATGCCAACGTCATTGGATGTGGATCCAAAATGATCCAAATCCCAACTCAACCCCTACCCTTAGCTCAACCTACAGCCCCTCCTGCAAGACCGGAATGGTCGGCTCCACCACCAGGACAATTCCTCGCTTCCGTTGCCAGCTGAGAAGGGCGAATAATTGGTAGATCAAGGATTTGCCGGCAGCTGTGGGCCAGTAGATCTCAGAGTGCTGGAAATTCCGCGGTGGAATACATGGAAGACAACAAATCCCTGATAAAAATGGGTCAAAGCAGCAAAATCTTGAGGTCAACACTCTATACATGCATGTTAAATAGGTAAATTGTGGTAAATGCAGGGTCTATATCGGCGGTAAAAAATTCTTTGTTGGTCACTTTTAGTGTAGCATCCCAAAATGGAGCCAACGATCAGGTGAGATCTTCATTTGATCAACCACCCATTTGGGAATGGTTTCAATCCCAGCTATAAAAAATGCTGACTGGGGGACAGTGCAAATGGCATTGTTTTACCCACATGAATTACTTTGCATGGGGAAAATGAGGATTAAGCATGGGGATTCGGGGGATACAGTGCCTTCATGTTTTAGGCCGTTCGCAGCGTCTCCTGACGATTCAAGGCACTCCTCAACACCTTCTCCTGCTCTGGGCGAAAAGCATCGTGGTCAAAGAAATCCTGGCGCTGCATTAAAAACGGATCGGTGGTTTCAGCCATACACTTTACAGGGGAATTTGGCTACTCTGCATTTCTGATCACTTATTGTAACACATTGTATCACACTTGTTTGTATAGTATGAACATGGTTTGGAGATTGTTCTCTCACTGTCAATAGCACAAAACAAAAAGCAAGCATCAGCATCAGTGAAACAAATCACGTCTTTGGTAGCAAGATGTTGCAAGCATACAAGCAGAAAAGAATGCACCGCCAACCAACACCAATAAGGGCAACGCATATTTTTCAGAGAGTTAGCCAGAGAGTTAGCCGGAGAGTTTGCAGTTTTTAAATAACATTCTCAATGAGTTGGTCCAAGACAAAAATGACAAAACTATGGTTGAAACAACGTTGTTTGTTTCTTCCAATGATATTATATATACAGTAGATATATCAGCAGTTTCTTGTTAAACGACCCTGAAAAACCAATCCCAACATGTTATGCATTCATCATTCATGAGATACCATCCAAACATTCGTATGTCTATCCACATCATTGATCTGTTCCTGTTGTTTTTTGCAGCTCCCTGAGGTACATCCCTGATGGGACCTGGTGCTGTTGACAACCCTTCGACCCTTCTTCTCCTTCAACAACTTGCGTGCATCCTTCACTAGGCTCTCAAGCAGCTCTGGCCACTCCTGGCGCTTGCGAAAGCTGCGACAAAGCTGATTTTCTGAAGCGAGTCCTCAATGAAACCAATAAACATGGCGTATCATGACATGATCTTGATCTGACGCAAGCACAAGCATGTTCGCACATTTGAGATGTTGCATCCTCAGGGTTCTTTGCCCCCCACCATTGCCATGCTTCCACAGTGCCTTAGTGCAATTCAAAGCACTCCAGCTCAAAGGTTTCAAAGTCCAAACAAGTCCAAACAAGTGCAAACAATTTCCCAAAGCCAACACACTGCTGTCGTGCAAATTAATCATCAGGTTTGCAAATTCATGGTTTTATAATGTTTTATACTATCTGCACTGCAAGGAAGACAAGCAGGCCAACACCATGTCCCACCGTCACCTCTGAATTGGATAATTACAGTGAATTGGTCAAAAATCAATGCTCAAGGACCTGCAAAAGTTTGGGAGCTCTCCATTTTGGGGTTCCCTGAGGTTCCCTGAACCGCCCCAAATCAATCCAGACGCCACATTCCTTGCTGTGAGATTGAAGCCTTCGCGCCGCGAAAACGCTGCGGCTTCGGCGATGGCAACATCGCTGGGCCACCAAGATTGCAGTGCTTCCCACGCATCGAAACTCGCCCACGCATCCTGCAATGGGGATGCCAGGGGATGCCAAAGCAACAACATTTGAAGAGGGAAGCTGATCATCAAATGGGGATCCATGGTTGTCAAACATGAATTAACTATTAGCAGCTACTAGCAACATTTAAATAGTTGATAATCAACCAGTGGATGGGGATCCATGGGATAGCCATTTTTCGAACATCATCCTCCGCCTGCGGCCTTGCCGTTGCCGCCGAAGCGCAGCGCTGGTTCCGCTGGTTGTTGTAGCGCTCGGAAAGGTTGGAGCAGCATCCCATGCAGCTGATCAGTGGTCAAGATATGTCAAGATGGTGTCCCAACATTCGAACATCAAATGATAAAACACCTGATTGATATTGTGAAATATTGCGATATATATATATATATATTTATAATAACATGTCATGATATTGTTAAACACCTGATTAATCAACTAACCAGTGTCAAGTGATATTGTGAATTATGTTTATGATATAACACCTGATAGATAGCATATAATGTTATTTTGATGAATGCTAATTATCTATAGCATTGATAAAATGTTATCATTTATTATCATGACATAATGTTGATGGAATTAGATATGCGTCTCAAGATATAATTATATATATATACGTATATATGTCGATGTAATTCATTGTGGACTCCTGTTGATTAATTAATGAAATTGATGGTATGATGATATTCATGGTACATATATATATATAATAATAGAGTCTGTAATGATGATATAAATATGATCGATGGGAATTGATGGCCCCCACATTCAATTCCATATAATTCCAGGTAGATATCAAAAAATGGCAACCATCCCATGAACATTCGATAGGTAAGATGGAAAACAAATGATGTTTGCGATTCCTTAGGTCATAGATTTTGAATGATCTTGGCCCACACCCTTGCAAAGATTGTTCCGGAATCCCCACGTAGCATCTGAAAATCTCTGTTCTGTCATGATGCGCAATGCAACTAGTCTTCGGCGGGCTGATGCCTGTGAGAGGTGCATCTTCACACCTTCAGAAGCAGTAGACAAATCATTTCAAGTCTGCCAAATCTGGGGCACAACACCCAATTGTAGAGAGAGAGAGAGAGGAAAAAAAAACATGGTGGCTAGGTCAACATTGTGCGCTCAAAGATTGCAGGTCGCTCTGGGCCATTTTTTTCACCGCGCCCCGATCACGCAGTTCATTTTCCCGCCAGGATTTCCCATAAAGCTGGGCCGCAGGCAGCAAAACCGCTGCCCACCACAACAAAGGGAAACAAGGCGCCTAGTGCTGCAAGAGAGCGTCGCCAACTCAGTTGGCTCCCCTGGCAAGATGGCAAGGGACTCATGTGGTTGGGGTATGGACCTAAAAGTAGTTGGTCTCACGTCAAATCTGGGACATCTATGGATCGCCGTTGCGGTACCTGCTCAATTCTTCCAAAGATTTAAGATAAATGAAGGGTTTGGAGACCAGTCGAACTCTGCCTGTCAGCATGCAAAGCATGTACGAAAAAGGCCGCCCCAGGGATTCATGAACAGTTTTATTATAGACGAGGGTCCCCAAAATAATGACAATTCAAACATAATATTCAAACCATAGATGGTATCCGGCACCCAGAAACCGCAGCATCTATTTCCCGCACCTCCATAAGATATGCCGTACCCAATACGAAGAAAGGCTGCGCTGCCAACATCCATAGGCCAGGGCCCCTACCGAAACAAACGGACTGAATCTAAAGTGATCGAAACACAAGTGCAGCCAGCGGCGCCTGGAAAACATAAACCCCTCAGCTGCCAGGACAACCACTCCGGCCACCAATGCCACCTGGGGCAAATCATCCATGGTGCTGCTATATTTAGGGTTCAGAAGTTCAGAATAGGTTTTGGATTTTTTTTTGGCTTTCTTTCCTGGTACCATTTGCCTTGTATTTGCAACAGGTTGGAACTAGAATCTGTCATTTTGCATGGTATTTGCTACATTTTGGCATGGTTACTTTGCATTTTACATGGTATTTGCTATGTTTGGCCATGTTTGCCCTCCATTTTGCATGGTGTTTGCCACGTTTTGGCACTTCAACCTCTCATTTGCATGGTATTTGCTACATTTTGGTACTTCAAACGTTCATGTGGGTTTCTCGAGAGTTTCTTTAGGCTTTCATTTAGGGTTTCATGTAGGGTCTCTTATCAAGATTTCTTATCAGGATTTTCAAACGTTCATGTGGGTTTCTTTAGGGCTTCTTTAGGGTTTCATTTAGGGTTTGATTTAGGTATTGATTTAGGGATTTTTTAGGGTTTCATTTAGGGTTTCATTTAAGGTTTCATGTAGGGTTTCTAATCAAGATTTCTTATCAGGATTTTCAAACGTTCATGTGGGTTTCTTTAGGGCTTCTTGAGGGTTTCATTTTGGGTTTCATTGAGCGTTTCATTAAAGGTTTCATTTAGGGTTTCTTTTGGGTTTCATTTAGGGTTTCTTTAGGGTTTCATTTGGGGTTTCTTTAGGGTTTCGTTTACGGGTTCTTCAGGGTTTCAGTTTGGATTTCATTCCGGGTTTTTTAGAGTGTCGTTTAGGGTTTCTTTCAGGTGTCATTTAGGGTTTTGTTCAAAGTTTCTTTAGGGTTTCATTTATGGTTTCTTTAGGGTTAATCTATGGTTTCTTTAGGGTTTCCTGCAGGGGTTTCTTATCAGGAGTTCTTATCAGGATTTCTTGAAGGTTTCTTTGGGTTTCACCTAGGGTCTTTAGGGTTTCATTTACAATATTTACAGTATATAGGATACAAACAGGAGAGAATAAAGCAAAAGAAAGGGAAAAACAAAGAGGCGGTAAAGACAGGAAGCAGAGAAGCAAAGGAGCAGGAAGTAGAGCAGCAAAAACACATGACTGAAGAAAAGAAGAAGTAAAATAGTAGAAGTAGAAAGGCACAGAAGCAGGAAAAGCAAAAAGCAGAGAAGCAAAGAAGCAGAAAAGCAGAGAAGCAGAACAGCAGAAAAGCAGAACAGCAGGAAAGCAAAGAACCAGGAACCCAAAAAACAAAACCTGCTGCAAAAAAAAATAGCCCTCCCTATATTTACCTACATTTACCCCACCTTCATCTTAGCAAAAGGATAGGTCTGCACAAAAATAGGGGACACCCAACATTGCTATTTTCTTCAATAATTAGATGGAATAATTATGAAGTTGTCTGCAAATAGGGGTCCCAAAGTGCTTTATCATCGTTTTTCTTGTTGTAATGGCAACTCTAGGGTATACCCATAGATATAATATATTTGTATATATATACGTACAATTACAATCAATTACATATAATATATTTTAATATCATTACTACATATTCGCGGGCAAACCTTGACTTAAATCCCAGCAGTTCACCGTGCGCACCATGCGCACCATGGCATGGTCAGCCCACCTTCAATTTCCAGATTCCTCTGCGTTGAGCCTCTCGAACCTCCTCTGCATGGTAGTCCAGGCATAGCAGTGGTGTGTACCCCAGATATGCCACCACCATGAAGGCACAAAAGACCAAGCGGATGATCCAAGTGATGGCCTTAGTTGATGCAGCTTCTTTGGTCCCAAAATTAATATCAATGATAACTATCTATAGTTGACAATAGTTGATAGTATGTGGATAGTAGTTGATAATAGTTGCTAACTGGTGATCATTGGTGATTGGTGATAATAATTGGTGATACGTATCCTCATTTGTTCAGATCTTTCGCTTCCCCCAAAAAGGCCGGGAAAAATGGCGAGCCGCAGTTTCTTTGGGCGGTGGAGGTGGCGGTTTCCCGTGCGGTGGGGGAGGAGGAGCTCGACCATTGGCCCAGTGCTCCAAGGCAGCCTGACCCGCAGGAGTTAGCAAACCGATGACGAACCTGAGACTGGGCCAGGGATTCCTCCCAAAAATGAAAGAATCAAAGGAAAATTGGGGATGTGAAGCTTTGTAAAATCTCAAGAAATCTTGGGATGACAAAGTCTTGGAAACTGAGCTGAAAGCATGGGATCTTAAAGTCTAGAGTCTAGGGAATAACTTCTTTGGACATGAAATAATGTTGCAGACAGGCGAAAACAACTAATAGGCTTACTAATAGGGGATGTTGGGATTATAAATTGCAAATAAATAAACTGAGGAAACCTGGAAACTGAGCTGAAACGCTGGGATGTTGCAAAACATCAAGATGTTTTGCCGGACCACTATGTGTATGCGACCTAAACTTAAGATACTAACCTGATGTTGAAAGCTACCACTTGGGATACCTAAGGATATGCGTATATCAGGGAACCACAGGAAAAACAAAACATATCCGGGGACTAAAGAAAAAAAAAAACAATTAAGGTCGTTGAATTTCTTCATGTTTCGGATGAGTAGCGATCATGAATCAATCTCTGTGGTTTGCTCCAAAGCTGTGATAATAAAACCAGGATCCTTTGCCATCGGTAGGACAATGTGCATATTACTATAGGATGGACAATGTGCATATCTATATTATATATATACTAATACACATGTGTCTCTGTATGTGTATATATATATTTACATATATAAGCATAAATACCTCATAATGCAGATCAATATCATCCATTATGTATTTTAATCCGTATTAAATATCATACAAAAAAAAATATATATCATAATCATTCATAATCCATATATTTATATATCCAATGTCATACATATATATAGTAGTCAACTAGTGTCATAAGCAATCCAATTTCATATACTAACCAGAGTTCCAGCATCGACGAGCATCGACCCTGAGGAACTGACGCCACCAGAAAGGCAGCTCCGAAGGTCACACGACTGATGGCAGCTGCATGCATCAACTCTGTGTCTTTGCCTAGGAAGACGGCCATGGAATCCAAGAGGGATTCGAAACCAAGGCACAAGAAAGTGAATATATATATATATATATGGAAATTAAATAATTATATATATATATGATTATAGATGAGAAAATGATGTAGTAGGATTGTAAAAATATATGATGTATACATAGTATTACATAGTCACATATTATATCATATATATATATACACTATATATTACATATATATATATATATGCAAATTAAATAATTATATATATGATTATATATGAGAAAATGATGTAGTAAGATTGTAAAAAATATACCATGTATACATAGTATTACATAGTCACATATTATATCATATATATACACTGTATTATAATTATATATTATATATTACATACATCTCAGAACATGTTGGCTGTTTCAAACCATCCCAAAGGTTGAAGCAAGTTTCGGCTCATTCGGAACAAGAGATTCCAGTCGCCCACCATGTACCAAATCCTTGGGAGCATCCAACCATCGGGTTTGTCCAAAAGATCCAAAAGTGAGGGAACTTGAAAACAAGTTGATCCAAAGTCGAAAAGTCATGAGAAAGAACTGCAATTTTAGAGGTAATTAATTAATATTAATTATAGTTAAGTGTAATTATCTCAGTTTCAGTGTACCAAATCCACTGGTTCACTGTGCAGCAAGAATCTGGATCAAGATCGCAACCTCGCAAGACCTCACCGTTCTGTTCCTCTCCTGCGCGCTGACTGGACTCTATCGATCCCAACGGTTGATTTAAAAAAAACTGTTATCTTTGGACTTGTCCATGAATAATTAGCCATTTTGGAATACATTCCATCCAAAAAAAACATCACCAACTATCGCCAAAGTGCCTGTTTACCCAGTTTGAAGATGGTTGAAGTATAATTATAGAGTATTTCCATTCTATCTCCATTGCATCCCGCGCCACCCATGGCCTCCGTTTTTCCCCTCGCATCTCCTCCGCGTCGCCGTCCGAAAGGAGTGCGGAGCAAAGGGAGAAGAGATCCGTCAGCACGGTCCCGACGAAGCCACCGGAGTAGCAGTAGACCTGAAGACCCCTGGAGACCCGATCCAAAACTCTATTGGGGGAAGGTCCATTGGGATGGTTTTCAGATCAGTTCCATGTGAGTTTGATCCAGTATAGTGTGTGTCATAGACTAATTTTATGTTTTATCCAGGTGCAATCCCTAGTTGTGTATATATGTGTATATTTGTCGTTGCTAGTCTTGCAATTAACGGTTTCTGTGGATCTGTAAATGGTGATAATCCACACAAGGTGGGGTCCCACCAGTTATGTTTGTTGGTTTTTAAACTCCAGAATGCTATATCTATAGCTTACTAGATTGTAGATCTGCGAAATCAATCCCAAACAATTACTGAACTTGCAAACCAACTTGCCAATCATGCGGCCCCCACCTTCTAGTTTACAAGATTCATGGGTAATTACCTATAAATGATCATGAAACCTTTGTTGGTTGATGGAACTATGGGAGCCTGGACCAAATATGTGGGTACTTTTTTGCGTTGGCTGTACTAGTTGGCCAAAAAGCAAACGCCAATTGGGTAGTGGGTAACTCGTGCCGAAAACCTAGCTGTAACAAATGGCAGCACACCCACCAAATTCTCGCGCGTCGCTCCACATCCAACCTCAGTTGCATCCGGTCTCAGTGACAAATAGCCGACAGGTGACAACAAATATGTAAGTCACCGTAGGAAATGAGTAAAATCTTAGTAAAACATAGTAAAACCACCCATAACTCACTTGCGGGGTGTACCAAATTAGAACCAGCGGGTACATTCGCTGTCCCCTTGGGCCCAAGATGGGTCCTTGGTGGCCCAGCGGCTCGTCACTCCGCACCGGACCGCTCTGGCAAACAGCCGCGTGAAATCCATGGCCGAGCAGAATGCAGACGGCGCAGCCCAGGATGCTGAGCCACCACAGTGGGTTCCATCGTAAGGACCAATGTCGTGTGACCTGGTGCTGAACTCAGTTCCAATGGGAGATCCCGGAATCCCCAATAGCTGGTTTAGAATGGAAAATCCTAAACATCAAATGAATTCGGGGGTACCCCCATTTTGGGAAACCTCCATTTAACACTGCCCGAAATTTCAATGTATAGGCATCTCACAGATTTTGATCAAAGAAACCTGCGGACGTCCCATATTGCCATAGAAGGGCACAATTTCCGCGAATTCCAACATGAGTTCCTCCGATTCAGTCCAAACGAAGTGTAGCTCCTGCACCGTCGAAGGGTCACGGATGGTCACGGATGGTCACGGATGGTCACGGATGGTCACGGTGCACTTTGTTTCACAGTTTTCCACCAATATCCACAAAGAACAAATCGATGTGGCCGCATAGTAATGGTATGTAATGGTATGTAATGGTATGCAATGGTATGTAATGGTTGTTGTTGAAAATTGTCAAAAAATGATGCGGCGCAGTAAGAGCAATGCTTGTGGTGTCCTGAAAACATTGCTGCTTGCAACGTGAACAACAGCTCGGCGCAGCCGTGCTGGGGCTGCTCTCAAGATCAATATCCATATCCATTGCAAAGAGACTCTTGATAATATGGTTGTGAGTGTTTGACCTTATATTCTTGCTGTATGTGTATGTGTATGTATATATATAGAGCCATTCAACATCATTTGCGACTCTCACTGGGCATGTATTCCGGCAGCATGTCAAGCCTTCTTTGAAAACGCAAAACAAGTTCTAGCGCAAGGTAGTGGATGTGCATCTCAGTTGGTTTGTTCAATGGATTGGTTTAAGGGAAAATCTACAGGAAACCATAGATTTTCCCATTAAATATGGGGCTTTCCTGTAAATTTTCCCTTAAACCAATCCATTGATTTGTGGTTCATAAGCATGCTTCTATTCCGGACATATGAACGGATCAAACACATTCCTATACCCATGCGTTGCAAAATTTCGTCTCAGCGGCTAGGCCAGGCCAAGCCCAGGTTTCTCGCAAGAGTGCTGACTAAACAAAAATTGACTTTACCTAAGTATGGTGTTGATATTTTTTGGTTGTCAAAATGGGATTGGGATGGATTGGGATGGATAGAGCTTAATCGAACATGGCCACACTCTGTGTTTTCAGGGTCTGAAATCTTGAGCCGGCGGCTGAGCCGGCGACCTTTTCAGTGCTGAGAGTGACTTAATTAGTGACTTTGCGAATCGCACCGTATTCGGATTTTTGTTCATGACAAGTCCATATATGGATTTATCTTGATTTATCTGATTTGTATTGATTTGTGGGGTAAGACCTCACAATCAAATGGTTGAAATTGATTTTCTGGGTATCCTCTCATGATTTGACAAGTTCATATACTGCATGGCCCCTTCAACGGACACCAGATTCCAACTCCGTGCTTCGGGTCATCAGCTCCATGGCTGGCAAATCCCCCCCAAAATGGAGCTTTTCATCAAAAAAAACATCCCCAATGGTGGGGATCCTAACGGTGCTGGTATATATGGTGTGCCATGGATCCCATCAATATACCCCCTTTATGTTAGTATACCAGCACCATGGATCCGTCATGGGATCTATAATATTATGATATATTATGATTATATCAATGGAAATTTCCAGCCAGCCATGTTTAATTACCGGAGGGTCTGATCTTGAAGATTCTTGTATCTTGAGATTCTGTTGCTCACAAACTCAAGAAGATTCACCTTTGATACTACTATCATCTACTATCGCTCCAAAATGTCTCAAACATGCTGTGTCCTAGTCATCATCGAAAACCCATTCCGTTTTCATCGCCATTCAGCACCTTATTGAGGCGATCTCCACAGGTTCCCATGGGTCTCCACACAGTGGGGTGCTGCGGTTGGAGCTTTGTTGGGACTCCGGCTGCGGAGTCTGCGTCTGCGGCGCTGGTGCAGCCATTGTCACAGCTATGGGAGCTGTAGCTGCGGGAACCTGCACTGTGAATGCAGAACTGCTGGGATTTTCCAATGAGGATATCAGCCATATCATGGGGATATCATGGGCATATGGGAGGAATATCTTATCATATTACAACATATTACAACATATTATAAGATGGAGCCAAAGCTCAGCATGTGACAAAACGATGCGAACATCACCCTGGCAAAACTGTTGGAAGTGCATGGAATTCAACTTGCCCATCTTGTGGATTCTACGTATCGATTGGTAGATCCCCATGTTCGTTGTTAAAATCCCATGTTGTTCAGCTTAAAAATAATGTGAGTGTTTCCAGATTAAGATTCGTATTCCCTCGTTTTTGCCTAGTCAACATCACCCCCCTATCTGACTCTGATCTTCACCCCACCTGCTGTATCACCTGCAGTGGTCGCATGGGTCGCATGGGCAGCGGCTGCGGCAGCGGCACCAGCCGAGGCATCACCAAAGTGGCTGAAGGAAGTATGGCCCTGGGTGCCTGGCTCAGATCCAAAAATCATGTATTGCACTGAATATATGGCAGTGTGTCAAAACCTTGTACCCCTGGTGAACATCAAAATAGCTGGTAAATGGATGTTCATCCCCCTAAAAATGGTATTAATAGGTATTGATCCATACCCATATCTGGCTGACTTATAATAATTGACTCACCTGAAAATTGCAACCCTTGGGGATGATTCCGATCCTAGCCATTATTCCAGTGAATCGTAATGAAGCCCTCAAGAGCTTGGCAATGCTTGGAATCTCCTTCGGCCATTGCAATCTCAACCCCAGGACCCTTGCAAGGTCTCATGGTACCACGTAGTCAGTTGGCGGACTTTGCAATCAAGATGAGCAGGGCACATGATTTGGTCGTAAATGCAAATACACTCATTTCCGCACACGTCAACTTCGGCCCTTTCCATGAATTCCACTTTGCACATGCTGTGCTTTGTATGTCTTCTCGCTTTACTGCTGTATAGCACCTCTTGAGTTAATAATGTTAATATGCATCTTATCTGGCCGCTGCTTTTTGAACCAAATTCACACTAAGCCGCGGCTTTCATTTTCATAGATTTGGGTGCTTCCCAAACTTGGAGTACTCCGAACCCATGGCTTTCCCCTTATAAAAAATGATCAATAAATAAAGTCCATGATAAATACTGTAGGGGTCCTCCATTTTGAGAAGCACCCACATAACATAGTTAAATCCCCAGTTTTGATGGTTAAATTACCATGTTTGAGACTAAATTCTCCAGTTTTTGGTCAAATCCATCTGTTTGATTGTTAAAATCCCTTTTGTTGATGTTGTAATCCGTATTTTTCATGGTACGGTCATCATTTGTGATGATACAATCACAATTTGTGATGGAAAAAACACCGTTTTTCCACAGTTAACTCCCCATTTGCACGAACCTGGCGCCTGGCATGGCATCCAATTCAGTGGTGAAGGCGACACTCGAGGCGAAAGCGGTGGAGATGCTCGATGGAAGCCTCATATTCCAAGGATATTGTATTGTTATTTTCCAATGGATTATGATGATGGATTATCTCAGTTTTTTTCCGTATTGTTATGCTATGATCTTTATATATAATATATGATATTGTATGTTATTGTTTAATTGGAGTATATTATAGTGTATTATATTATATATTATTGTGTAATATGATATAATATGATATAAAACATATATAATATTGATCCCATGATCTGGGGGGGTGGTCCCAATATCTGGAAATGCCATCCCCTGAATCCAATGGGTTGGCTTAGGGGAAACTTTTTCAACCAGGAACTATGCCTTTTGGCCCAAAAAAAATCGGGATTTCCGCCTAAGATTTTCCGATCAACTAAATCTGTAAATCATGCGAATGCATTGGTCATGGGGATTCAACTCCCAGTTGCTAAAAACCGCACTGGAGGGGTGTTGGTTGCAGCGAATGCCTTGATACAAATCGAGGAACGATGAGTTAAAATACTGTGAATCATCAAAATTTGTCTGGTCTGTCCATTCAGATATGGAGTAAATGATTTATAATGGACATGTTAAGTTTTGTATAACCATGAACCATTATATGTAAGAATAGGGCAGGGATGCATCATGATGCATCGGGGATGGGACACAGCCCAGCACAAATGGAACGAACAGCATGCTGCAATTCCTGCACCAAACAGTATGAGCATGTGAAACGAGAGAAATCATGGTTGAAAAGCAATAATGAACCACCTATAATATATGTTGATGGTTTATACCACCAATTTATGGTGAATTAAGTCAAAAACATCCGAAAACCCTTTCTATCTGATGGCTAGAACCAGGCCCTCATGAAGCTGTTGTACAATTTGCTGCACCGAAAACACGACTCGAAGAATTGGCCACCATGGCTGCGAGCTTGCAGAACAGAACTGAGGCTGGAACAATAAACCGGAGATGGTGACCTGTGCCGAAGACTTGCCAATGCCTTCAGAACTAGTTACGTGGGGGATTCTGTGGATAAGAAACAGAACTCTGCTACGGGCAAAGGTTGAAGAAAAGGCCACAGAACGCAGTTCTGCTGTGGAGCCCGGTGCTTTCGGCGACCTGAGATCATTGAATTATTGACGAACAAACACAATACTATATGATTGTCCACTACCACTACTACTAGTACTAATAATAATAAACATAGCGAGAATAACATACACATACATACACATAGCACACTATATAGAACACTATCGATATCAATATCATTCAATATCGGTACCAGTATCTCTTTGCTTTCCCCTTCTGGCGATCAAACATGACTGTGCCTCTGCCGCATCGGCACTGCCACTGGCTCCCATTGCGGAGCTGCCTGGGACTGTGATGGGCCGTGCTTCGTTGGCCAACTGACTAGTAATCCCCAAACAGAACTGGGTACTGGGTATATTTCATGGGTTTTATGGCTTATAAAAACTGTTAGAACTCACTGAATCCATCTGATCCTTACTAGTTTGCGAACCCACCATGGCCCTGCGAAGTCGAAAAAAAACACGCTTCAGCGCACGCCTCATGGCCCTGCGGAGGCTTTCTGCTCGGATTTGAGGGTCGGTGTTCAGGAGACCCATGGAGACCCGAACCAAACGCTTGTGTACCGGGCTTATGATCCCCCCCTACTCATGTCGGCAATAGATGCAACCTCTTTCACCCAACTATTGGAATGATTGGAATGGATATGTTGTTCGATGACTAATGACTAATTGATATATATATATATATATATAAACATGCTACGTCACTTGGGTTGAACCACCAGCCATGGGAGGATAGCTACATCTCCTCCATAGCAGTAACAAACGTCCGGTCCCTTGACACAAAAAACCTGGGACACCTGACCGCTTCGACCGTAGGCCTGGCCATAGATTAGGCAGATCTACGAGCACCATTGAGTATCATGGCAGGTCAACCCCATATCAAGAAACCCTGGTGTTTTTTGGGGTGGGGTCAATCCAAAATAAAATGTGATGTTTGAAGATCAGAATGATAAGGTAGTGGTACCGGACCCAATTGAACAGCCACAGGGGGTATAAACCAAAGTATACCAAGGTTGATATAACGAAGAATGACCACATAGGTGAGTGTGTGTCTGTCGGCAACCTAATTTGATGCCATAGCCACATGAGCAGTGTTCAAAACCCCTGTTGATGATTAGTTTGGAGACTATACTGTCATATACATTCATATATTATCCAATTTATTGGGGATTATCACTATCCTCACGGGAATCCCACACTTCACCAACCAGTTTAATGAGACTTCGACCAGCCTTTTCGGCTCTACCCGAACTGCCCGAACATCGTGAACAGGGCTTGATGCTTTCGAATGAGACACCTTGGCCCAGGGCCCAGAGGGTCTGATTTCTGGGAGCCTTTCAAACACACTGTTCAGAAGAGTGGGAGAAGTCAGACACACTTGAGAAGATTGAAAAAATGACCACATGTCTTAACAACATGTTGAACTGTCGGATTATAGATTTCTCATTCCCCCAAGATATACTGGTATGGCAGGCAAACGCTAGCACTGTCTCTTGGTATCTCAGCGTCACACAGTCCGGCAAGTCTGACATATTGATGTTAGGATTGTTTACCATGGAGTCTGACTCCATTGAAGAAACCATGGAGTCTGGCAAATAAGCTCCATCAAGCTCCAGAGTTCATCAAATTGACAGTCAGCTGAGTCAGGATTCTACCCACTGGATGTGACGCAAAGGCGGCCCCAGGGCCCAGGCAGTCTCCACGGGCTCCGAGGGATAGGATGGACTCACTGCGTCCGAACCTGAAAAAGGACGAATTCAGCCAGCCTGCTCTGAACCAAACCGGGAATGGAAAAACATATAGATATCAAAAATAGATGCATGAGCTGATATCAATAGGTCAGGAAATCAAATGGATTGAAATCTGTTTCATTAACCCTATACTCTTTTGGGCACGAAATCTGGCGGAGGTTCAGCAAGCAAGCAATGATCATCAAGAAAACGGGAGTTGGCAAACGGAAACCGCTGCAGGCAACAAGTCGCTCCTTCCATGTCGAACATTCCGAGAGTTTCTGCGTGGTTTTTGCCGCCACCACAAGCTGGCAAGTATGTCTCTATCCATCTACCAAGCAATCCATCCATATACCCCTATATATGTATGTATACACAGACATTAGTATACAGATATATACATATATATGTATATATATATATATATATATTTGTATTGTGAATATGCACATTTGATCAGTTTCCTTCTTAGCAGGGTTCCGCACTTCCACTTGTTGACCATCACTTGACTGCCAGATTGCGTTTCTCCATTCTAACTTCACCAGACATCTGGCTCAGGGAGCCTTGTTATGCAGCGGCGGGCGGGATGAGTGTCGTCGCCATAGGCTACGTTTTGGCAAGCTGGTGGTAGCTTGGAACTGACATAGGGTTGTCAGGATACGGCTGTGGACAGCCTGAGCTTGGTGGTACAAAAGGGCGTGTCCGCCTGTT
>Ga0126342_10009818_pt1 | contig 17139 bp, 15 predicted proteins | sample Cyp1metagenome_FD_92528 | JGI IMG/M metagenome (GOLD analysis project Ga0126342, IMG submission 92528) | Coral microbial communities from Lord Howe Island, Old Settlement Bay, Australia - Cyphastrea 1 metagenome | ecosystem: Host-associated > Invertebrates > Cnidaria > Coral ... | reverse complement strand
TCTGTACATGATTGGAATAGCTAATTGGTGTGTTGGACTCATAGCTAAGGCATAACTACCTACACTGGACCTACTACCTATGCTATACATGGTGGGGCTCAGGGGTCGGTATATTTCAACTATTATATTATATATATTTTTATATTATATCAAATTATATTATATATACATATATACATATATTATAATATATATATAATATACATAATAACATATTATATATAATATATATATATATGTAATTATATATACATATATGTGTGTGTGATATCATTTTTGGCTTAAACCGTGATTGTCAACATGTATATCTAAATCCTGCATTGGCAGGCTAGCTGTTTCATTCAGTGAAAACGCCCAATTATGTACCAGCGTATGCCAACGTGCACCCTAACATAACTTGCTTGCTGGATTGCTTGGAGGTTTCTTGAAAGCATAAAGCACTTCCGTTGCCAAGCTAAGTCCTCGCGTAATTGAGGCATCACCTGTTCAGTCGCCAAATGCAGGGACGAACAACAGATCCAACATGCCATGCGAAACAGATACAAGATATATACCCTCATAACAAAATAGTACGTCCACAAACGGATGGAAGGACTGCTGCAGTTCGACTGGTGCGCTCTGAACCAATTAAACATTGTTCACATCGCTTGGCTGTGAGCTCGCTTCAGTGCTACAGTCGATGGAGCCCATCAGGCTAAGCACTTCAAAACGAGAGAAACCTATAGAAACATCATATAACATCAAAATAAACCGATAAATAACATAATTTAACATGATATAAGTTCTCTTCTGGCCTCAAGCAGGATTTTCAAGCCGGCGCAATATTTCTCATAGGCCTTGAATCAGCATGTTAGCAGAATTTAGCAGACATGCTGTTTCCTTTTGCAGTTGTTTTCCTCCTGCGGAATACCTAGCCTTCAAATTTGCCGAGCTGTAACACATGTTGATGGGATGTGGAATCACTCGTGATATCTCATGATGCTCTAATAGTCCTTGTATGTATTAGTGTAGTAGGGAGCTTTAGGATTTCTATGTAGTACGTGTTGTCATTATGTTTCCAGGAAAAGTCCAAACTCTTCGTCGCCAAAGCACAACTGCAAACAACTCGCCTCCCCAAGCTTGCCACTTTTGGCTAGGCGCTGACCATTCTGCATCAAAGCCTCACCACGCCTCAGGATCCAGATCTTGCTAGCCTTGCTAGTTGCTCGAAAATGCTCTGAATATCTGTAGATATCTGTAGACAAGTCTTGTCTAGTGGGAATATGTGGAAGATCTGGAAAGACCTATCCAATGTCCTGAAATGTCCTGGAATGATCACAGCAGCACACTAAAGTGTGTAAAGTGTATGTGTGTGCGTGTGTGCAGATGTGTGCAGATGTGTGCACTATTGTGCGCTTGAATAAAGGGGCACAGTGACACTTCGGCATCATCTAGATTGGCAAAAATTGGCAAAGGTGATGCCGAGTTGGGGCTCCCAGCTCGATGCGGGCCTCAACAGTCAGATCTCCGTCATCTAACGCCTCAAAAAGTGTCTGTTGAAATGGGAGCACCAGAGTGGGAAAATCGAGGCGTTGACAAAGCAAGGACTTCAAGTTTGAACATCAGAAGAATTGGAAACGAAGACTATCAGTTGGTGCTTTATTTGCTTTCGGGAAGGGAAAGCCAGGCATGTTGTGCTGTCCCTCCAAGAACTGTTGGTTTAAGGGCGTTCATTCTGCAACTCACATTGAAGCCAGGAACGCGGACAGAAAATTCAGAAAACGTTTAGTCCTGTGTTGCAAAAAGGCATGATCAGAAAGAGAGCTTGAACTGGGCTTGCAGTCGGTGAAACTTGCAAAATAATCCGAACGTCGGACTGGGTATCCCGACCGTTCTAGGAGCTTCTTGGTTACCCTGAAAGGATCTAGACCAAGAAACAGGTGAGCAGTGCAAAACAAGCAGAGAATCCGGGGGATCCGTAAAATTATGAAGATGAACAGTTGTCAACCAATATGTATTGTGTATGTGCCATGGTCAAGTTACATGGAATGAATTGGGCTCCCAGTCATCTCATGCCATGAGAATCCCACCAAAATGTGCATGTATATTAATCCCTATTAATAGAACATCCCCGCATTGATGGATATATGTGTGTATGTGTATATATATATATATAATTATATATTATATATATAATTATATATATATGTATGATCCAAGCTTTTACCGTGGCACATTGCAAGCCTCAAGAGACATCACGAAGGACGAAAATGATGAAAAGGACAAAGAGCCGGAGATTCGGCTCCTACAAACCAAATTGGAAATATCTCACGCGCCTCTTTCGAGTCCAAGGATTTCTTCAACTTCTCAGTCTGGCAGCATCATGGAGAGCAAGTCAATACCGACAACCGAATAGCCTGAAAAGCCTTGACACAATCTTGAGAGGACCTGAGGATCCTGAGGATCATAATCCACCAATTGCTGGCAGTCTCGTGACAGCGATCTGCAGAATGGATGGTCCAGCCCTGTTCGTGACAGCGATCGGCACCTCATCCAAGTAGCCGTGAATCTTGGACTTCAGAGCCAACACCGCGGGGGCATTGGCATCGCCTCTGAACATTTTTCTCATACACATACTTTTTGGGTGGCAAGTGCTTTTCCTCCTTTGTCTATTTTGTCTACTTTGTCTACTTGTTTCGAACCTGCTCGTCCTCTCAAATCCACAAATTTCCATCAATGAAGAGTGATATATACGGATCTTGTACTTCACTGTCATAAGCTTGGGAAAAAACCTCACTTGTCTTTGATTGTCTCTTGAGGGAAAACATCTGCTCGCCAGTCCCTGGCCTAGTTTCAGACTCAAAAGAAGAAATGCATAGAAATGCCTGATGCTTACTAACGCTTTCTCTTGATCCTTCAAGAACTTTGACACATGTTCTTCGAAGCCATTCTCGCGCCTAGGCCAGGCATTACCTTCAACAGATACCTTGAGACAGCAGTTTCACAGCATATGCAAATGGAAAGCATCATCGGATGCAACATGTTGGATGCATTCTGTCGTCTGTTGTCTTGGCATTGCATGCCTTTGATTTGCTGGCTGTAGGCAAGCAAACTCGTCATATGTCCGCATGCAATCTCTTGTATTTTGCTGACACAAAGCGAAACAAAGGCTCATACTGTAGGCCCTGATAGAACTTCTCCTGTGCACGTCACAAAGACTCGCTTCTACTTCATGACAACACCGTCACATCCAATTCCCTGTGCTCGAACCCTGCCATTGCCAGAGAATACAACTGGATCGAAGCAGTGTTGATTGATTTTGTTTCTCGTTTCATCTCGTTTCTTTACTCAAGGTACTCGCCGGTACCTGATTTCGAACAAAACAGCCATGGCCATCCATGGCCCTGAACATCCTGAACAGATCTCAGCTTCGGGCGTAAGCTCCATCGCGATCGCCGCGATCTTTCAAGTCCTTCACAGCACGACTGAACCATACTGAACCATACTGAACCTATATGACAAGGAAGAAGAAATTACTTTGCGCCATTGGGAGTCAACGACTTCTCCAGTTTGGCTGAGACACCAATCAGCTTTTCAGTCTGCGCAGCCCATCAAGCCTCAACCGACTCCGGAAACCTGTTGTAAGACTTAAGCCATAGTAGCCATAGTACAGTCTTCAGGTGTCTTCAGCAAATGCGATTTATGATGGATAGTCCTCAAAAAAAATCTGCGGAGCATAAAGTGCCACACTCCAGCGCACGCAGCTGTCCTGGCCACGTTGAACCAGCTCTTCTCCCTTGATGATGAGCTCTTGTAGCTTTGGATCGGATGTGACCTTGCAAGATGGTGCAGGTGGCTCAGCTGGCCACCCTAGGCACAGACGATGTGACAATGAAACGGCCCTGAGCCCTCTGCCTCTGCTGCCATGGCCGAGACCTGGATTGCGCTTGAGACTCACTGAAAGAAAATGAAAGAAATAGATACGAATGATTAGGAATGGAGGTTTTGTGCTGTTCTGGTTGGACTCCAGATTCGTTTCTCAGGGAAGGTCTCTTTTCAACGCTCCTTTCAACTCCAGGTTCAGACTGTTCAGACATGGAGTCATTTACACGTCTTGCCCTCTGCAGTAGTCTACGTGACAACTGTTCTACCGCTGACCGTTTGGGTTTCAAGGTCCCAGGCCGATCCCATATTCGGTGGCGCAGCAGCTGCCGATTCCTTTTCCTTGGTGCCGAATTCATCTCTGAGCCGCCCAGGTATTTGAATTCCGTCAAGTCGCCGACACAAAATAGGTACGGTACCCCTTTGGCATCTTCCTAGACCCATCAAACGATGGAACTGGATGTTACCTGCCCACCAAGCAGAACCATGCTTGAGGATCGAACACGTCTTCTTCTCCTGGACAAAGGGATCAAGAAAGGTGAAAGCTGGCCAGATTTTCTACAGAAGTCGACAACTATTGAGGCAAGAAGCGGTTGGATCTGTTCAAGCCCCCAACTACTGTACCGCAGGAAAACATGCAAAAGGGACACACAGTGCAAGGATGGACAAGCATTTAATGAATCCCCCACTCTGCATTTGAGAATTAGATAAGGCAACTTAGAAACACGGACATCTGGATGCAACGCATTATATGGAATCGCAGTTCCAAGCCATGGGATGCCACGGGATGCCATGGGATGACATGGGTCATAAATCCAAACATAAATCCGACACCATTCGCTCGCGGGCTCACCTGCTTCTAGAGTGCTTCCGCTCAGGTGGCCCAGGAGGGGGTGGACCTGCCATTCTCGTGTCACTGTCCTCTGTATAGGCCCTATGTAGGCCCTATGTAGGCCCTATGTAGGCCCTATGTAGGCACTGTAGGCACTGTAGGCACTGTAGTCCAGTGGAAAGCCTCCACCCATGCTCTCTCCATGCCTGGTGGCCCATAGCCTGGCGGCCGCCATCCCCACATTGGTGCCCCAGGTGCTCCAGGCACTGGTGGCCGATGCCTGGGACGATATCCATCGAACATGACATGAGACATGACTCGTGAACACGACATGACACGATATGACACGTTTCTCTCATGGTGCTTCAGGGATTTCAAAATATTGGTTTAGACATGTTTAGACTATGCCACCACCACCTATAAAGGCCCCACATTTCAGCGGGTCCGTCACCACAGCTCCACTACTGCGCACATGTACGTTTTTTGATGTTTTTTTGTATCTCACAGTGTCGTTTGATGTTCACCATGACCATATTGACCATATTAACTAAGTGTCACCTGACTGGGAGTGACAGACGGTGCATAAGGATCCCTGTAGTAAGGCCAAGGTGGTGGACGCCTCATTCAGAGAAAAACTGCTGACAGAAACATGAATTGAGGATGTGGTGCAAAGCTGCTTGCTTTTGAATGAAAAACTAGGTTAAAAATAAACTACCATTGGACTGTAAAGGAGTAAAGGCAAACTGCAGAGGCAAGCTCAGTTCATACAGAACACATGCAAACATTTGCCAGGCTTTCCACAAAAAACCAGGCGCCGAAACATCGATGTTGTGTTTGATTGTTGATTTATGTTGATGGAAAATGTTGGAAATGTTTGCACAAATCTATGGTCGGAACGGCCCAGGCGGCGCCATAGACCAGCCAGTGGTAGGCGTTGACCAGGCAGGTCGCGGCTGGGCCAGCGGGAAAAGGTCCAAAGGCGAAGCACGGGCAAAAACATGAAGGTCAAACAAGATGAAATGAAATGAAATGATATATTATAATATACAAGGAGGACAAACATAAAAGGATCCAGGATCCAGAGTGTTTGACTGGATGCTTGGTCAGGACAAAGCACTTTACTAGCGGGTGACTCCCACTGACTCGTGTTCAATTATGTTCAATTTACCATCTACATTTTGTTTCGGACTTGTTAGTTTGGATCTCTGGAACCGACAAGCACAACAAAGCTTGTCAATTCCAAGCCTGGCTTGTCAATTCTCAAAAAATGCGTCACGGTGCCAAACTGAAAGCTTGCAGCTTGTAATGGACCAAGCCAACAACACACTGATTGGGTTCTATTTGTGAGCAAGAATGTACTGGAATCGACTGGTTTGTGTCTATGCCAACTTTCCCATAAGTGTCAGAAATGTACATGAATCAGTGCAGTTCGTGATTCACCTTGCCCTGTACACCACACATGTCCATACAGTCCATACCCTATACCTATACCCAGTACCTCTTGGGGCGGACGGAAACTGCTGCTGCTTCCGCCCTCCTGAGCCACATCGTGGGGATCTGGTTTTCAAGGCTCATCAAATCTAAAGCTTGGAATGTTCAGGGTTAGTCAGGAGACTCATCGAACTAGCTGGTGTAGGACTTCTTTCATGACCAGTGCAGCTTGGAGCACTATGCGACACCAAATGATTCGCATTTGTTCGCTTGGGCTTGCCCAGTCAACGCTTGCTGAGACTTACCCGAACAGCCCCATGACACGAACGGTCCTCTCCAAGCTTGTCTCCACGCACACGATCATGGAAGCCCTTGCATGTCTGGGTAAGCTCAAGCGCAAATAACCAGAGAGTGATGACTCAAGAAAGAATTGTACGCCCTAAAGGAGCTTGAACCTTGACCTAGGAATACCTGGAATATTATATGTAGATATACTGTGTATGTATCAACAATCGGACAAGATCGAGCAAGTTCTTCCAAATGTCCAAATGCGCAGGACTATACAACCTACAGCCACTGCCAAAGTCTCCGCCTGTACAGCTGCAGACAGCGCTGCATGGATCTCCTCGTGCCAAAGCCGGGGGAAGTTCTGGGAAGCCACTGACCATTGACAGAAATTGACAAATATCATTGACAAAATTGACAAACAAACCAATGTAAGAAGTGAAGAGTCAATGAGTCAATGAGTCAATGCAGTTTCTTTTCCCCTCATCAGAGCCCCTCTTCTTCAACGTGATCAAGCTCGTTTCAATGTTGACCATCTCATTTGGAACCCTCACATGTACTGAAGTGAGAACATCCAATGCTGCTTGTTCCTGCAACTGCTTGGCCGTACAGGTCGCCACAAAGTGTACCTTGACGGCGAGTGGCCGCTGCAACATTCAGTTTCCCACTGCTCATATTCCCTCTCTCATTCAAATCCGAGACAGTCTCGATGTGACTAGGATAGATGCATGGAACAGTACACGATCAACATGTCTGGGCAGAAATCGTGATCAAAAATATACATTTCGATACATGTCTAACTATCATTTTCTGATCTTGTTTCTAGAATCTAGATCCAAGTAAACTAACTAAACTGAATTGTTTCAAAGGCATCCATCGACTATCCTCGTCGCTCCTTCTGATCCCCTACCCACTGTATCCAACTGTCGCCTGCTTTCCTTGTGGTGCAGGAGCAGCTGGATCTTTGGGTGGCCACAACCGACTCCTGAGCATTGGATCAAGCGGCTGCTACTCTACCCTGGTCACCCACTGTGTATCCACTGTGCATCCACTGCGTGATTCTATGTGATTCCCTGTGCACACTTCCATCAATTCCGAAAAGATACGGCTGCACTATGCGTCAGCCAAGGCACTGCATCCACACATCTCGGACTTCGCAACCCTCCAACAAGTGGGAAAAAATTCCTCAGCGTGGCCATTGAAGCTCTATTTGGCGTGTCTACCGAGACTTCTGCGTCTGATGTGCCGTTTAAGCTTCGGCTTAGCACGAATGATTTTTCAGGTAGGAAAATAAATGCAAACCTGCTTAAGGATCTGCTTCTTGTGGAAACGTATCGCATCCCTTTGTGTCAAGGGACGCCCATCGTTGCTCGCCAGCGTGCTGTGGAGATTTGGGCCATAGGCCCCTCGCAAAGCACGCTCAGATTGAGACCACCAGGCGATCACATCGCCCTCCTCAGCATCTTGCTCTGACCTCAATGAAACTGTGTCAGAAACAACATGAAACATGGAAGAATTGATGCAAATAATTACTGCGAGCGTCAGAAGAGACTCACAAAATCAACGGCAACATTGAGACCTCATACTGACTTACATTGCATCCCACATTCTAAGGCTCCAGCGCTTGTGCTTGAATGCAGTTTTCTGCATGTCGATGTGAAGTGAAGCGCACGTAGCCCTTGGCATTGAGCTTACGGTCCTGGGCCCAGTGGAAAAAGATCCCGAAAAGTTGAGAAGCCCAGCTTCGTGTGTGAAAGAGTCCACCCAGCTGACCCAGCTTCGTCCACTTACTGTATTCCATATGATGTAAGTAGGCAGGGCATGCAAAATCACACAAATACTCTAATTGCATCTAATTACTCTGAAGAGAATGATATTGGCAGAACGACTCCTGGTGCAATTTGCCGAGGCACAACATCTCGAAGAAGGAACACTTCCTCGATCTGTCCAAAGCCTTCAAGCCATTGACGAAGTTGATCTTCACTGAAATCCTTGACTCGCAAGAGGTTTGTCATCTTTTGTGCTTTTAATTGACTGACTCAAACTATGACATACTCCAAGGATCTCCAAGCCTACTTCAAAGCTAATGCTCAAACACGTGTCATGAACTTGAGGCCAGGAGGGAGGTACGAAAGCTAGCAGGACTCTACTAATGTTGTACCGGAGACTGCGCAGCTGCAAGAGCAAACTAATGAACTGATGACGATAATGGTGGGTAGGAATGATTTTGATAATAATGCTTATGATGATCTGATGATGATCTGATGATGATGATGAAGAAGATGATGAGGATGAGGATGAGGATGAGGACGAGGACGAGGACGACAACTGCCTATTCCTTGCTAAAGCAAGAGCAACTTCAGCTAGCACAAGCTAGCTTTCATAATTTGAGACTTCGTACTGGCACTTGTTACGGGCAAGACTTGTTCCGGAGTCCTTGATCGGCAGGCCCGTCATGAAGACTTCTCTGTCCTGGAACGTGCGCGTTTCATTCAGTCATGCTTCTCATGTGGCGTTGTCTAGTGCATTCACACGGAACAAGGCTAAATCCGAATCGGCCCACATGCCAAACTGTACCAAGTAAAGTACTTGTCAGAAATGTGCGGCAAGCATTCAATTCTGCCAGCTAAAATCGGCACTCGCTTTGACATTGATGCTGCGGAGAGGGGTCGGCGCCTCATTGTCGGGTTTGACGTCCGGTTTCTTCGGCATTTTCAGCTCATCCAAAAATATTGTCCGCCGCACTGCCCTGCCACTGCAAGCTTGGTGGGCATTGAACCGGTGCGTTAAAAAAAACAACAAAAAGAGCGACAAATACACCGAGAACCAAAATGATCAAGAAATGCACAGAAATGTGACAATCTTTTTTAGCACCTCAGCTTTCAAGAAAGTGAGTTCTGTGCTGTCTGTGCCTTCTGCCACCTAAAGCGTCACCAAATAGCTCGCAGGAGACCACGCATTCCTGAGGTTTCTGACATCCGCCATCTTCCGGAACAGTCTTTTGCAATCAAAACATCAAAACAGCAGCATACTTTTCAGCCCTTAAAGAACTGGAGCTGCGGCTCGTTTGGCATAAAAAAAAAGGAAGTTATGCAATTTTCATGGAAATCAGTAGGAATCTGTACTCAGAAGAACTCAGTGTAGGCCAAACGCTCCCAAAATGTCCAGCCTCAATGAGCTCTCCATCACCAACCTTGGTGTTGTGCAGCTGCTCCACGGCCTGCGCCGATGCCCACGTGTGCGAAATTGTAGCAGACTTCAACTCACTTCATCCAAAGTGCACATTCCAAGAGTTCAGTTCAGTCTCATTATGTCAATCATTATGTTTTATTTGTCATTCGACTTTGAGCTCTTTCGCTCAAGAAATGAAAAGGCCACCCCAGCCTTTGCCATGTTTTCCCGGTTCTTCAACTCCACATACGCCACGCGCTGACCAGTCGAATCTACCACAAAGCGCACAGCACCAACGCCACCGAATAGCGCGAATACCAGGCGAACCTGAAGACGGGATTGCTGCACAGCAACCTCAAAAAGGTTGCTTCTGTGAGCATGAAGAACAAATACCGACAAAGACACGCAGGAACATAAATTCATTCATATACAGTATATACATATATATATATATATGATATACTGCGAAAGCATGTAATATTCGCCATTGTTTACAGGGTGACAATTGTGTAGGTCGATGATATTAGATTTACACACGACCCCTAAATGGCGGATAATGGCGGGGGAGGTGACTTAATTAGTATACCTCCTTGCTCCAGGTTCCTTACCCATCTTACTCCTATGATCTCCTATGATCATAGGAAGGAAATTGCTTGGCTTGCATTCAAGAAGGTGTCTGGTTGTGATCTAGTAAAAAAAATGTTTTAAAAAAAAACCTTTGAAGCTTAAACTTAAAGTATCCTAGAATAGGTTTTCCACTGGTGGGCAAGGGAACGACCAAAAGTTGGACACATGGGCATTCGAAACATTTCGAAACGCTTCCAGGCTCCAGCCTGTTGCTCACGCCAGCTCCTAGGGAAGCCCTTCACCATGATGCAGGGAGAAGTCGGTTTAAAGTTGGAAGCCTTGGACCCGGACGAAGAAAATGAAGAAAGCAGGCCTTTGTAAATAACTATCGGAACTACTTTACAAAATTAATTTCATGTATATTTTATGATATTTTATTATATATATATATACTTTATTGCATAATTGCGCTCTGGTGTGGCCCAACAGAAAGGTCACTGAGAAGCCAATTGTCATCAGCCGCAACGTGGCCAAGTTGCCGTGGATTGACCGCTGAAAGAGCTTGGGTTGGAGAGTGCTTCCTGTCTCGCCCAAGCAATGCTTGCCAAAATTGTGCGGAGAATGAGTGACTTCTGCCACAATGGTAAACTCTGAGAGTCTGAGCGATTTCGATGTAAACTCTGAGAGTCTGAGCGATTTCGATGCAGTTAGATTCTCTCACACAACTACCATGGGTGGGCTCCATCATGGGGTGTGGACTTTCTCGTCAGTTCGCAAACCACATCGAAGGGAGTCGATGAGCGTCGCAAAACTGGATTGTTTGTATGTTGCAAATGCTAAACTTTGAAATCCTCCACAAAATGCAGCTGTTGCAGTGGAGCATTACCACATAGGTTCCTTGTCATTGTCTGCCCTCTACGACCCAAGCCTCTATCAAGGCCTGCAAGCGGGCCTTTAGCTTCTCAACGTTACCCTGCCAAGCTGCAAATTTGGTACGATGCATTTGCAAATTTGGTCCTCCCTTGAAGCTTGGACCAAGTCATGACAGGCAACTTCTTTCCGAGCACAGCAGCTACGTCCTTGCTCTATAGGGTTTTCACATGTCAAGAGCAAGAGGAGGAATAGAAGGTGGAGACATGTGGAGACAAGATTAAGAAGTGCTGAATTCATTGTGTTCCAGGACAAGGGCCTCTCTATACAAGTAGCATTTCTTTAGATCTGATTTCACGAAATTGGGCCTGGCCTGCGCGAAAACTGCAAAGGTCAATGGCCCTTGTACTAACGCAGAGGATGCCCACTTCGCACCCTGTGCAGAGCGGCCACCTCCCATCAGAAGAAGCCTGGTAGCTCAGCGTCTTCGTAGCTGCATTCATGGCATTCCTCTTCTCTGAATTTTCAATTTTGTTTCGGCCCTGGTGTGATAAGACTGAGGATGATGCGCTAATGGGAATCACCTCACTGGGTATATTTTATATATATATATACAACTTCAAGCTTGATGTAAAAGTTGTTGCAAATTCAATTAAAGTTTCCGAGAAAAGGGGCGGGTACTCATTTACCCATGGCTGTCTCAATTCAAAAGGTGTCAAAATTCAAGTCTCAGCAGGAGCTTCGGATCTGTATTCTGAGAAGAGTCACATTTGGTCGACCGTGTTCCAAGCTGCATGGAGAACGGAGTTTGGTTTAGATGGATTTGGTTGTGTCCACAAATTGGCCCGCGCAAACATAACTCACTAAGCCGGGTTCAAAAAAAAAATGTGCATCACTGTATACTGTTTGTACTATATTTAATATTCATATACACATCTTTGCAAGCATGTACTCACAAACGAGTCAATACATGCGCAATACATCGCAATACTATGCATATATATACATACATACATGTGTGTGTGTGTGTCTGTCTGTCTCTCTGTCGGTCGGCCGGCCTGCCTGCCTGTCTGTCTGTCTATCTATCTGTCTGTCTGTGCATGCAAGAAAGCATTGGCATCTTGGTCGCTCAAGGCACACAGTCTTTTACGTAGCAAGGGGAGTTGTGGTTACACATTGAGACTCTTGAGACGTAAGATGTCAAGAAATTATAGAAATCATTCTTCTGTTTCAATACCCCATTGCTGATGCCAACACAGAAAGAGCATAATGCTCTCGGCGCCAACTGGACCTTGTGAAGCCGCATTCAATGGCGATGGGTTCCTCAGCCACTGATCAAGTTGAAAGAAATTGAAATTTTAAAAGGCATGTAAAAGCAACCTTCACTGGAGTAGAAATCTACAGTCGCAACAGAATCTATATTATATATATATATATACATACATACATATATATATATATATTATATATATATACCAGGAGCATTTACTATACAGGTTTCATTTGTTTTGCTCCTCATGTGACAAATGCGACAAGTCTGTAACCATAGTCAGTTGTGGTTTTGCACTCTGGGCTGCTCAATCTCCCTCTTTCACAGCATCATATAGCTGCAGAGTGTGTTTGGAGTGGGTCAGTGGACATTCCGTAAAAAGCTACCTGCCACACCTGCCTGAGCCTACCTACTGGACATGATGCAAAACTGGGATACCCTGCAGCCTGTGCTTGCAGTGCATCAGACAGGTTGGAGTTTTGCAACCTCTGACTGAAGAATCACAGGTCATACGAGGTGATCGGAAGAAGTGGTATAGGAAGCTGATCGTGCAACTGTTGCGCTTGGACTTGCTGACTTGCCAAAAAAAACAAAGTGCGTCCCACATTGCTACTGGCTGTTCTCACCAACGTCTCGCCTCTCGGAGAGTGACCAGTTGCCCTGCACTCCGCCTGTAATCGTCATGGCCACAGTAGAAGGCATTTGTTCAGCTTGCTCAGCTTGCTCAGATTGCTCAAAAACTCAGACTCAGAAACTCTGAGAAGTTTGCCATGATTTGCTCATTTTTGCTCCCAAGGCATTGGATCTGACCCTACTAATGCAACTGTTGTTCACAGCATAGCCTTGGAGCGTGTTGCGCAATTTCATTGCATTTTTGATGATGGCTAATGAACGAAGATACTGTGCAAGACCGAATCTCAAGAATAAGAATCAATCAGAACAATATTGGATTGGAACGTGGAAGGTTGAACGTGTTGGAACGTATTGGATACAGTCCTTGCCGTCCTTGCCGTCCTTGCCCTCCTTGCCTTCCTCTTCCTCCTCCGCAAAGGCGGCCAAGAGACCCACAGCCTCTTCGTGTGAGGAGAAGCGCACCCAGCCCTGCACCGTCGGCAGAATTGCATAATTCCCAGCCGTTCAAGATTCATGCGTTAAAGCCGTTTTAGCGACGTATAAGAACAGTGTCCCACTTCAGGTTTTGGCCAGAGGTAAGTTTTCTGATGTAAGAAAAAGAATCAAATGCAGACTATCCCAAGTCGTCTATAGAAAACAAAAATGGAATGGTGTTTTGAGATTGTTTGGAGAATCTCTTGCCTCCACATACCAATAAGCCCTGGATGCGACCTCTTTTCACAGGATGTGCGTGCTTCCTATTTGATGAGTTTGGAACTGTGCTGGCAATTGATTGTTATGTTACGCAACCAAAACTTTCAAACTTTGAATATCTGAAAATAAAATCATTGTGGGTTGAATATGTGTTATTGCTTCAAATGCAGCTTGGAAAGGGTGTTCCGTGGTCCTTCAAATGCTGAATATATTGAAACGGAAAGAGTCCCGCCTTGCCGTTGAGCTCTGTGCTTCCTGGGTCCTTCAAGAACCCGGCTCCTTCAGGATGACCAAAGCCTACAATGAAGCCGAGTATCTTCACACATGCCGGCCCCGGGCAAACAGGACAAGTATGTGTTCAAGATTGTTCAAGTATATGTCATTATATGATATTATACGTCTATCGTGACCCTTTGAAGTCACCACTGACTCAGCCCTCGCTTATCGCCGATAGACTATTAGATATGTTGCGTAGAAAGCGCCGGATGGGAGGGTAGAATCTGAATCGTGGTCGTCCATCTCTGTCTTGGTTCTTATCACCTGATATTTGGGCTGAAGATTTACAAGCCTGTTCCAAAGCCCTATCCAGCACAAGAACAAACCGGGGCAAACTGGGGATCGATGTTCTGAGGTACCGAAGCATGTATGGCCAACGTATGGCATCAACATGCTTGAACAAAGGCTTGCAGCATCTTGCAGCTGGCTTTCACGAAGTCTTTAGGTCAGGATCGGTGAGGTCTGTTCTATCAGAGCTTGCAAAGCGGCCCTTGCCTTGAAGCCATTCTCGAAGCTGGGTTTCAGTGTAGTCCTAGCAGTTGAGCATAGTTGCTTTTTTTTGCCATTTTCCCAACCGCTTAATGTCTTGCAAATCAAATTTCCCTTGCATTCACTCATCACAATAGTGATTCCATGTGATTCCAGTTTGCAGGCATCCTCACTTCTGCACCTTGCTCCCTACATACAATCTGAAGTGGGGTGGCCACTAAAGCATACTAAACCAAACTAAACCACTAAACTAAACTGCTCAGTAATCAGTGTTGGGGTTTATCTGGTGTCTCTGCCTCTCCGACATCTTCACCCCACCACTGCCCTGCACTCAATATTTCACCCAGTTCTTTCACTGTTGGGACCAGTCCGAATATATAGTGCAACTTGCACATCTTGAAAGCATTTTAGAGTTGGCAAAGAGAAGCTTGAGGCCTTAGGCCTGAGACCGTGCCTTCATAGCACATAGTCGCATCGCATACACATTTTTATACTACATCATGACCTCCATCATGGAATATCATTGCACCCTCGTCGCAAAAATAAAACTTCACATATTCTTTACATCATAAGGCCAAGATCGTTCAGCGAGTGGTACAGTATGACAGCATGTCTCGTTGGCAACGGCGTGAAGCTTTTGGATGGTCGCAGAATTGTTCCAGTTGGCAAAGGAGATGGCGCTAGTCGTCCATCACGACCTGCTTCGAATTCTTCAAGATGCGATGATTCGTGAGGAGGGCCTCCTTTGTGATCAATGCTTCAATAGCCTTCAATCCTGCAGGGACGCCAAGGCAACGGAAACTTTGGTAGGGACATCAGAGTTTCGAAGTAAAATGTAGAGCACTGGTCATTTTCAACCAAGGTTCCAACACGTCCAAAACGCTGCCTATTCCGCTATCAAGTCCAACGTAGTTCAATTTGAATGAAGTCCAAGGCGAAACGTGGTCGTCTAGATGATCTTATCTATATAAGTGCACTAAGCGAAAGCAAATCAAACGGTCTTGCTGTGGGCTGTTTTTGGTTTCGTCCAGGTCCCCAGGTCCCCAGGTCCCCAGGTCCCCAGGTCCAGATCCGAATAGGTGACTTCTACAACGACAGGGATGTGGTCGGATGGGAAATATTCTGACGGCAAAGCAATGCTCTCTCGCAAACGTTCCAACGGTGGTGGATCGAAGGTCCGGGTCGCACGCAGGCATCTCGTATCAATTAGGGTGTAGTCCAAGCATTCCTCTCAAGCAAGATTCGCAAAAATATGGTGGGAGACCAAAAAGGATCAAGCCTTGGGCTGGCATCTGACCCAGAACACACACTTTTGAGATCTGAAAGATTCTGGAAGTATGAAAGGAATCGGTTGGGGCAACATAACAGCGGGAGATGCCCAATGTCGCAGGAGATTAAAGCCCCTTATAATCTAATTATTGTTGTCACAGTCGTCATCACCATCAAATTGCCATGAGTGTTGGACAGCTGACACTGCCAGCATATGAACTCTTCACCACAGGACTCAAATTGGCTCTTGGGGAAAATGAGGACACAAGTCGAGTCTACAGTTGGCTGTCAAAGACTTCATTTAATGGATTCTCCTGGAAATCTCCAGTGAAGTTGGTGACTTCAATGTGATCATTCCTCAGTTCAAACGCTGGCAGTCTTTGTTATAGCTCTATCGCAGGTTTTGGTGATTATGGCACCCTCATCACTTGGACATTGGCTTCTGGACCGCTTGAACATGGGGGATCACTTAGAGCTTTTTAGGTTCACTTGAACATGGGATTCCGGGTCACCTGAACATTAGACACTTGGACACCCCTCACACCTTTAGGGTTTGACACTTAGGGGACAGGGGGCAGGGACATTGGGGCATGGGGACACGGCCCCACCCGCCCTGTCCCCCAAGTGTCGAACCCTAAAGGTGGGAGAGTTGTTGATGAACTGTGGTTCTTGTGCTCTGTCCCCATGCCCCAATGTCCCCATGTCCTCATGTCCCCCCCGTCCCCTAACTGTCCAAGCTTAAAGATGCGTGAGTTGTTGATTGTGGTTCTTGTGCTCGGGCCTCCGTGCCCCCATGCCCCCATGCCCCATGTCCCCCTCACGGAGACACGGGGACATTGGGCATGGGAACATGGGGACGACGCAGACAGGGATGTCAACAGGGTAATAAAACGATTTGACAGCTGTTTTTTCCTTTTGGAACTGGGGAAACTCAAGTCGAAATCCACAGTGCACAGAGCAGAGCCGCGCTTTTTCCATCTGTGAGATTGTCAACAACGGCAACAACTTCCGTGGACCCTGTCTTAAAGTCGTCAAGAGCGCCCCCTGTTGAGCATAAGCGAGCATGTGCAACATGTCAACAACGGCAACAAGTTCCGTGGACCCTGTCTCAAAGGCGTCAAGAACATTATAAGCCCCCCTCTCACACCCCGTGTTGAGCATAAGTGAGCATGTGCAACACAACCACAACAACAACAACAACAACCACAACCACAACCACGACAACGACAACGACAACGACAACGACAACGACAACGACAACGACAACAACAACAACAACAACAACAACAACAACAACAACAACAACAACAACAACAACACCAGCAGCAGCAGCAGCAACAGCAACAACAACAACAACAACAACAGCGGCAGCAGCAGCAACAGCAACAGCAACAGCAACAACAACAACAACACCAGCAGCAGCAGCAGCAGCAGCAGCAACAGCAACAGCAACAGCAACAGCAACAGCAACAACAACAACAACAACAACAGC
>Ga0126342_10009817_pt1 | contig 17140 bp, 11 predicted proteins | sample Cyp1metagenome_FD_92528 | JGI IMG/M metagenome (GOLD analysis project Ga0126342, IMG submission 92528) | Coral microbial communities from Lord Howe Island, Old Settlement Bay, Australia - Cyphastrea 1 metagenome | ecosystem: Host-associated > Invertebrates > Cnidaria > Coral ... | reverse complement strand
TTGACTAACTCTTTCCCTGACTAACTGTTTCTTTGACTAACTCTTTCTTTGACTAACTCTTTCCCTGACATTCTAAAAGTCCGTAACACGGAAGTTTCTCCCCCTAAACTTCCTTTGATAAGTCATAAGACCATAAAATACATCCCCATTGCTACTGGCTATATAAACCATCTCTGAAGATCCAAAAAACTTAAATCCTTTTTGGCTTCTCTGCGCAGGACGCGCGCGGCGTTGGTGGCTATCCACAGCGGAAGCCCCAAGCAGTGGGTGAACTCAGCTGCGGGAATGGGAGATCTTTGGGACTGCAATGGGATGATTGGGGATGATATCTGGTTGGTGGTGACTGGAACCATGGAATTTTATGGCTTTCCATATATTCTGGGTAAATTATAACGACCTCACTGCGACCGAGCCCTGGAATCATGGTGAATGTATGGGAAATCATCCCCAAATGGCCGCAAGATTCAGGTTAGTGAATTATTATAATTTGCCCAGTAATATATTGGGAATGTCATCATCCCAACTGACAAATACTTTTCGGAGGGGTTGAAACCACCAACCAGATATGATATAATTCACCCTCATCAGTTCAGCGAGTTTTATGTTCAAAGAACTTGACATAATTTTCCACCCACCATACTAATCGGGATCCAACATTAATATGGATTTGCTGAAAATGATGAAAGACACATGGGTTCATTTTTTTTTGAGTTCCCAGGTTCAAGCAAATCCAAGGTGAGTGAGTGGTTCATTTCTGGCTAATTTTCTGGCTAATAGCCATGTCATGACCCAGTTGTAGTACCCGGGTATACCACTCAATGGGATGATCCACCGATGGTTAGGGGGTGATCTAACCATCTGACATGGAGGATATCCCATGGCGGCCGCTGATTGGTGGTGACTGGAACCATGGAATTTGATGACTTTCCAGAAACAGTTGGGAATGTCATAAGCCCAACTGACGAGTTGTCCATCATTTTTCAGAGGGGTAGGGTTGAAACCACCAACCAGGTATTATAACAAATAACTATGGAACAAAACAATTTTTAGTGGGTAAATCAGCGAACTAGAAGGCCATGTTCAATAGCAAACTGTTGACATAACCAGAGGGTAACCAGCAATATGCGACATGTTAAAAAAATATGGTTGGTGCTAGTTTCTTCAACCGAGAAACTAGCACCAACCAGGTATAAGAAATGATGATTTGGGGAAAGGATGAGGATTTCAGCAACGGTAGGGTAGTTGGGGTTCAGCTCGTAGCGTAATTTTTGCCCCCCCTTGGGACATATAGTTCATGGCATTTTATAGCTACCCTCTGGTCAACTAACATAGCTGAGGAAAAGCTTTTTGAAGGTAAATCAACTATAAATGACAATTTTCCATAGATAATATTAAATTACCAGAGGGTACCTTTCTTTCCACATGGTACTTAAGTTCAGTCAGGGTCAGGGCTTGGGATAGATAGGTGCTTCTTGGCATAGGCTGCAAAGGGTGTTAGTCACGTCTCATGATACTGTGGATGGAAGAAGCCCTGCATCAGATGGTAAATGGTTTATCCCGTTATAATATGTTATAATCCCATTATTTACATTTTTTAATAGTTACCAACTGGTGCAGGATTTCTTAACCATCCACAGTATCTCATGATATTTTCCGTTGCGCAGTGGCAATCGTGGCAACGGAAATCATAGGTCCGCAAAAAAAAAAGTCCAGTCGAGCAGCCACCAGCAATCCATGGGAGTTGAGGAGACTTCACGTTTGGATACAGTAACACCTGGTAAACTAACAGTTTGCTATTGCAAATGGCCATTGAAATAGTGGATTTTCCCATTGAAAATTGTGATTTTCCATCGTTATGTAAACGTTTACCAGAGGGTAACACCTGACATGGACCCTGAAACATGGACAGGATTTGCAAGTGGAAACTGATCTTCGGGTGCGAAATTTCAAGGAACGGCATGTTCTTCAGCAATTTACGATGATTGGATCTGCGTGCCTGCTTAGAGTTCAGGGGTTGACTCACCCGATCGAAGTGTTCTAGGGCAACCCCCCAGGAACATTGGGATTGCAGGGGTCCATCTCTGCGTTTTTTCCTTGCCAACAGGAGCTTTCACAGAGTGATCAGCAGCTCTTGCAAGATGCAGTGAAGCAAAGGTGCCCCGGGCAGTGGATGGAATGGGTTTGTTTCAAGACCTCAACCGGGACCCACACATTTGATAAAATGGGTTGAACCCCAGTATCTAAGTTTGAGCAGATTCCCACATTTGATCTATCTATTACATATATAATATACAAATATGTTCAGTTAGGATATAGATTTATCCTTCAATTCATGGGGGACTCCTTGCCACTTTAATAAGGGGTACCTGTTAGTTTGCAAACGGGAAAGCTTTGCCCTAGCCCATCCCCCTAGTGGTTTCCGGCTTTTTGTTACTTGCGCATGCCCACCGGGGGTGATTGGAGGTGCCTTATCATTCTCAACATTTTTTCCGATGAGAAGTGCAATTTTGCGGCATACCAGCATACCATTTTGGACACACCAATATTATGTCACTATTTTATTCGTGATACCGATACCATTCTCATCGCATGATCATCGCATTGCTCATCAGACACATTTAATATCATTCAAAACCGGGTTACTATTCAATGAGGTTGCCTTCACATCCTGACATTCTTAAAGATAATCTGGTTTGGAACATTTTTTTCCCATAGATTGGGAATAATAATCCCAACTGACTAAATTTTTCAGAGGGGTTGAAACCACCAACCAGTAATAAACACTTTGGTTGGTGGTTTCAAATCGCTTCTATTTTCCTGCCGGGAATGATGATCCGACTTTTCGACTTCTGGGATGCAACGCAGGGTGAATCAGCTATGCATGTCGAGCTACACGGCAAGTGGCTTGGCGTTGCGGCTTCATCTTGCCGAATGGTTTTCATGGTGGATTTTGGGATGAACGAACACATGGTGATTTAACGATCAATTTTGTGCCGGAACATGTTAATAATTCTTAATAAATACATATATTATTGATAAACAAATATTAGTGCATTAATATTTAATATTAGTCGGATATATTAAGGGGTTTTCGATGCCTATGATGGGTATTAAACCATGGCTAACTGGGTAATTTCCACGAAAACATGGAGGGTTTTAATGAGAAAACCACCGAAGCAAATGGCGGACTTTCCAGCAAACCATGGTTTGATCCGGTCAAAACATTTCTTGGTGGTGCAGTGTTTCTATGTTGGATCACTGCAAATACATGTGGTTTTTTGCTGTATTTTTGGTGGCTAGGACTATAGTTATATAGTGGTTTAACATCGGCAGTTCTTGGTGGTCAATTCTGGGATCAGATTTTGTTATCTTTCTGCAGAGGTCAAACAGCACTTTTGGTGCTTAGAAGCAGGGTTTTCTCAATGTTTGGAAATCAGTGGAAAGAAATCTAAGGTCCCTCGAACTGACATTTTGGCCCCGGCCTTGTTTCATGCAACAAAACCCCTGGGGATTGACCTGTAGAAGACGTGGATTTGAGGCGGCAATTCCTGGTCATGGGGATGATGAATTTTGGCTCAACCGTGGGTATTTAGCCTCTGGTAAACATACAAAAAGCTATGGAAAATGGCTCATTTATAGTTGATAAAAACCTGGTTTACCAGAAGGTATCACATATCATATGATATCCTCATTGTAATCCCATCTATAACGCATTTCCATACATTTCCCATATATGTATGTAAAAGAAAACCTCATGCCTCCTGATCAAACAGATCCCCACCATATGCCATCAAATTATTATTTTTTTTTAAATTAAAATAATCCCCACTATCATACAGTACATATATGTGATATATACATAATCATATATGCAATGTGGAACCCCCCAGTGATGTTTGTTGGTTTATAAGCCCCATTGACTGTAGTTATTTGCATATCATAAACCCTAGTTATTGAAGTTATGCTCACCAACTTAGCTATCGGGCCTCACATTGTAATCTTTGATATTTACCTAATATTCTTGCTAATCTTACAGTAAATGGGATTTACAATTATCAATGATAGTAAAATGGGATTCTATAACCCAATATATCACTAGTTTAGCAATCACATTGTATATATATATATATTATATGTCATCTGTATCTTAACCGATCCTATACCAGGCCTGTTACCAAAACGCTGAGGTTTTCAACGACGGCAAGTGCTTCGCTTCGGCGAGGGCCCAGCCGCAGCCAGTGGCTATGCGACAGGGCGGCGTCAGGCGGGCAACGTGTTGGTGAAAAAGGGCCCGAACTTTTCAGGTGAAGTATTTCTTATTATGTTTACCCTCTGGTTATTTAACATAGCCATGGAAAATGGCCCATTTATAGATGGTTTACCTATTAAAAATGGTGAGTTTCCATGATTTTCCATGGCTATGTTAAATAACCAGAGGGTAATTTATATATGTTTACCTCTGAAATGGTGATATGTTCCATAGCTATGTTGGTTTACTAGAGGGTATCATCCCCATTTTTCTTGGTTAAATGCTACGAATGTGGTTAAAACAATGTCATAAACTACCCATGACTGGGAATGGTAAGCATACCACCTATTTATGGTTATTTAACCACTATATATTTTTATATGTGTTTATAGTATATGTTTATTGATCTATATTTATCTAGATATTATTCATGGGATTTTGGATGGCATATGGAATGACCAGGGACTTAGAAAAGTGAAGATTATGACATATTATTCATGGGATTTTCATGGAGATGAATGGCATATGGCAACGTATGAGATATCCATTTTGCAGTCTTCTTTTTGTAACGGTGGACACACACTGAGTAAAACCCGTTGATAGTTGGGATTTACCTCCTGAATATCACAAGTCCCGTTACGAAAAAAAACATCATTGATTATCCCATAATATATCATCATTTCATGGGAAAGTCCCATAAAACAATCCCATTGTTAAAATCATAATTATCATTGCTAAACTAGTGATATATTGGGTTAGGGAATCCCACTTTACTATAATTGATAATTGTAAATCCCATTTACTTAAGATTAGTAAGAATATTAGGTAAATATCAAAGATTACAATGTGAGGCCCGATAGCTAAGTTGGTGAACATAACTTCAATAACTAGGGTTTATGATATGCAAATAACTACAGTCAATGGGGTTTATAAACCAACAAACATCACTGGGGGGTTCCACATTGCATATATGATTCTGTATATATCATATATATGTACTGTATGATAGTGGGGATGAATTTTAAAAATTTTCATCATTTAATGGGATATATTAGGTAAATATCAAAGATTATCCTCTGGTAATTTAGCATAGCTATTGAAAATGGCAATTTTTCATGGGAAAATCAACTATAAATGGTCATTTCCCATAGCTATGTTAAATTGCCAGAGGGTAATTATAATCCATTCGGCAAGATGATATTTCTGATGCCTTCTGGTAAATATCAAAGATTAATCACCCATGAATAATGGGATATATCCCATGAATAATCAATAATTAATCTGGTTGGTGGTTTGGAACATTTTTTGTTTTTCCATGTACTGGGAAGAATAATCCCATTTGACTTTCATATTTTTCAGAGGGGTAGGTCAACCACCGACCAGTAATGGGATATATCAGAGATTATTAATTATTGATTATTGATATATCCCATGAATATATCCCATTAATGGATACTATCCCATTAATGGATACTATCCCATTAATGGATACTATCCCATTAATGGATACTATCCCATGAATACTCCCCATTGAGATCGAAAAAATCGCGGATCGCAAATCCGACCAGTCGGGATGTTGCGAGGTCGCTGAAGAGGCGATCCGCTTCAACCACCTCTACGCCTTGGCACAGGCGACACGGAGACAGGATCTGGAAAAGGTACAAAAACCAGAAAAGGACCCCGAAAAATAGTTTTTTTTTTTTTTTTTTTTCGTAGGTGTTTTTTATTTTCAAGTTTTATATAGTTGTTTTTTTAAAATCAAGTCTTAATGGTTATAATCAAGTTATAATCTGGAAGATTTGGGGGTTTAATGGGTATGGAGGAGTTCGCCAAGAACAACAGCTGCACCAGCTGGTCGTCACGACCAGCTGGTGCTAAGACGAGCACTTCAATTCATTGCGATTGACCCGGCCTGGTAAACTAACATAACTATGGAAAATCACAATTTTTTTATGGGTAAATCAACTATAAACTGTCATTTTCAATAGCTATGTTTGTTTACCAGAGGGTAAATAGGGATGTTGTAACCTGACCTGCTATATTTTTTGGCGAGGTATCTAAGATTGGCCATGGTTAATAGGTGACAAAAAATACCCAGTGACGAAAACACCACTTGGGAAAATTGTAGGTAGGGGATATACCAGCTAGTTTTAAAGGGATTGCTCTAAGCCACTACGTGAACCGCAAGAACTACCCATTTAAATGGATGATAGCCATAAAGCTTAAAGAAGGGCTTCGCAACTGAACGTTGGCTATGAAATAGTGGGCCTTACCATCTGGTTTATTCCTGATTGTAGCCCGCAATAGGAATGCCTATGAATCAACCAGTATTTCATAGGGTGGGATGGGGGTATTTTCCATGGCTCAAGTGGCTGAATATAAGTTGGATTTTTCACTATATAGCTGGATTCATAATGATTATTACCCACTTGAGCTATTCCCGGGATGCACCTAGCAATTTTCTGAAGTGAAATCCAACATTTTGACTGTTGAATTGAGTGGCTAAACGAAAAAAAACAAATCAGTGGAATGTATGCCAGAAACATGGAACACTTGATTATCTACACAGCTTTTGGATTTGCCCATGACATTCAGTTGATCAATCATTTAGTATATACTAAAACCCCAAGAAGATTAAACAAAGTATATTCGCCTCTAGATTTTTGGATCGGATTTGACCAAATTCGATGGTATTCCCATTCTAATCCTCATCCGTATCCTGAATTTGGCGAACTTCCCATCAATCACCATTTTTTTCCCAGGATAAACAACGGGTTTTCCCAGGGTTTGAGGTGTTTCGCATCCAAAAAAATTGGAGGTCCCGGTAACCGCGGTTCGCGGTTCAAGGCCTCCATTGAGGGGCGCTTGAGCTTCGACCCGCCGCAGAGGGCCAACTCGGTGGCCCTGGGACAGGCGGGGTTTTAACCCTATGGTCATTGCTGTTTGTTGCTGGGAGACTGAAGACTGTTACCTGGGTGGTTAATATACTGTTAATAATGGTTAATATATGGTTATTATATGGTTAATGATAATCTGGTTGGTGGTTGACCTACACCTCTGAAAAATGGTGGAGTGAAAGTCAGTTGGGATGATGACATTCCCAACTGAATGGAAAAAAAAGAGAAGAGACAGCAAACAATGAGCGCAGCATGCCTAGTGAGATTTTTCTGTGGTGATTCTTCTGGGGGATTTATCTGGGAGAAGATTTTGAGATGAGCCCATTTGATCAGTTCATATTAGTTCCATAAATCTACCATATGTCCAAACGTTCGCCTGCGAGAAAAATATCCATAAAGCCTACGAATGGTGGCGAACTAGCCGCGAATCCTACGTGAAATATCCATGGTTCAGGGGGATAAGTATGGGATTTTCATCCACTTACAACTGCAGTGAACTAAGCTACTAAGTGGGATGAACCACCAGGTATCTATGGTGGACATATCGTGGGCATGACCATGGAAAGGTGGGATTTACCCTGAAGAATGGTGATTTACCCGGTTACTTATTATATTTTGTCATAACCCCCAACGAACTATCTCGAGCCAATCAACATGTTATAACCTACTTACGATTCGTGGGTAGTTCACCACCAAGTCTTTTTTTCTGGGAGAATTCTACAGGAGGCCCCAGTTCGTTGGTGAAGTTGGTGAACATTATCGTCCAATTCATTTGGGTTGCTTAGGGGTATATATATATATATATTTATGCATATATATATATATGTATATAACTATATATATGTATATAATTATAATATATATATATATAAATTATATACATAATTATATATTTAATTATATATATAGTATTCTAGAGGGGACTATGAATCAACAAACATAACTTGGCACCATCCTGGATCCTGTAGATTCTGATTGTTGAGTTGGGATCAAGAGAACTGCGATTGAATGGATGTTCGAAATTTCGATGCAGGTTCTATGGGTGAGTTCTATGATATTTCCCAGCAAAACCGTGGCTTTGGTACCTGAAGAAGACACACATTAGATGGTTTATAACCTCATTATTCCTGTTCAAATGGTCAGAAATTGGGGGTCAATCCTCCTTTTTCATAGCTCAATGGATGCCCATTTTGATGTCAATGGAACGCGGAATGAGAATTATGGGGGAGTAACCATTTCAAAAGGACTGTAGTTCAGGTCGGTGAACTTTTTGTAATTTGTTCAGGTAAATGGTTACTGGGTAAAGGGACAGGTTGGATATGATTACCTGGAGGTTTTACCCATGTGTTTGAATCCCCAGATTGTTCCAGATTCATCCAATGATCATCCTCGATTTCCATCATATACCCATATCTGGGTAAATTATAACGACCTCACGGCGACCTCACTGGAATCATGGTTAATAAGGGAAATGGCCTTAATTCAGGTTAGTGAAATATTGTAGTTTACCCAGCCATATTAGTATCCGTTAAACCACCATGAAATGCCCCCATTTTCTGCGTAAATCGCCATGGGAAATTTCCCAGCATCACAAACAGGTGGTACGCTGTATGCAGGCGGGGTCCCAGGGATCATTGAGCTTTCTCAATAGCTGGATGGTTTATTTCATGGAAAATCCTTTATTAAAATGGATGTTTTTTTTGGGGTACCCCCCATGGCTTAGGAAACCTCCAAATTTGTTGAACTATGATTGAATGTAACTCAACAAAAGATATGTTTGATGGGGGTGTTGAAGCATGTCATGTTGAAGCCATCATTTCAATCCCAGATGAAGAACGCCTGTTGATGATTTAGGGCTTCCCCCAAAAAGTGATACATAGTTCTTAAATTGGTACCCCCTTAACGTTATAGGAAACACCTAATCCCAATTATCTCTTAGAAGTAAGGGCCATGATATCTTGTAGGTTTTTCCTGAATTTTTACGGATTGAGCAATGGACAATCCGCCATTTGAAGAGGATATCAGAGGTGTTCGTTCCCATAGACGAAAGAATCAACTGGATATTCCCCTGCTAGGTTCTGATTACATGAGGTAGCTTGGGTTGCTCCCCAGGCTAGGAACAGCTAAAGCTGTTGCTTTGTGGTTGCAGATAGAACTTACCATGTGGCAAGGAAAGCTTTAGCATGGAATGGTTGATAGCCAACTGGGGTATAGTGGAGATTCTGTCCTTGTTGGCTGTGAATGAAGTTCTTCCACGCGGTTTTTTATACATTTTGGTTTTTATATGACCTCATCGGGAATCCGGGTCTATCTGATTTCATTCCGATTCCTTGGGAAATATGTTGCTTCCTTCCCAGTTCCTGATCATTGGTTGTACATCCCATGGCTATCCCACTTGCATTCGCGCATCTTGTCCCAAAGGAGCCATCGCTTGCAAACCCATTGTTTGGGTATGTATATGTGTATATACATATATTATATATAATGTGATTATGTATAGATACATTGTTTTTAATGTTTTATATGCATATATATATATTATACATATACACACACATACGTATATATATATATATATATATATATATTTATACACATTCCATACACCCCATGTTGGTTGGATGTTTGCACGCTGCGCTACGCCATTTTCAGGAACGGCGCTGCTCCATGGATGCCATGGTGCCCTCCCCGGGAATGTCCCACGCGATGCGTCCCAAGCACATGCGCTGCACTTCGGGCTACGTCTGACCCAGCCGCGGAAACGCCCGCAAGGAAACACATTTTGGGATGTCACCAATCATGGGGATTTTTTACATGTATCATGTATGGTTTTCATCTGTTCAGCAGTTTCAAAAATGTGGGTTGATCAAGAGACGTGGAGGTCTGAGCCATCTGGAAGCTTGGACGATCCTTTCTCCAAAATTACATGAAAAATACTGGAGAAAATGATGATCCATTTGGAAGCAGCTAATTTTGCAGACCTACATGGTTGACCGAGTTCGATGAAACCTAGAAATATATGGTGTGGAAATTCCATGAATTTTGGATGGGGATTCTAGCAATTTTGGTGGTTCGTGCGGCTGGGGGGTTGAAATGATGACAGATCTTGATAGATCTGGATGATTTAGGATGCTTCCAGTGACCTCATAGTCGACGGAGCGCCAGAAATCATGATATTTATACATATTTATACATCAATTCGATCGCTTGGTTTTCTCATATTTTCTCAAATATCTTTAAATCTTAGAATGTTCCATCTGGTTATTTAACATAGCCATGGAAAATCACCATTTTATAGCTAGGTAAACCATCTATTTCTATGGGCCATTTGACTTGTCATGACTTATCCAGATCTATGATTTTCCAGCCCATCCACGGCTTTTTTCGAATTCGAGTCGTCACGTGGTTTTCTCCGCTTGTACAGTGAAAATCTGATGCTGGGACCGGCGAGCCACTTGTTTCGAGACGCCGGAAATTCATATGGAAATTCCAGATGTTGGTATATCCCATGATCCCCCGAATGAATTTCCATAGCATTGGATCCCCTATGGGAAATTCAAATTTGGTAGCATGTTGGATATGGTTTGGCTTATCCCCTGTTCCTCCCAAAAGCCCAAAAGGGGGACCGGTTCTAAGAACGTCTTGTTTCAGCATGGTTTTCATCAGGGGATGCACCTCTGCCAGGGAGATTTTGGGAGACTGGGAGAAATCCATATCTTGTCAGGTATTTTTAAAAACCCAAATTGCTAATTCTCAGGCCAAATTGAATGATTTAACGCCTCAAACCAGAGCAACTCTGTGAGTGGAGTGGTACCTGACTCTACTAGTGATTCCTGCCGATGTTTTAAGGTTGGCATGTTTAATACGACCTTTCCTGGATACCTCAGCAATACTGTCCATGAAACACAACTTGGAGGTCTCATCTGCACAAAACTCGCTGCATCGTTAAACATTCTTAAGCTCCAAGTCGAGATCACTCCGTGAGAGCATCTTGCTATATTCAGTGATGCCGTTCCCATAGACTATGAACATTATCAGAGAATATTATCATCATATTTTGAGATCGTTTAAAGACCATTGATCATTGATCAGGTCATGTTATTCTCTGATCCATGTATGGGAATATTTACCAACATTTACCGCCAATATGAACCAGTTATGTAGGTAAAAAATCCTGCACCAAGGAGCATATGGGATCTGATAAAGTTATACATGAGGGTTTCTTGAAATAGGGGCCCAAGTCACCATGCTTGTTTAAATCCTAATTCATGGTCATCCATGACTTGAATGATTTGGGGTACCCAAAAATGATTAACATCCCTCATCTATGTTGGTGAAAACCGATGGCAACTCCGTTCGGAAAATGATCAAAAAAAAGTCCTACAAAAAAGTGGGTTTTCCACATCCATATGTCTACAGGAGGGTATCATTTAACATCACCTTTCCCATACCCTCCCTCTGGTTATTTAACATAGCCATGGTATAGATGGCCCATTTATAGATGGTTTACCTATAAAAAATGGTGATTTTACATGGCTATGTTAAATAACCAGATGGTAATTAAAAAGTAGCTCTAAAGTGACATAAAGACCCGCAGGTGGGCTCGCCCAAGTAGTCCCGGTTGATCGAGAGCAGAGATCTCTGCGACGACAGCTTTTCGTTTTGCGGTCAAAGTAACCCAAAAGCTACAGAAATTCAAGCAACTATAAAAAACAATTGAGATTCTTGACCATTTTTGAGACATCCCGTTTTTGTTTCATTTTGTCGTTTTTTTTTCTCGAAATTTTGGGTTACTTTTAGAGGTTTCTCTGGTGGATTTTGCTTTAAGTCTGCTTGGATAAGGCCTTTCATCATGGATTGTGCCTTTCCGAAAAAATGGCCTCCGGGCGAGTCAAACCACGCACGGACGCACGGACGCCAGGATTTTTGCGTCTGTCGCATTCGGAAGGCAGGGCCCCTTGGCCTAGCCATACATATTCTATATAATTATATAATTATATATAAATTATAATCATACAATTGTATATGATTGTATATGTATATTGTTCGTTATCTATAGGGGATAGATGGATAGGACCTGCTACACATGACTCATATTTGATGTAAGTATCAGCCTGATATCACCTGCTGCACCGTGACTTTCACCAAGTAAAACGGTGATGGGCGTGACTGGCGGCCGAGTGAATCTTTCATATATTACAATATATGGATGAAGAAAATATACCGTAGGGATCGCTGGTCTTAAGTAACATAGATATAGGTTGTATGATGTTGTATATATTTGTATATATTTGTATATAGAAAGCCAACGGTTTTCCACGGAAAATTATCTATAAATAGTGGGTTTCCACATCTATATATTACTTAACCGGAGGGTAACATGTATTAATGGTCAATACCAAAAACAACTTCCACTCCATCTATGGTTTCGTGGGTCTTAAATTTTCGACCTCACCACCGATGATGACTATGTGGACCCTACCTTCGCGGGCTTAAGATATCCAGATTGACCGCTAGGTCATGTTTTGCATGACTCCTATAAACATTGGATGGTTTATCACTAAACTAACACTAAAAGTTCTGGGTCCCGTCGATCTTCTATTCTGCTTTGTCTTTTTTGTAGCCAATTTCGTCTCCAAATTTGGACCTCCAAAATCCTCTGGTGATCACATTTTTGTTGAGCCCTGGCCTTTCATGGATCCTGGTGGCGGATTTTCGCGCACGGGTGTTGCGGGGAAAAACGAACTCTGCACGGCTGCAGAGGGTTCTCCAGAGATTGACGTTCGTGTGTTACCTACCCTCCCCTCAAAATGTACTGGTAACAGGAAATAGACAGGGATATGACCGGGAGATGGATGAAGGAAATCTTGGGGGGAGACTCTCCGTTCGTGGCAATCGAACATTCCCCTTATTTAGTTCGTTGCTTTTCCCAGCGATCAACTAACTCATTGACCTCTGGGATTCCCCAGCTTGGTTTTAACTGAGCAGAAACTCATCCGTTCGCCCGGTATTTTTTTTTACCATATTTTACCATATTATGTTATCCATGTTTATTGTAGTGGTGTATCTTGGGGTGCTCGCGCGCTGTGTTTTTAAGGTGTTTCTATTTGGGTTCTTGGGTGAAACGAAAGGATCTACCAGACATTTCAGGCAACGATTAGGAGTCTCGCTTTGGGATTCTCACTATACTGTTTGAACATTTTTGAACTTTGGTGGATTTCTAGTGATGCTTGTTTCTACAGTTTCTATCAGTTTCTTATACTTTCTTTAATTATTTTAATGACTGATGTTCTTTCTGCAAATAGTATCCGCAGAGGTTTCAATCAAAGACTTCCCCAAAGGTTTCTACCCGTTAGCCATCGGCCATAGCGGTTAGGGGTGACGGATAGACACAAGCAATATAAAATAAGCCATATGTATAGTCATCCTGGAGTAGAGATAGATTAATTTCATAAAACGGAATATCTATGAAAATCCACTGTTCTAGTACTTCAGGATGATATAATATTCATATGGTGCCCACCGAAGAGGGGTAGCGTATATGGGGTATTTACAGGCCAGAGCCTAGTGCCCACCTAAGCCCGTGGTTTATCATCATTTCCCATTCTTAAATGCTTGTTGGGGATCCCGGTATCCCTCATATTTTTGGATCAACCCATATGCTGCTTCGACACTTGAGATCCCTCCCGCCGGTGCTGCTGATCACTGAAAAGCGCCAACTGCAAAGTTTGGCGTTGTTGATTAGGTTTATGAACGGACCATGTATCTATACTGAAAAGAGATATGAACCAGCGAACCTGGTAATATTGACATACACAACAACTTATTGTTCAATTGTATATGAAACAGTCCTAAAGAAAATTCCATTTGGTATCCCAATGGTGAACCTTTCAAATCTATGACAACATTGGGATAGGTATCATGAATTATCATGATGTATGTGTCCTTAATTTCTCAATATCCCGATTCTGTATCCCACTTTGCGGTCAATTCTGTTGGAACAAAATCCCTTCACGGCCCTCACGCTTGGTGACCGAAACAATTGTCGTGGAGACCCAGGCTCATGCAGGACGAACGAAGAGCAAGGCGCAAGCCGTCACGGCACAGTCGTGGTTTGTTTTCCGTAAGACGGGAGATGATCTGAATCATTCTGACTCTATGGAACTGGGAAAATAAAACATATCCTCATTATCTCTGGGGCCTTAAAATGAATAGGAACATGAATAGGAACTTAGGAACAGACTAAATCCATAGGCCAACAGCGCCTTGATCGGAGAGTCTCTCGATTTGCTGGTGGCATAGTTTTTCTTCAGTACTGTGATAGGGAAAAAACGACATATTGATAAAACCCTTTTTACACAAAGCTCATATCTTCATGCTAAGTCAAGCTGGTTTTTTATTTGGCTGTTCTAAAAATCCAGTTCCCCGACCCAAAAAAACATCCTTGTGCAATTTACCCTCTGGTAATCAAACATGGCTTGCTGAACACTCCCCCAGCTATAGTTTGTTGATTTCCCCATTAAACTTTTTAAACCCTCATTGTAGTTCGAAGATTTCCCAGCTAGGGGAAAACCCTAGGCAACCATTTTCAGTTTCCACATATGTACTGTATATAATTGTATGTATGTATGTATGTATGTATGTATATATGTAATTATATATATATATAATTATATATACATAAGGTCACCGTCCCCAAGGGAAAAAGGCGGACAAGAGATTCATGAAATGGGATCGATTTGTCCAAATGCTCCCACCGCGCACCTCTTGGTTTTCAAGCAGCTATCCTTTGTTGCGTGTTGGCCTCAGTTCCTGTGACGTCGGTGCCCACCTGCCTGAACGTGGACAAGAAACCGGTTGCCAGGATGTATGAGAACCTCGAAGCTGCTCGGACAAAGCGGGTCTCGCAACAGGAACGCAAGACAGTGTTTGGAGCCAAGCCAGGTGGGCGGACGTGGAGGCTGATGAGGTGCAAGGAAGAGTTCATGGCTTCGAAGCACAATGCTTGTGTTCAATGGGAAATGGGGAGGTCTTGTGGAAAGAGGTAATCCTCAAACCTTCATCCTGCACCTTCCAGACCCAAAGCGCACGGCCCATCAGCCGACGAGATTGGGCGAAGCACCTGGCAAACCGAGAAGTCACCCTTCACAGCGACGGAGCGCGTGCACACAAATTGTCCATCTCGTAGATGACGAGTGCCCAATGCGCAACTCCAAGACGGTGGATATGACGCAATGAATTTGGATACCGTAGTCGCAGTCGAGGATACAGTAGAGTCCACTGAGTATATCGATGACTTTTGGACATAGCTATGATATGCTATGATATGTTTTAAGTGTAAGTAGTTCTTTACTTTGCTTCTTTCTACCTAATTTGTGTTTATGTTAACTGCTATGCTTTGTGAACTCCCTTTGCTTGGTGATTGTGTCCTTGTGTTCATCCTCTGTCGAAGGACTTTGTGGAGATTCCATGTCGGTTTTAGTGATGTGGCGCTTCCACAGTATTCCCATGACAGCCCTTCCTCTACACCACCATCCCCGACTTCCCCCATGGAATGTAATGGTTGTGGAAGATGACCAAGGGCACCCTGCGACACCATCGATTGAAGAGCACCCGTGGCTCTGCCATACCACGAACGCCGCCTATTGATGATTACCCATGGAACAGCCACGCTCCACCCACACACACACACACACACACAAGCCCCTTTGCGGCCGCGAGAGCCGCACGCAAGTGTTCCCAATAGGTGGAACCAGGGTTCAGTTTTTCCGTTTTTGTCTTGCCATTTGCGCTGCGGTCCTTCATCTGCTTTTCTGTCGTGCTGGCTGATCACAGCATCTTTTGGCACCGCGAAGCTGGACAGTGGAACAGGTTTTCAATTTGTTTGTTTTGGACGGAGATCGAAACAGGAGCTTTATTTTCACTGGACGAGCTAGACACATCAGCTCCGGACGTGCGTCACTGCCCAGTGATTGACCAGCTCTATCATCCTTGTGCTTGGGTAACAGATCTACATCAGAGCTCACCATTGACAGTCTTCAATTTCTCCAGTCTTCTTTGAGGTTGACCCAACACTGTGGGGTGGCTCCCAACATCAGCTGACTGGCCGGGTTCAACCTCAATCGAAAACACTTGGACATTGGACAGGAAGGACATCCTTACAATTTACTTGCAATTCGACACGATCTAGAACAAGCAATCTTCTGGCTTTGCCACAAACGACGGTGCTTGAGCCACTTGGCACTGAACACCAGGCTACACACCAGATTTGTACTCCAATTGGACACAGCTTGCTTTTTTGTTTTTTTCGGATTGGTACTGTTGCAACGATTAACCTTGGTTAGTGCGCTGACTTTCCAGACAGACACCTTCAACAATCTTTTTGATCTGGTGGCATAGCACCACCGTGGTGAGGACAAGGCGTATTTTTCAAGCAGTGGTGGAACTTGCATCCGAGGCGTATACAGCGTTCTTTACACTGCCTGCTTAAAACCCCATCATCATCCGAAAACTATAGGCATCAGACCTTTAAGATAAGCCAGCTCTAACCATAGACCAGACCTGCAAGCCTCCCACAGGCATTGCACCACTAAGGTTTTCCCTAACCCTGACCATAATCCTTGACAGCCTGTCAAATCTAAATCCCAAGCGCTCATAATCCGATCCCATCTAAGTGATAAATAAACTCTAAACCCCCTACCCACACACAGTGTGGCCATCAAGCACTGACCAAAGGCTTGCCGCAATTCCGGTCCCAAGTCCGGACGTGTAGTGTGAGAAACCATTCCAAAAAAGATGCCACCGACACTACACGGGGGTGAGGGTTATGGATTTCAGCCGTGGGAATCCATGGAAGCCGCCTTTAATGCTGACCACCTGACCAACCTGCTAGAGGCGAAAGTGCACGGCCCACCGCCACCAAAGGGCTCCGGCCTGTTGAAAAACCTCACCAATCTGAAACAGATGACTCATGTACAGAAACGCAGCTTTAAAC
>Ga0126342_10009816_pt1 | contig 17141 bp, 13 predicted proteins | sample Cyp1metagenome_FD_92528 | JGI IMG/M metagenome (GOLD analysis project Ga0126342, IMG submission 92528) | Coral microbial communities from Lord Howe Island, Old Settlement Bay, Australia - Cyphastrea 1 metagenome | ecosystem: Host-associated > Invertebrates > Cnidaria > Coral ... | reverse complement strand
TTGTATGTCCGATTATGTCCTGATACTTGGGGTTGAAGTAAAAAGCTTCGGTGACGGCTTCACAAGGATCGCGGCTTCTGCATGGCAGATCTTTGTTCTGGAGCTGCAGTGGGGTCTTGAGCCAAAAGGGGCATTGTAGCAACCTTTTGGCTTTGAGTCTTAGAGTGAATTACATGATAATGTACATTGGTCCGTAGCTTACACTCTATTCGCATATATCTGAATATGTGTATATATATATGAATATATATATATATGAGATGATTTCTGGGAATATGACATGATTTTTGATGAGATTGGGATGGCAAAACATGGTAGAACCGTCTCCCAGCTGGGTGAATGATCTATCTTGGGGTAAACCCATGGTTTTTCACCATGGGATTTTAACCTCTAAAGGCTGTTTTTGTTCACCTGCTTACAACATACTTGTAACAAACATACATGTAGAAAACCGGGGATGTCACATGTAAAAAGAAACATCACCAAGTAAACATGGGCAGTACAGAGAAAAGACAATGTCGCATGTAAAAAAATATCACCAATTAAACATGGGCAGTACAGAGAAAAGACAATGTCACGCCTAAGTCATGCCTGGCATGGTTTGAAGAGCATTTTTTGCATGGAACACTCTCTTCAAAAAGTGCAATCATGTATTTCAGAGATCTAAACCAAGTGAAGCAGCATGGAACGCGAGTGATGAAATCTATGGTTTTCTACTGCCTTCTGGCGCGGTTTCTTGTGTGAAGTCCGCATTCAGGAAATCATTTAGCAACAGTCTAGCAGAAGTTTAGCAACAGTCCAGCATTGGCGCTCAAAAACTTGAAATGCACGCATCGACTTCACTAAATCAAAATACCCCAAACATGCAAAATCGCATGGTGAGAATGATAAGGGACATGATCTCACAAGAAGAGGGGTTACATATCCAGACTCCAGAGTTCCAATGCATTCTTGCTAACGGCGCCACTTTTCCGAAACACGTTCTTCCACGGAACAACATGTTTTTGCTAAAACAGGAATGACTTTGTCAGATGTCTGTACAACATCAAATGGTCAACAAAGACTGGTTTGTGAGTCATTTTTCTTCCTTCATCCATAACAATGGGCTTTTCCGCACCTTCTTAAATCTAGTGGTTGGTTTCCAGCCCCTAGGAAAGATTCGTCAATAGGGGGATACCAATTTTGCAGAAGGACGGAAGGGAAAGAAAATCAACCAGCATCAACCAGCATCAACCACCAGCCTAACATGGCCGGCACAAGCATAATTTGTAGATGATTTATCCATTGAATCACCCCATGGTACGATACCCTCTGGTAATGAAGCATGGCCAGCCGGCAAATCTGCATGCAAAAATGAAGGGGCGTATGATCTAAAATCTTGAGTTTTCCAGCACATCATGCTTGATACAAGTTGTAAGCGATATATACTCGCCATGTCTGTTTCATATTATTATTATTAATATTATTATTATGGAAATCTAAGGGTAGCCAACCACAACATAAATTGTGGCTGAATAAACAGTTTTCGTTTCAGGCTTGCTGGTGGGTACTGATCGCCAAACAAAACTTTCTGGATTATACGGTGGCTCCCGGGGCAGACTTCCATGTTCATTCGTAATGGGGCAAAGCCCAACAAACCGTCCCCCATTGGGCTTTATTCTTGTGTACTATACCCTCCAGTAAACATACAAAAAGCTACTGAAAATGGCCATAGAAATAGTTGATTTACCCATTAAAAGCATGGTGATGTTCCATAGCTATATAAATGTTTACTGGAGGGTACCTCTAGTTGAAAGAAAACTGATCCTCAAACGGTTGATTGCGGAGTTTGTCATTGGGTTACAAGAAGCTTACCACTTACTAGCACTCAAGTGGTCAATGATATATAACACACAACCCACATAACAGGGGATCTTCAGCTTATAAGAGGAACATAATAACAGAAAATAGTCGTAATCATCCTAAAACCTAGGATTAAACTATATACCCTCTGGTAAACTAACATAACTATGGAAAATCACCATTTTGAATGGGAAAATCAACTATAAATGACCATTTTCAATAGCTACGTTAAATTACCAGAGCATAGCTATTTGCACCAACTTAGCACCACCTTTAGTCGTTTTACCACGACTTTCCCAGCATTCCCAGCCTCAAGCCCTTGAGACTGACCATGGGGAAGCGGGAATCCTCATCCGCATCGGCATTGGGGATGTCATGGGTGAATCATAGGGTGAATCTATGGTGAGGCCCAGTATACTTACCCTCTGGTAATTTGTTACATAGCTATTGAAAATGGCCATTTAATAGTTGATTTACCCAGACAAAAATGGATAAAATGGTGATTTTCAACAGCTATGTTAGTTTACCAGAGGGTACATCCCCCATAGACCTTGAATAAAAACCAACTTTAAGGTGGGTGCCTTCTTAGAACCCCCATAGTCAACTTCGCGTCTGTAGGGGAGAGCTTCGTTGCAAAGCGAGCTCGGGCGCCTGTCAGGCACCGTGGAGGCACCGTGGGGGCACCGAAGGGGTCCGGCGACCGGAGCCTGTCAGCCCACCGGGGATGGCTGTCATGGCTGACCGTCGCGATCACGATGGAAAAGAGAGCTCTGCTCGGCGGCAAACTACCGATTTTTTGTGCGAGATCAAGAAGATTGCCTCACCTGGTATGATATACTGGGATATACTATGATACTTGTTGGGGTTGTCTGAAAATGGTGTATACCCGCACAACACTGAGGATGTAAGGGTGAGGCAAGGGCGAACAGAATGGGGATACAACAACACAACGTGGAGGAAATAAGGAATTTTCCCCTAATATATGATTAATACTTATATAATCCTGATGATATAATGCACTGGGGATATGATCAGCAATGTATTTTTTCTGGTGGACTCCTATGTGTATATATATATATGGGAATGTAATGGGCATATATATATATATTATACATATAAATATACATATGGTGTTTCCTAAAATGGTGGTACCCCTAAATCATCCAAAATTAGACTATTTTAGTATTGAAACCTATGGTTTTGGAGATCCTCCACTTTAAGAAGCCCCCATATGTATATAATTACAAAGTGGGGTCCACAGTTATGTTTGTTGGTTTATGTACAAATCCCTGCAACTGTAGATCTATGCACCATGATCCTTTGTTCGTGAGGTTGTAAAGCAATACCATCATCTGGGCAAATTATAATATTTCACTAACCTGAATCTTGCGGCCATAAAAGGGGATGATTCCCCTTACCCTAACCATTCTTCCAGGGTTCGGGAGAACAGGGCTCGGTCGTGATTAAATTTACCCAGCATCATCAATATACAACCAGATCACCATCATATTCCCATTGTTGTTGGTTTATAGCCTATGAAAACCACTATTAACCATCACTATTAAGTTAATAGTCTATTAATAGTCTATTAACCATCAAACCGCCAGTGTTTTTGGTGCTCGTGCTGTAAAATATTTTCTTAAGCCGCCAGTCATCGCATGACTTCTTCATCGAAGGTGGATCTCGAGATAGGGGCATCGCGAAAAATCTGTGACGCTGCAGTTTCTGTAGCCGACCTTGTAAACAGAAAGAAAAAGCCTATGCAGATATGGAAAATCACCATCTTTTATAGGTAAATCAACTATTTCTATGGGGCCATGTTCAATAGCTACGTAACAAATTATGAGAGGGTATATGGCTGTGTCTGAAAATTGTAATTATACCCCCAAATGGCTAGTTTAAGATCTTTTAAGGGTAATATTTCCTGTAGATAAACCAATCCATTGAGTATTATCTTTTTCAAAAATGGATGAGTCCATTCAACTGGTACCCACGGTACCCTCCTGCTGAAAATCCGACCACTTCCCCCATCAAGAGGTAAAGCCAATAAGAACCCATCCCAGCAACCAACCAATATATCATCATCACCACCATCATCATCACCATCACCATCACCATCACCATCACCATCATCATCATCATCATCGTCATCATCATCATCAGCATCATCATCAATCACCAATCACCAATCACCAACCACCAATCATCAATCATATTATTATTATTATTCATCATCATCATCATAATCAACTATGTATATATATATATATATTATACACATATGAAAAGGATATAAAACTATCATCCAATGGGATACTGATATCATGGGATACGAAATGATCACTGGTGGATGCTTTCAACCCACCTGAAAGATAGGATAATCATCCCAGGTAGGCTGGCATTGGGGTTGATATGAAGGGATTAATGACTAAGAAGCTACCAAACAGGACCAAACATGAACATTCAGCATTCAACCACCAATCATTAAACAAATGGTGATGGTGGCTTTTAAACAAATGGTGATGGACCAATGATTGAGTGACCAATGATTAAGTGATTAAACTTCAATGGTGAAAAATAAATCGCTTGTCCCATGATATTTTCTTCATTGATTGGACAGTATCCTGGTTTTAAATGAACATAGTGGTTAAATCACGGTTTACCAGCATTTTCCTATAGTTTTCCATGAAAATCCCTATAGAATCATTGGAAAATCACCATAAATCATCATTTTCCTATGGTTTTTAATTGAACAGTATCCTAGCCTTCTCTCAGGTGGAAAAAAATTGAGCCAAGTGTCTGACAGGTCGCTCTGACCTTTTGCATCAGTGTCATTCAATAGAACCAGCCTGGGTGCCATCGGTTTCAAGCGGGAGCCCAAAATAAAACCATAAGTTTCCAGCCAAGATAAGTTACCAGATTTCCGAAGAGACTGGGATTTTCAGTATGGCTATGTTTATTGTGACACCAGCAACATGTTTTTTTTGGATACAACCAGTTGTATAGCCCAGGCTTCAACATGGGCCATAAATGATGAGGCGTTTGAGGTTGGTATGAATTCTAGTGACCCCCTGATGCCAAAAGCTGCTTCCAGGAAGTTGGTTCGATGATAGGGTACCCTCTGGTAATTTGTTACATAGCTATGGAAAATGGCTCATTTATAGATGATTTACCTATAAAAAATAGTGATTTTCGAGAATCATGTTTGTTTACTGGAGGCTACCTCATATGTCCAGGCCTCCAACTGTTCCATCTATTCTGCGCTTGCGATACACAGAAAAGCAAGCGCTTTGCCATTTGATATTCCTCTCACCCTTGGAATGACAGCGAACATGTTGACCCTCACAGAATGCCTTTCCGGATTTGAGGCCTTGCGAAGTACAAACATTGAAACACATTGAGATGCTGGGAAGTTGTGTTGATTGCAAGTTCAGAAAGGTAAACATATTCCCACAATTTCTCAGTTCGCACAATTATCCTCCAGTTCCAGGTAGGCTACATGACGAAGAAATTCGCAACAAACAATATACTGGTCAATGATGACTAATGCAACCAATGATTTACTAATCTTGGGTTGACATTCTACCATATGTTGCTTCATGTCAAAAACCCAACGCTGCTGATCATAAGAATTCTACCTAAAAATAAGTGATCTTCACGCGTTTATTCATCTGTACATCTATATAGGTAATGTGTTTAAGACACAATCCCCAATTGCAATGCCCAGGCCTAGTCCAGGTATTGCCCGCCTAATCATACCAATGTATTTCACATAGATATATATATATATATGAATATGAAATACATTGGATATGATTATGCGGGCAATGTTATATATATATACACATAGTGTATATATATACATATACATAGTGCATATATATAGTATATATATATATATATATGTTGTATATATCTTATGTATATATATATACTATATATTTAGTATATATAGAGAATACTACCTGGTTACCTCCACTCTTTGTCCTCAAAGGACACCAACCAAAGAAGGCCACGTCACTGACCATTGAAGTCAGGATCCATGGACCTCGTGAGGCGAACAGACAACCTCGAGTCGCCCTGGAAAAAGATTTCATGGAAAACCACGGGAAAATAGTGATTTAACCATAGGAAAATGGTGATTTATGGTGATTTTCCAATGATTCTATAGGGATTTCATGGAAAACTATAGGAAAATGCTGGTAGACCGTGATTTAGCCACTAGCAAAATATCTAGAAATGGTGTTGATTGGGATTTTTGATGGGATTTTAGCATGGGCTAACAATGGTAGATCATGGGATCTTAATGGGATTTACCAGTAAATTAACATGACGAGCCTGCCATGAGCTGGGTGAAAATCATTGATTTTCAGGGTCGAACTGTTAATAAAAACTGGAGGGTAAATAGAGCTGTCCATTTACTGGAGAAAATCACCCAACTCATGGCAGTAATAGTGAATTAATCTCCAGTAATAGTGAATTTTATTATCAAAATCATCTCTTATAAAGTATATTTCAATGTGAAAGTCCAGTGATTTACTTTTCAAACATGGTGCTGTTTCATGGGGATACGGATACGCGGGATTTTTTTAAACGAGATCTGGATGGGAAATCAAACATGGCTAGCTGGGAAATCCACTATAAATGACATTTGAATGAAAAATCAGAGCACTACGGTAAATGATTTACATAAATGGAGAGAGGATTTTCCAACATACCATGTTTGATTATCAGAGGGTAATACTGCTCGAGGGGTGCCGGACCCTGAAATCTTAAGTGGTTAATCGTGCGGTTAATGAACGGGGTTATATCCCACACATAATTTGGTTAGAGAGGGGAAAAAATATGAAAACCACCAGCTTGGGTGTCTTTGATTCTTCCTGCACTTAAATTATAGGGAATACGTCCATTAACATCGTCAAGGAAATGGAATCAAATCACTCAAATCAGAATCAAATAGGAGTGTCATCTATGCAAATTGGCAGATACAAAAGAGCGTGTCTTCCAACACACCATGTTATTTCGGCAATGGATTTGGGCGTTTGGTCACCCATTCCTGAGCTGATCTTGGACTGATTCTCCATCTATCACGTTGGTTGCTGTACATATGCCAGAATATCCCAGCATTATCCCGCGAAATCCCCACGGAAACGCCCTTTCGACGCTTGCCGCGGCCGCCTGTGGCCAGAAGTTCCAGGCTTTGTGTTCCGGATCTCGGCCACGATGCGTCGAGATCCGCCGTGCTTCGTGGACTGGTCGTGATGTGCGGCACCATGGCAGCGCTTGACCCAGTCCAATGACGTTGTGCGTGACTAGGGCGAGGTGATCTTTGATGGCCTTCAGCTCCGTTTCATCCTCCCCTCTGGAACTCGCAGACGTAGCTGAACCCTGCTGAACAATGGGGCCCCAGTGATGTTATTTGCTTTATAAACCCCATGAATGCTATAATTACCATTCAAATCATACTGAGTCATTGAAGTTATAAAGCAAGTTAACTATCGTTAACGGGGGCCCCACATTGAAGGACACATAAAAAATCCATTGAGTTTTTGCTGGTCAATCTCCCAAACGTTGATAGTGAGATCCCTTTTGGATGTTGTTGGTCAACCCCCAATTTTCTTGCTTGGACCAAAGCACATTGGGTAATCCTTACAGTTAACCCCATTTTTTAATTGACCCCATTATGGGTAATCGAATTTTAAAAATGGATCCTAATAGTTGTTGGTCAACCCCCCATTTTTTAAAAAAAATAGATCCCAGTGATTCTTGGGTAAATCCTGCTAACTCATGCTAATGTTTTCTGCCTGTGAAATCATGCTATATCATGCTATATCTATCTAAATCCTTATGTCAGCTGGTGCAATCATCCCACTTTTTTCTGCTGAAATCTCCATTTTCAGGGTTGCTCCAAACACCCCAAGTACACGGGTATAAATTCTGTAAGTATAGAGGTATGACCAGCAAATTACCACCTACTACTGGCAATGTTTACCTACAAAACTGGTTGGAGCAGCCTTGACAAGTTCAGAATTCATTGGATGAATAATGGATACTGTACATTGCCGTGATTACAATGTGATTACAGGGGTATTGTCATGGTTGATGACTTATCTACTTAGGAAACTTCCCACGCATTTCTGGGTTCTAACCCCACCACAATCCAGGTCTCCTTGGTTCATTTCGGCTCTACATCCTCCAAATAGATCCATTTCTTATGCTTTCTGTGGTCGAGAAACTTTAATTGTCCCATTGAAACTCCATGATTTCAAGCATTTCACAGCTCCAAATCATATAGCTATGGTCATGGTTCATGAAATAAAATATGAAAAAACACATAAATCCCATGAACATTCCCAGTATATCTTCACTACATCCCATCTAAATCCATTAGTTGCTGATATATTCCCAGTTTCATCATCCATTAAAATGAGGATTTCCGAAAGTTCTTGGTATAATCCCACTCAATTAAATGACTAAGATATAATGGGCATCAGTTTTGATAAATCCCATTAATAATATAATTTGATCCCATCAACAATATATTTACTCCCATCAATAAGTAAATAATACAGAAGTATTTTGATCAATTTGGATACTAAATTTAGTATTGACATATATTCCCATATTAATACTAAATTTAAATTACTATTTGGTGATTGGAAAACTTAGAAAGTAGCTCCGAGCGGCTCCCCATTTTATGTTGGGAATATGTTCATACCCCTGGCTCCGAGCGGCTCCCTCCGTTCACCACTGGATAGATCTGGGTAAATTATAATATTTCACTAACCTGAATTAAGGCCATAAAAGGTGATCATTTCCCTATAAAAACCATTATTCCAGTGAGGGAGAACAGTGAGGTCGTGATTAAATTTACCCAGATATAATGTATTTATATATATATAGCCACCAATTTAGTAACTCCCCCAGAAGTGGAATACAACAACATAGCACTTAAAATGACAATTTCACCAGATAGATTAACAGCCCCATCTTGTGAGTCCAACGACGCCAAGCTGCTTGGAGGTGAGTTGTTGCACCTCAGAGGTGCCCAGCTGCAAAATGCTCTCCTGGTGACGGCGTTCCAGTTGGTTGGTGGATGGATTTATGGTAAGCAAAGCTATATACTGTAGGTAGTCTCTGGTAACCACTATGAAAATGGTGATTTAATAGTTAACAACGGTGATTTAATGGTTAACAATGGTGATTTAATGGTTAACAATGGTGAATTAATGGTTAACAATGGTGATTTAATGGTTAACAATGGTGAATTTCATGGGATGACAATGGGATTTACCCTCTGGTAAACATACAAAAAGCTATTGAAAATGGCCATAGAAATTGTGGATTTACCCATTAATAGCATGGTGATTTTCCATAGCTATGTTAAATTACCAGAGGGTATATAGGTAGATGACGGTTTGCCAAAATGTCTTCTCCTAATTTTTGGCAAAACTTTCTGTCAAAACTTCTGTCAACTATTTATGGCAAATGGACATATAGGTATAATATAGGTAGATAGATAGGTAGACAGATAGGTAGGATTAGATAGGTAGATAGGTAGGTAGGTACTATAAGTAGTACAAGTAGTACAAGTAGTATAAATAGTAGAAGTCCATACATCTGAACCAATCAACCAGGGCATCTTTAGTGGCTCACTTGGGTCGCGGATATATCTAGATTCAATGGCTAGTGGGGGCTGTGTGGCTGCTCAATGGTAGATACATCTGTACATTTATCTCTATGAATAATATGTATTCATCTACAGTTATTGAGAGTTATTGTATAATATATATATATATATATTATTCTATATTATTTTTGTGCGATTCACGAGAGTTTTGAGAATGAACCTTAGATTTGACCGACTAGATGGGAATGTTCTGTGCTTATCATCTGCTTATCTGGTGAACCGCAAAAGCCACATGAATTACCCTCTGGTTATGACTAACATAGCCATGGTATAGATGGCCCATAGAAATAGATGGTGTACCTATTAAAAATGGTGGATCTTTCCATGGCTATGTTAAATAACCAAAGGGTATGTACTCATGTTGTTTTTATGTTGTTTTGGCTTTGCCGACTTGGAAAAAATGTGAATTGTCCCCCGACAAAAATTCCCCCATGATTCTTGTTTGAATCTGACCTCAAAAAATCCAGGTCCTGAAGTTGCATTTTCGTTCTTGCTTCCCAACAAAGTCGCAGAGGGGAGGCAGCCCAGAAACATCAGTGTTTTGCCCGCCCAAATAAAGTGCTCCAATGTTGGGGACCGTCCTAAATGGTTAGATTCAATTTCACTTTCAATTGGAAGTGCTCAGAGCCAATCCTCATTTAATGCCAGTGAAAAAACTCAGTTTAAATTCACATTCCGTTCAAGTCAAATTGAATTCAAATTCAAGTAAGTCAGTTCAAATAAGAATGATTCAATTTTATATTCGATTCAAATCCGTTCAGCTTCAAATTAGGTGGAAGTCAACTTAGCATCAGAATCAGCTTTAAATAAAAAACATTAAAAAAAGATATCTGTCTCCATTACCAGACAACTTTCCATGAAGAAAGTATCAACTACCAAGAAAGCTTTAGCTGACTCCATGCGGGGGGTCCCAAGAGGTTTGGGACTGGCCGAAACAATCCGATTTTGACGCGGAAAATGGTTGATTCTCTTCAAAAAGTGGGACACCCACTGAGTTGTTTTTCATTAGGAAATGAAATTATCATCAACAGATATGGGGATGGGTCAAAACCCTGGTACCTAGTGAACCCCAAAATAGCTGGTAAATGGATGTTCATCCCACTAAAAATGTATCTATAGGTATTGACCCATACCCATATCAACAGTAAGATTTGGGGTACTCCAAAAATTACAAACCCATCACTGGCTCTTGGCCATCCCAGAACCTTCATTCCATGGTCTTTACACATGGGACAAAAAAACTGGTTGGGCCTGGTTGCGTCAAAAAATATCCTCATCAGACAGGCAAACAATCTGTATTCAACTACACTTCACCCAAAAAATGGACCCAGCTGTTCACGATTATATAAATTCTTTTACTTGATCGCAGAATGCAAAATTTCAATGATTGATTGCTGAAGCCTCCGTTATTCTCACTTCAATTACCCAGTCATGATTGGTTCAATACCCACGATGCGCCCAACTTGTGTGTAAACCTCTGTATCGTTAGTAAAGCAATAGTAAACCATCCACAAATTTATTGAATTTCCCAAACAAAAATCAAATGGCTGGTATAAACAATCAAAACATCAGTGGTTTATGACATTACTAACATTACGTGGATTTGCCTAAGGGGTCCCAAAAAAATAGAACATATTCCCTTCATCGATTCCCTAAATGACCCAGGATCATGATATCAAACTACGGTATCCCCAGTTGCTCGGTTGGCGCCGGCGCCTGTCGGGCATTCCTCAACTCATTTAGCCACATCAATGCCTCAGATCGAGAGCCTGACGGGGAAAATCTATGGGAGACCATGGCTTTCTGTCTGAAAATGACATGTTTACGACATGTTTAGCCACAATAAAACACCATTCAGTTGGAAAAAACGATGATGAACCATATCCAATTTTGAGACACCCCATGTTCAAACAAATCCAAATAATGGAGAACATGAGTGGGTTCGCAATGGCTTTTTCATGGGCATCAGTCAACCATAACGGGGCAAAACCAACCTGAGTTTTCCATCTTTCCATCTGGCTGTGTCATCATGGAATTCAAGGGATTCTTACAGTGCCACAATGGGATGGATTTATATATATATGGGTAATATGGGTAAATGATAATAATGGGTAAATTATAGTCTATACTTATATATATATATATGGGTAAATTATAATAATTCACTAATCTGAATTGTTGGGCCATTTTGGGATGATTCCCCTTACTAACCATGATTCCAGTGAGGGAGAACAGTGAGGTCGTTATAATTTACCCATATATATATATACATAGCCACCAATTTAGTAACTCCCCCAGAAGTGGAATACACCAACATAGCACTTGAAATGACAATTTCAAATGGGAATTTTTTTTCACACACTGACAAAGTCTCACAAAGTCTGATTCGAGTTTGCGGTTTTACCAAACATTTTGGACAAATCCAAACCGGTGTCTTAATCGCTTCCCCCTTTTTTTATCACAACCCAAACGAAGCCCTAATTTACGGATCTGTTCATGAAGTGGCATCCCAAACATTGAAGGTATTCAATCTTACGTTAGCCGTGTGTCTCCATTTCAGGATGCTTAAACCATGTCAACCATCCTATGTGTGAATCCCCATGTTTATGTGTAGGGAGGTGGGATTAGTTGGTTCTATCTACCTTATCTAATCTAATCTGAGCCAATCTAATCTAGTCTATATATGTTTAATCTTATCTGTCCATCTATCTATCTATCTATCTATCTATTTATCTATCTATCTTCCTATCCTATCCTATCCTATCGTATCTATCCTATCTATCCTATCTATCCTATCTATCCTATCTATCTTATCTATCCTCTCTATCCTATCGATCCTATCGATCCTATCGATCCTATCGATCCTATCTATCCTATCTATCCTATCTATCCTATCTATCATATCTATCCTATCTATCCTATCTATCCTATCCTATCCTATCCTATCCTATCCTATCCTATCTATCTATCTATCTATCTATGTATCTGTCTATATATCTATCTATCTATCTATCCATCCTATCTATCTATCTATCTATCTATCTATCTATCTATCTATCTATCCTGTCTATCTTATCTATCCATCTGTCGTATCTATCCATCTATCTATCTATCTGTCTATCTATCTATCTATCTATCTATTTATCTAACGATCTATCTATCTATCGATCTATCGATCTATCGATCTATCGATCTATCTATCTATCTATCTATCTATCCTATATATCTTATCTATCCATCTATCTGTTCTATCCATCTATCTTATCTATCCATCTATCTATCTATCTATCTATCTAGCTATCTATCTATCTAGCTATCTATCTATCTATGTATCTATGTATCTATCTATCTATCTATCTATCTATCTATCTATCTATCTATCTAATCTATCTGACTGATCTATCTGTTCATCTATCCAGCCCATCTTTTTTATGAAATGGTTCAAAATCGAGCGGGTGCTGTGTGTAGCTTAGGTCTTAGGTTTCTGCCAACCTGACCCGAACCTAACCATGCGCAACCTCTTACTTGGCTTCAATCATGGTGGTACTTACAAGGACGATCTCAATTTGATAATGAAGCTTGGAATTGGCTATGGGTAAATCACGTCATCCCAAAGGACAATGGTGATATTCATCATTGATAAATCTGGCAGGAAAGCACAGAGGTTTCTTTAAGTTTCTTTGATATAGAAAATCTTCATAATTCATAAGTATGGTACAAAAACCATTTATCGCTGCTTCTTTGTGTTCTAGGCTTCTGTATAGACATTGCATTGCAATGCGTTGCATTGAATTGGATTCCATGACATCACATCACATTCCATTCCATTCCATTGCACTACATTACATTGCAAACAGTAGACACATTGCTCACATCTCGAACATTACACACATTACGTGCATACGTACATGCATTGTTGATAAGTACATATAACCGTGAGGCATAGGTGACCTGCCCATGCTTTGTCAGATTGTCATACCCCAAACAAAATAATCACCGCGCTTTACCTCTAAGCATTTGTCCATCACATTGCTATCTTGCATCTGTAGGCTCTGGCCGACAAACCAATAAAGATGTAGGTCAAATTTCACTAGGAACACATAGAAAAAACATGTGTAAAATTGACCAAACATTCAAAAAGAAAGTCATATTTGCTTCCTAGATCTTGAAGTGAGACCCATGTTAGCTAAGCCTTTCAGCTGATCAATTCCAAGTGCTTGGTATGGTTGCTGGTGCAAGTCACAATGACAATCCTGTTGGTCGTTTGGCGAAACACCGTTGAAGCCATCTTTTACCAGTTGAGTTATGGTTAGTTAGAACTCAATTTGTTCCTGGTCTAATCCACATTCTTGGTGCGTAAACCATAGAACCCCCATTTTTGCTGCTTGAAGCTTGAACCCCCATGTGCTGATTAAACGCGTTTTTTCATAGATCATCAATTTCACCGCTTCAAAAAATATATTTTCGCTGTCAAATCACCACATGTTTCGGCTCAATCACCTGTGTCATGGCTGGTAAAAATGGCATTGTTTTAACCATCATTAATTCTCAAAACCACCATTAGTGGTAAAGAAAATGTCATCTATTCATGGAATATATATAGTCACTTTTTTCATCACTATTAATCACTTTTTTCATCACTATTAACTACTATTAATCACTATTAACCACTATTAATCACTATTAACCACTATTAACCACTATTAATCACTATTAACCACCATCAATGGCATCATAAAACCGGCATCATTTTCTCCCCTTTAAGCGGTGGCTCACTTTTAAGCCCTTTATCCCGCGGTGGCTTTGTGGCTCGCTGCCAGTGCGAAGGGGATCAGGATCAATCCACAGAGCGCCATGAAGAAGGAATTTCCTGGGCGTGGTCGTGGTCGATGGTGGCAGAATGTTTTTTTTCGGGGGATCACCTGGGATTTAAACTAACAGTGGCCTTTAAACGAACCACAGCATACAAGGTGGTACAGCTATACAATATCATATTTATTTACTGGTTATGACTAAACTCTGGGATTTACTGGTTATTTACCCTCTGGTTATTTATGTTTTCATGATCACCTGGGAACCCTCTGGTTATGACTACTGGTTATGACGAAACGTTTACAGTTTGCCATGGAAAATCACCATGCTATTAAGAACGGTAAACCATCTATTTCGATTAGGGCCATCTACAGTATACCATGGCTATGTTAGTCATGATGATGATTTAATGCAATTGAATGGGATATAATGAGAGTATCGTGGGAATAACATGGCTTTATGGTAGATATGTCCCTTGTATCTTGGACCATCTGATATTTTGAAGAGTTCCTGTTTTTCCTCGACATCACATTGTGGGAGCCGACCAATGTTTGACCATCATTTCAAGTTACCCTCTGCTAATCAAACGTGGCTGGCTGGAAATTCTCCCAAACTATGGCTACAGGTTGATAGCTGGGAAAATCAACTAGAAATGATCTGGGTAAATTAGATCATAATAGGATAATTGTAAATCACTATAATACCGAATAATACCAACTATAGTTATAATATATAGATTATCACTATTAAATTAATATATAGATTATCACTATAAATCACAAAAAATTGGTATAATCCTCCAAAAACTGACCATCATTCCAGATGAATGGTGGGTTTTCCAGCCACCTTTGATCACCGGAGGGTCTGTTGAATTCCAGGGCTCCTCGCTTCAGTTTCCAACAATGCTACAGTAAACCTCCGCCAAAAAGAACAAAATGAACCTAATTACATCCCCATTTTTTTGGTCACATGGAACCTGATTTTTTCGGATCCCCATTTTTTTTCACTACGCAATGTCGCAGTGCCAAGAAACCAAGTCGAGACAACCATGACCTTGGGGTCTTCGAGTCCCCGAGAGGATCATCCCCCAACCGTTTTCGGTGAAAATGACAAGGATCGGAAAACTCTATAAAAATGGAATCGTGTCAATGGCTCTCTACAAACGTATACGAGTTGATTGGGACGTAGATTGGGACGTAGATTGGGACGTAGATTGGGACGTAGATTGGGACGTAGATTGGGACGTAGAATATCCGTATGTTCATGATTGTTCTATCTATTTTTTGGTTACAAAATATAGAATCAAACGTGATTTCAACACCAAAATACCACCAACGTAGGGATACTCCCGACAATCTTGATAGTTAAACAAGTACCCCCGGGTAATCTAACCTGGAATGAGGATTCCCTTGGGAAGATCAAGAAGGGTGTGAGGAAGATAAAGTCCCACCCCCGTTTGACTTTACATTATTCATTCTTTATTTTGTGATCTGTGATACTGACAGTTTTTTTCGCTTGCGTCCCTACGTTTGATTGGCTACCCTTTGGTAATCTGTTCACATAAAGATAGTAGTAAAGAAACGACCAACCCCCTGTGTTGCCGGACTTTGTCGGCGATCATCTCCACATGAGCAAAAAACGTGGTAAAAATGAAACAATTTTGCTTGGTTCTTAACTTGACGTTACATAGAGGAATGCCCTGCCAAGGGACCAGTGCGGCTCTCTCACACATCATCATCGCCATCAGCAGCAACATCACCATCGTCAACAACATCATCAACACATCTTCCCAGTGTATGAGTATATTTATATATATAACTGTTTGGTCTGCCTTCTCAATTATGGCAAACAAAAAGTTGACCCTCGCATGGTCAACCGATAGCGGCTCTTTGGCTGGTAGAGCAGTTCCAGCCGGATAAACCCCATCATCAAGTATAATTCGATATATCTCTGCATAAGCGTGCTATAACCCCAGTTGGTTCTTGTCTAACTATAGGGCACCACCTTAGCGATTTGCCTTTGTGGGCTTATTTCAGTCAGTTATAAATGAGGTTTTCCCTGAATAGGGAATTAGTAAACAAGAATAAATAAACCACAATGAAAAATACAACCAACTTTCCTACAATATGAGATTAAACTGTTTATGGTTTTCTTCCTGAATGGGGAGTTTTTCTAATATGAACCAGTTACCCTCTGGTAAACCAACATAGCTATGGAAAATCACCATTTTTTATGGGTAAATACACTATAAATGGCCATTTTCAATAGCTACGTTAAATTACCAGAGGGTAACCAGTTCCAGACATGTGTTTTTCATGATCCTCCAGTCGTATCCACCGATGCATCGCCGCGTTTAAACGTTCAACGACATGCCACTGATGCGTCGTCTCCTCAAAGGGCGCTTGTTGCACCAAGCTGGACGCCGATGCCTGGCGAAGCGTTCTGCGAAAAAAATTCGGGGGGCCATGGTGAGTCAGGTGGAAGCAACATGGCCAAAATCCTGTGGTTAACCAATAGTTTTTTGTTTAATAATGGTTTAATATGGCTTTAAAAGGATTATATTGTTATAACTAAATTGAACCATTTTATTATTACTAGTGGTAGTAGTAGTAGTAGTGGTAGTGGTAGTGGTAGTGGTAGTGGTGGTGGTGGTGGTGGTGGTCGTGGTGGTGGTGGTGGTGGTGGTCGTAGTAGTAGTAGTAGTAGTAGTAGTAGGTAGTAGTAGGTAGTAGTAGGTAGTAGTAGGTAGTAGTAGGTAGTAGTAGGTAGTAGTAGGTAGTAGTAGGTAGTAGTAGGT
>Ga0126342_10009815_pt1 | contig 17142 bp, 14 predicted proteins | sample Cyp1metagenome_FD_92528 | JGI IMG/M metagenome (GOLD analysis project Ga0126342, IMG submission 92528) | Coral microbial communities from Lord Howe Island, Old Settlement Bay, Australia - Cyphastrea 1 metagenome | ecosystem: Host-associated > Invertebrates > Cnidaria > Coral ... | reverse complement strand
TCATGTTTATGACTACATACATGTTTTATAATTACATACATTAATTACATGCATGTTTATAATACATCATGTCCACATCTCAACTGTCACTTCCTCATGAACAAACTGTCACTTCCAATGGCTATGGATTTTATGTGTTTATGCAAGGTTGGGCATGTACAAGCATTCCAATCATTCCATTAATGGAGCATGTGGGAAGTTGGTTTCAATTTCCCAAACTACACTTGGAAAGGCTGGCGGGCCCCAGTTCATGCCTGCTAGCCAATCTTAACACAGGACCCACAAAGATCAGATCTGATCATTGTCAGTCTGAAACCATCCGGTGTTGATGGTTTAATGGGGGTTTGATTAGTTTAATTCATCACACTTGATGGATCAACCATATCAAACTACTGAGTGTGACCTTAGCCTTAGCTTGCCGATAAAATTCCAATATGCTGACGCAACACCGGCACCCCTGACCGATGTCAAATTATTGCTGAACCTATGTTAAACTATGTTCAACTATTATTAAACTATGATTTATATATTAAAGTGCCATGTTTCAGTGTGAAGATGAAGCGTTTGATCATGTTTGATCCATCCCCAACTGCCATGTGCCGCTCCAGGAACCAGCCCCGAGCGAAGCCAAAGAAGCGTGGCCGCAGCGCAGGTCTCGCTGGGTGATCGCAACGGTGACAGGACAGGTGGGGCACTGGGGGTGCAGATCTCCTGGTGAGAGCGGTTATAGAGTAGCTATGTTGGATAGACATGGATAAACTGGTTATAATCACTGATGGATGTAAGGGCTATAAGTGGTTATAGACTGGAATGATGATTAGATGACATGTGATATCATGGTTAAAATTTATTGGTGAATAGTGACTGTACGACTAAAAATGTATGACTTATGTATTATGTATCTTTAATTTTGATGAAATATAGTGACCTCACGTAGTGATGTCACTGGAATGATGGTTAGGATTGGAGAATCATCCCCAATTTTTTAGGTTATAATTCAGCCAGATATAGTGATATAATGCTTATCTCCACCAATGATAATGGTTATGATGGGGTTAGGTATGGCTCTATGATTAACAAAAAAGTGGCTATATTGCATTGTATGTGCTCCGTACTTAGTAGGAGAACTTATGTGCTATGGCAGATGTGAACAGTATGCCGACTAGTGGTCATGGCAATTCCGCACTTGGTGTTTGCAAATTGATGTGTTCTATTCTATTGATGATTTTCCTTAGGCCGTTCAATTAGCCAAGAACCCAAGAGCCCAAGACACGCAGGAGCTCCAAGGATGTCCATGAACAGCTTACTGTCACCCTGTCGGCTTGACACTCCAGCACCTCCCCAAGATCTCTGGTAAAGGTGACCGGTGCCTCAACGGTGCGGTGACGGTGCGCCACACTGCACCACTTGGATCAGGCGGACCTCAGATGGATTCTCTCGTGGCTTGTGTTCGAAGGTGAGCCCTAGATGCCTAGATGAAAACAGGCAGAAGGAACCGTGATCGAAGGGAAGAATGAGAGAGAGCCAGTGCGTGTATCCGCATGCGAAGGGGGAAAAAAGTCGGCCTGGTTTGGTAGTTCGTGGTGTAGGGTCGCTGAACCCCACTTAAACTTGAAATTCATCAGCACCCACGGATCAGAAAGTGTGGGAAACATCAGGGAACTACCGGCATTTGAGACGGTGGTGAGTTTGCAAAATCTGACCCATAGATGCTGTAATCAAAATGGCGGGCTCGGAAAACCAAGCAACCACATTCCCTGCATTTCCTGGCCATGTCAATTTTGATCCCATCCCCCTAGTATCAAACACATATGGTTCTAATGCTGTATAGTAATATCAGGGTGCTTAATATCAGGTTGAAGGTTGAAGGCCTGAATTCCCGTTTGACCTTCCCGTTTTTGCACAGGTTTGAACCATCTTCCCTCACAAACCAAATCGACATTGTATTTGATGAACCTCTGAAAATGATATCTAGGATACACCTCCCCTCTTTTTGCACGTATTTTGGGGAACAAATCGTCAAGATGCTGGTGCCATTGTTTTTGATCACCTAAGGCAGCACAGCCGTAGAGCCATCCTACAGGGAAGCTGCTGCCTGGCTGTGATCTGAGAGCGTAAGCGAAGGGTCAGAAGATGATTGAAGTTGGAGGTAGTTGGAAGATGGTTGAAAGATGGTTGGAAGTAATATGAAGTCATGGTAGGGCCTGGTATAGGGTCTGGTATAGGGTCTGCCCTCCAGAGGAGGCAACTGGAATCCATGGGATCCATTGGGTGCTGCAGGGATGCCATTGGAAAGATTTCTGAACTTCATAGGTGGCTAGTCCCCCCAGTGATTTTATATCTTATTGAAAACTATTTTTAAGATATTTGAGGTGTCCTCAACCCTATGTCAACCTCCAGTTTCTTGCATTTTTTTGGACAGTGAAAATCCCAATGTTTATCCATTCCTATTTACCCTCTGGTTATTTAACGTAGCCATGGAAAACGGCCCATTTGTAGATGGTTTACCTATTAAAAATTGTGATTTTCGATAGCTATGTTAAATAACTAGAGGATAACAACTCCAGGCAAATGTCTCCGATGTTTTCCTTGTTAATGTGGTGAAAACAATGCCATAAACCACCCATGACTGGGAATAGTTTATACCAACAAAAAGCATCTGAGCCCAGCTGGATTCTCCCTGGACCAAGGCCTGGCAGCTTGGCCCGTGGCCCTGCTCCACTGCTGGCGCTTGCGCCAGCGCGCCCGCCGGGCGGCCAGCCGGGCAGGCGGCGCCCGGGCAGCGCTGCGGGAGGGGCAGGATGCGTGGCTTGGCACGGAGGGGCAGGCGGGGGCCAATAGTTTTCATGGTTTTTCGTTGAGAAGGGGTCTGTAGATCACTATGCACGTCTATGAATCATGAATCAGTATTTACATATATGAATGAATACAAATGAATGCACATGAGGACTACAATACCACTGATCAAAATCAAAACTCATGGTCTTGTAGAGGAGTTCCACCACCAGTTGGGGCACTCAATGCCAATGTGTCCATGCCCTCTATGAACAAGCTTGAATCAGGGTTGCAACCTGGCGATGTTTCATTGCCATGTTGCCATATTTGATTGCTCTGGGGTAACACAACCGTGACCCACAAATATGGTTCTTATCAGTATTATTTCATATTATTTCAATAGTGTTAGTGACATGTGTGATATTATTTGTAGTTTGGGTTTTGATTATGTAGCAGTTAATGCTGCAACATATTAACATATTGACATATATGTCAAGATTTTAGTGATTTAGCTTTGGGGATCGAGGTTGAGGCGCTTCTTGGACGAGTGGCAGAGCTTCAGGACTGGCTGCCCATCTCTGGTGGCAGAGCCAACATCCATGGGATTCAGCTGACATCAGTTGGAATGTAACCAGATATGACCAGATATAACCAGATGATCCAAGATGATCCAGATGTTTCCAGTTTCTATGGGTCTAGCTGAAGGTAGCTATTTTACTGTCCCCTTCCGTTTGGGATGACGTTCCCCCATAATTGGTCCAGCAGCACTGCAGAAGTTGCCCCCGAAAACGGCGCCAACGTGCGCCAGTTCCCAACTCGGCCGCCATGGGAAACGCCTTGTTTGGCACGACCGCTGCATCCAGCGCGCCAGCGCCATTGCTGAAGGGGAAGAAGACTGGCAGACCAGTGACTTGGAGAAGACATAAGTTGTGGTATATTAATGGGATGTTATGTTAATGGTTGCTACTGAATGGGAATTATATAAATGTGACTATAGATTCATTAATTCCAGTAATTATAAACCATGGGATGGTGGGTAAGGGTGACATGATTCTATATGGTGGGAATTGGATGTGTGGATAAGTCTTAACATGTTTGGCAGACTTGTGGACAACCATATTTTGTCATCCGTTGTTACTTTGCAACTCTCTGTGGTATCCGGATTTTTTGGACCTGCACATGTTCCAGCACCCCAGTGACCCCACTGTCCGGAGCCAAGGGCGACAAAGACTGTGATGATGGCCTTGGCATTTTCAATTGTACCTGCCTCACTTGTTGCTACGGCTGCTTGACCTATCACCGTTGGGCCAAGTGTGTGCCACCAATGTGGGGTTTTGCATCGGAAGCATATTATGATGGTTGTACAGCAGTATAACTTATAACCCATGGAATGTCAAGACTGGTGAGGAAGATGTCCACGCCACGTCCTCGTTGCATTCTTATCCATCGATCCATTCGAGACCAACACCATTGTGGAGATGGACATTGCCATCAAATGCAATAACTTGGCTAGCTGGAAAATACTCCTATGTCTATTGAAATGATGTTCCTTTCAGCGCTTGAAACATGTTTGTTTTTTTTCCCATTGCCAGGATTAGGCTCAACCACCGGATATTGGGGATGTGACATCCCCAAAATAGTGATTGTTATTATGTTATTGCTATATTTCCAAAAAATAACATTGGGTGATAAATCACATCCCCCTAAGATCCTAAGATTAAACAATATTAAACACCCCCTGGAAACAATGGTAAAAAGTAGGGGATACCAAATGATATCTAAATAGACATATTTTTAACCATACAATGGGCGTGTTCTTCATCAAACTGTGAATGGTGGGAGTTCCTAGATCGCTAAGTTAGTTTGTATTATAAGTAGTTTTACCGCAATACCAGGTTTTTGGTGAGTAACAACTAAAACTTCATGGGGGTTATAACATGTTATAACTGGGAGGCCCCACCTGTGGCTTGACATTTCAGGCTGTCAATGCGTTGTCGCCACTTGTCACACCTGTTCCGGTTGCTGCGCACAAATGGAGCGACTGTGTGCCTGGAAGCCATTCGTTTGGGATCGGGCACTGTGCATCATCAAGGTGGTGTTCCATCTGAGTTTGTCCAAGCATTGCCAATGTTTAGCAATTTTGGGTGCACCATTTTTGGGCGAGCAAATGTTGTTACAAAAGATCTTGCTGTTCATCTAAAATACATAGTTTTGGTGCGATATTGGTGAATGGTTGGCTTTCGTGCCTGCCCTTTTCCCACAAAACGTATTTAATATGTGATTCCATCAAAAGAACGTGCATCGAAGCTTGGACATGTCGTCATGGCCTTGCACTGTGTACCGACTATAACAGAAAACCTGTGCTTTGAGGGGGGTATGATATCTGGTCTGTCAAGATGTGATGTCTTCATTTTTTTTGTGTGTCAAGGTTTTCACATGTTTTCACTGTTGTTTTGGGCTTCACACTCACCAAGAAAATGCATATATAGACACGTGAATCACGTGATTTTGTTGTGCAATTCTCAACGGTTGCTATTTGGATTCCAGACTCATTGGTCAGAATCATTGGTTACTTCACGTGCCCCTTCCCTTTATATCCTACGAGGTGGTGCCCCACAGTTAGCGAAGTTGTTATATCATACTCAATGGGGTTTATAAACATTTATACACCAACTCATAGACTGGGGGCACCACATTTTGGTTGAGGCAAGATTTTGAAGTCCCCGACTCTGATCGTTTCTTCGTTTGGGCTTTGTTTCTCCACCTGCGTCAGTGTGGTCAGATCCAATTACTCTGAGGCAAGTGAGAAGATGCCTCCGCCAAGTGGCATTGATCATTGAAGCGATTTGGTGTTCTGGGGGCACTAGGTGCCAGTGCCCCCAACTAAAACATGAACACATGAATATTTCGAAACTGCTGGTGCTTCGGTACTGCCAGGACAAGGAAGGTGGCCAGGTGCTCACAAGCACACCAGGTTAGTGCCTGGTTCCCAAAGGGAACCCCAGGCTGAATGTTAGCCGACAGGGTGACCACTGGTGGTGACCGCTGGCTCCTGCGCTATGTTTCCTTCACCAGCTGTTGTTTTTAAAGCATCAGTAATCACAAGCATATCTGATGTGACAAACCCAATTTTGATTAAGTTCCAGCTGGGAATGGTTGAAATCCAGTCCGTTTCGGGTCAGATTTGGAGATTGTTTAGTTTTGGGACGTTTGGATCATTAGGATCTTTTTTGATTTTTCAAGAAAAAACACAAGATGTCTTTTCTCCACCAACCAAAGCAAAGCCAAACGCAGTAATTACATACTAACACTCAGAGCTTCAGATCGGACGACGGTGAACTGAGGTGTTTTTTTTTCTCTGGGACCCAGCATGACTTTCATGTCTGTTTGCGGATTCATCCGGATTCGGACACTGGAATAGCACGGAGGAAATGGTCCATAAGTTTGAAGAATTTGGCGTTTAGTTTTTGAATCCTTCTATAAATATATTGGTTTTGCCTACAGGCGCCAGCGATCACCCGGGACTGAAGTGGCGACAGTGACCAGTCGGTGCGACGCAACAAAAAGAGGGCTCTTTGTCAATGCTGGGATGGAACAAACAGGTGATTTAGTGAGTAAACAATCTATGTTGATGAACATGATCGTTTCTTCCATCGGTTCTAGAATTAGATCATTTTAGTGAGTATATCATTCAATTCTACATGTTCCATCATTTTCCGTTGCCCTGTTCGTTTTCTGGTGACGGACATATATCTAAAAGTTGGACAGCTGGAAGTTGTTGGAGGGGAACCATGATCCACAAAGGCCACAAGCTGTTTCCCCTTGAGCAATTCCTTGGTTTCTGCACAGCTCTACTTTGCCCCTAAATAATGAAAGCATGCTGAGCATGTTCAGCAATTCTATGGGATCCAATTCAACATATAACTTCTTACTGTGTGTTGTTTTTTCTTGGATTAAACCAGCAATAACCTTTACAAGACTGCCTTTGACATTGCTTGGGTTGAGCAAAATATATCGACTTGCAATCTGTGGGCATGAGCCCTTTGGTTTTGAAAAGGAGAACCGTTGTGAGGATCCTGGTGTCAAAACCATGTCCATCCTCCAAGCTTGGCGCAATTGGTGAACGATAGCAGATAGCAGAAACCACCTCACCCGGTTTCCGTGACGATTCTTGGGAGACTCAATACGGCATCCCTGTCTTGTGGAATGATCTTGGGGTAGCTGTGGCTAGCTACCCTCTGGTAAACATACAAAAAGCTATTGAACATGGCCCTAGAAATAGTGGATTTACCCATTAAAACTGGTTGATTTTCCATAGTTATGTTAGTTTACCAGAGAATATGTGCAAAGGAACTGTAAGCAGCCGCAGACATACACAAGATACCTGACACCATCTGACACCATGTTTCCTGGCCCCAGGAGCCGCGAGGAAAATACTGAGGGAATCTCACTGGCTCCTGTGGCTTCAATGGTTGGTCCTCGATTGTTTTTTTTTGGCACTCTAGGGAGCAAACCTGGAAATGGGACATTTCAATGTTTAATGGGAAGACTTGGGAAAATGATGCGAACATATGTGCAAAAATAGGTATTCTCAAATGCCAGGATAAATTGCCAGGATGAAGCATAATCAAAGGAACCTATGGTTCAGTTGCTGCCAAGAAAAACTAATGTTGGATTCAATGTGGGCTGTTCTGACAGCAATGGGGTTCCCATGAAGCATCGGTATGTCACATGATTTGCATGTGTTTTTTTCACTCTCCCTAGGTTCAAGCCAGTCTTCACTGTCGTGTACCATCGATGTTAGAAGCATATGATGTGGCAAACCCAAAGCCACCCACTTCTGCAAAGGATTGGTATGGCTTATCATTTGGGTGTACCAATCGTTATCATGGCAACGCGTGGTTCTGACCCACATTTTTTCTGCAAATTTGTGTTCCATCCAATTTCATCCAAGGCATTTCCACATCCAACGAAATTTCATCCAAGTTTACATCCAAATTCAGGCAATTCGATCGATTTGTTTACTGTTTTTGGGGACCATGGAAGGAACCACCTCTAAAGAACGAACATAGCTGCAAGAGTGGGAGATGCCACCAGCCACGTAAAAATTCACCAAGGATGAGCTCACTACTCTGGCCTTTGTTCGATGTTTGGCGGCTATCCCTGAGGTTGACACCGGTTGACAGGGGTCAGGGGAGCTGGTTGATGATGCCATGAAAGACTTAATCTGGTTGGCAGATGTTGGCAGCAAATGTAGTGTATGCCCAACGTGTTTCAACCATATTCGGGATGATGATTTCCAGTGACTAGCATATGTTTGAACTGGATTTATCTGGATTTGGTGGTTTTGAATAAGACTTGTGATTTGATGTGTCTTGTAATTACAACTTGTTTGCTTTCCATTGCCACGGTGCACTCCCGGAAGCATACCGGCATCTGCCTGAAAGATGTTCTGCATTTCCAAGAGCACGACATATATCATACCAATCCGAGTTGAACATCCTTCAAAAACAATATATATATATATATATAATTGTTTGGATTTTCCCCATTTTCCCCTCATCTTTTGTCTAGCACATTCTATATCCCATAGGATCCATGGTGCTGGTATATATACTAACATAAAGGGGGTATATTGATGGGATTCATGTTACCATATATAGCATACATGGATCCTATGGGTATTAGCACATCATCAACAACTATTGAAAACTCCTTCCCCACCTACGCCGAGCCGAAGCGCCACGCCAGGCGCTGTTGCCCATCGAGTGGGAGCTGCAGCTGCGTGTCCGGCAGCTGGCTGAGGCGATGATGATGTGTTTTTTTGCACAGGTTCCCTTCAAACCGTGGTGAAGTATGGTAAAATTCCATTATTAATGGTGATTTAATGGGATTTAATGGTGATTTAATGGGATTTAATTGTGATTTAATGGTGATTTAATGGGATCTGGTGGAATTTCACCATCAACAATGCGGACAATGGGGATATATCTGGGAAAATTATAACGACCTCACTGAATTTCCCGAACCCTGGAATCATGGTGAATAAGGAGAATTATCCCAAAATGGCTCAACATTTCGGGCTAGTGACTTATTATAATTTGCCCTGATCAATGAACCATGCAAGCACAATGATGAGAATGATACTGTATGATATTGTATGATCAATCAACCAGTGTCAAGCGACGACAGTGCATCTTCCTTTTGCTTGGTTTATGAATCACTTTCTTAATGTCATTACCTTAATGAGCCCTAATAATGTTTGCCATATTATATGAATCCTTGCCATAAACACTGGTTTATCACCGGGCCTGTTCATGAATTGGGGTCCCACTCATGGGTGGTTATTTCACATGATGGGGTAAGGATTACTGTACTATTGTCCCGTTTATACGATCTTCTTATCTGATTTACAAGTATAATTGATCACTGATAGAGTACGTTTTTGTTTTCCACCATTTTCCACCTAAGACTTGACAACGATTGACGAACCATTCTTCTGCCTATATATCCTTTGGTAAACCTACATTTTGCTATGGACAAACCACAACTATTTATTATTGGTAAATCAACACACTAAATTGCAATTTTCAATAGCTTTATTAAATGACCAATTATCAGAGGGTAAATTAATGTAAATTACCAGTTCCTATAAAATGGCTATTAGATATATATACATATATATATATATAGTATCAGCATTTTTTAAATTACCAGAGGGTTGGCTGGGACCCAGTTATCAACCCAGCCACCGTTGCTTCAGGCGCTGCAGGGCCGCTTGAGGAAGGCCTGGTGCAACGTCGACGAGGACGCGGCGGTCCTACGCTGGACGGAGGCGTGTGGCGGCAGTGACCGGCCATGGTGATGCCTGGCGGTGCAAATGGCTGATTTATAATGGGTAGGAATCATTTATGATTAATGATTAATGGATAATGAGCAACGATGGTTATTGATCATGGATATATAATATAGTTAATAATTACTGTAGTTTTTAATGGTTCTGAATAATCAAACATGATGGCGCAGAATTTATTGGTAAGTTAACGATGCTGGTTACATAATGGTTAATGACGGTTAATGATGGTTAATGATGATATATGATAATTTGTGATTATATAATTGTTAATAATGGTTAATGATGATGGTTAATGGTCAATAAGTAACAATTGTTTGTAGTGGTGATCATACAGTGGAAATACAGATTAGGCCCAAGTCCAATGGATTTGAACATGTTGGCTGCACCTTTTCTTTTGTAGGGGACAACACCATATCCATATGTGTTGGTCAACTACCTCAAGCCAGTCTCTGGGTAACTTCTCATGAGATGATAGGAGCTTAATAAGCCCCCAAAAGGGCTCCTCAATCAGGCCTCAATTGATGATGGTGGAGTGGCCTTCTGGGGGCACCCTTGGGCTTCTATAATGAATCATAACGCACACATTTTGAATCATTTTTGAAGGAAACCTATGGAGCTGATGGAAAGGCTTCCGAAGAGCCTGGCGCAGCCGCGCCCAGCAAAGCTGAGGCAGACGTTGTGCGAATTTGGGGGTTTGAGGGGGCCGAATAACACCACCAAAGTGTTGTCTTTTTCTTCCACATGCTTTCCAAGAAGGGGTCAATTCATCGGGCATTGGGTGATACTCATGCGATACCAAGCTGGAAGCAGCGTTAAATGAGAGCAAAGGTGTGATGGCCATGCCTAGAATGAGGTCATGAGATGTTTCAGAAGCCAATGAAAGAAACATAAAGAAACGCCACCACATATTTACGGTTGATGATGTTCCATCATATCTTGTAATTTTGCGATCAGCCCTTCAGTTTCCTGATGCTGTTTGATTGATCTCCATTTTTGGACAGATAAAAGTCTTCTTTAGGCATAGTAAATGCAAATTTCTTACTGATACTACTGATACTTGCTTTCGTGGGATGAAGCGCAGAGTATTGCATGGCAGAATATTGTCCAACGAATTCATGTTTGCGATCTCCACCATTGTTTGGAGTGGTGTTTTCCTATTGGTCTCGAACACACATGTACACTATTTCATGATATATACAGAAAGAGAGAGAGAGATGACATCAACACAAACATACCAGTGACAGTTCCAGAAGTTCCAGATATTGCAAGTTCCGGGCCATTTCTTCCAAGCCAGGGTGGCGCCACAACTCACGTGCACGGCCGCAATCCCATCTCCGGGACGCTGAGCCTGGAAAATTGCGCGCAAGACTCGATATGTTTGATATGCCAATGTATGCAGTTGTTGAAATATCTGCACAGCCTGTTATCAATGCCATGCTATACCGCCGATACAAGGCTATACTGTTTAATTGTTGTTTTTGGATGCTAATCACCTGCGCATCACAACCTCCCAGGATTGTCCATTTCTTGCAAGACTTCCTGAAAGAATGGCCTTCTCCCAAAGATGAGGACGCGCGTTTTGCTGGCGTTCTGAAAGGTAGTTTGTCTCACAAGATTCAAAAACGAAGCCCTAAATAGCGGCGTGGAAGATGATGCCTTTCATTTTCATTCTAAGATTCCATGCCATTTTTGATCGTTTTTGGGTTAGCCAATTCGCCCAAACAGTGATTTCTTCAACCTGTTTGTCGTTTCCATGTCAGGATGCTGCATCATCCCAGCCTCTGTCCACCACGCAAAAGCGAGGCACAATCGCTTGCCACAAACATGGTTGTGCCTCTTTAGCCATTTTAAACTCAGCCAAAATTCCAAGCCCAGTAACAGAAAGGAGTGACGGCTGTGGCACCCCATTCTTCATGTTTCTAGGTTTCATGTCGGATGGTGAGGGCGTACCAAATTCTGCAAGTCTTGTGGGGATTGCCACCGGACCAAGATATGCCAAGTATTTTTCAATAACTCACCATGACTTTGGTTATATAAATCAATAGAAATCATGTTAAATCCCTACTATTGTTGCTTAAATCAACTCAAAATCCCCATTGTTGATGGGTTAAATCATCTTAAATCCCAGCATCACATTTTTTCTTGGTGAAATCCTTCTTGTTGATGGCTCAAATATGATTTAAATCATCTGAAATCTCATCAAATCACATTAAATCGCAATTTTTGGTATTTAGATCAGCGTAAAATCCCAACTGTTGATGGTTTTTTGATCCCACTTTTTTCGCCATCCGAACGGCACCTGCCCCGCGTCGCAGGGAACCTGATCTTCGCGGCTTGGCTCCTGGGCAGCACGGCGCTCTACGCTGCGGCCACCTTGGCGCGACCGAGGACGGAGTGAGGCGGGTTGGAAATTTCCATGGCAAAGCCCAAAGAGATGAGTAGGGTGGCTTTGATGGGGTTTAAATATGACTAAATAATATGTTTGGATATGTTTAGATGGGTTGAGATTTACAGGGATTTCAGCTGGATTTTACTGTTCAAGTCCTTTTTTTGGGTGTCTATATTTCGAATATGTTGGGCTTCATAACTTAATTACTTGGGAGGATGGGGTGAGGTAAAACCACCAACAAGCAACAAAAACTGGGATTGATTTACCAAAAGAAATGGAATTGTATACCGACAACCCGATAACACCAGATACTGTAGTCATTCAGGTGCTGGTTGTAGTGGCTGCATTCATTCTTAAAGACTCTTGAAAGGCAACACAAGCAATGAGAAAATGAAGATGCTTATCAAATACGCGATGGCTGAATATCATTATGGTTTCCATGTCTTTGTTTACACGTGACACAAATCTCCAAGAACAAGATATTCAACACTGCAAGTGCAGTGGTTTAAAAAGTAAAACGTGATTTCTCTACGTATTTGAACTTACAATAAATACTTTTTGGCGTACCTGGACCGAAATGTCCCAATGGCTACACTATAGCCAGGCGCTTTGCCCATCGCGAATGGTCAAAAGCTTCTGCAGATGCGCCAGCGGCTGGGTCCGTTTAACAGGAATTCGATGGAATTCGAACATACCCATCATCAGTCTGTTTTGAGAATATCATTTCCTCCTGTTGAGAAAATCACATGGTTTAGAACTTGCGGATATCCATATCCCAAATGAATCAAACATGTCCATTCAAACTGGGAAAGGGGTCAACATCTTTGCCGGGCATTGCAGAAACCCGGCACCCGACCAACCAGTTGTTTCTTGTCGCAGCTGTTTAGGCTGCCGGATTCCTGGCAGCCAGTGCAACACTTTTGCACGCTTGCTCGACCAAGCTTGATGTGGAGCACAAGTCGAGCCGTAGATACCGTATTTGGTTCCCACATGAGAGGGCTCAACAGCAGCTAGATACATGAAAACAGCCAACTCAATCCCTAGGCAGGATCCCAACGTGATGCACCAGTTGAAAGTACTACAGCAAGATACGCTGCCCGGGTGCCCCCACTTTATCCCTGCTAGTCCAGCCACCTGACCATACGGATCCTCAAATGATCTCGAATTGTAGCTAGGAAAACCCAATCTTCCACACAAAAAACACTGTCAGACTGCTGGATGTTCACTTTCTGATTAGTTTTCCACAGGCCCTATATTGAGGGTAGATCCAGCACTGCTGACACTGCACCTGTCATGGCTGACATCACCTGAGTCATGGCCGAGCCTCGGCCTAGGGGAAATCCCAGACCTAAGTGACAGGTGACTCAGGTGACACTCCCAACAGATGACTTCCCCAACCAGCACGGCTGCTGTTTGGTCCTGGCATCATCCCAATACCAACAACTTAAGTTTTCCTCCCAGCAAAACCTTATATATATAATATATAGTATGCATATATATATTATATGCATCAGTTACCAATAACTTCAGGGTTCATCCCAGCGCGGGGTGCGGCTGTGTGGCATCCCTGCACCCAGGAGCTGTTGGTGTTGCACCTGGACCGTGGAACACCGGACCCACTGGGCTGCAGTGAGGGGGAGGGTTGAGAACAGGTACACGCCATAAATTAGGAATCATTCCGTCGCCGTATCAGGGGCATTATCCAGTAAAATCAACTTGGTTCGATTTGGGTAAATGTCTGGGAGACGTACTTAAACCTTTGGGGTGTCCGAAGAAAAGTTGATAATCGCACATAAACAAATGTTCGATAATTTTGGGGAGAGGAGCGTGATGAAAGGAGCAGAAGTAGAGCCATGTGGGGGCAGGGCAGTTGGGAGGCCCATTACTGAAGAAACCTCTGATGAAGACAGCTGGTGAATGGTGAATCGTGGTAAATATATATGTAAATATGTTGATATCTAAGGCAGCGGTTAAATGGGCCCTTGGTTTTTTTGGTTGTTGGGAGGGGTTGCTGTTGTGAAGGTTGTTGAATGCTCATGTTGTTTGGTGAAAACCACCAGGTTGGTAGATAGGGCAGTTCTTTGATTTGATCCTTGCTAAGCTGCTAACCTTTACGAACTTCACCAAGCATGGAGTGAGTGCCAGATTGAAAGACTATAGTGCTTACCTGGGTGCCAATTCAGCATGACAATAGACAACAGCACATTTGGCCCATCAATTTGCCATGTGTGGAACATTCTGCCATTTTGTGGTTTTCGTTGATGTGTCAGTCCCATCACCGGGTTGGAACCATCTAGCATTTACCACCGCGCCTAGAAACTATATCGCTATATCTCTCATCCACGTTTGATCTCTAAGAACGATAAGATCAATAACTAAGATGAGACATGATATGCATAACCAGCAGGAATGCCCATGGAGAACTGAGCGCCTGGGAGGACAGCACCTCACTGGGCATCGATGTGGAAACCGGTCGTCAATCTGCTGGATGGGATGGAAAGACGGTGCTCATCAAGAAAGCCACTGGGTGATGTAAAAATGCGTGGCAGTTTTGATCCTGGGGTGTTTCACTAGTTCGTTGTGTTCCTCCATTTGCTGGGTATGACCGTCCTGAAATTCGATACTGAGATTATGATAGAGAGCTGAATTTGGGATGGGCTGATTCTTTTGAACTAGTGATGGTGTTTGTGGTATCTTGGGTGATCCTCCCAATCAATTGAACAACTTGGGAACTACTGTGGGAAGCCTTGTGTACTAAAGATATGGCAATTCATTGGGTGATCACTACTCACTACTGCTCGTTTGGGAGCTTGAGGTACCGCCATTTCCATTCCAATTCAATCACCGGAATGGTACTTGGGTCCCAAGGCAACTGTCAGATTGGGTGATACATTGTTTTATACATCGTTTTATTCGTTGAATCTCAGGCGTGCACGCCTTTGCTGGTTGATTGTTTAACGGTCAAAGATGTTGACAACCCATCCCTGCCATGATCAAAATTCATGTAAATTCATCATGCACCAGATTGACTTTGTGTTTTGTTTTGGGGAATTTCCCATGGTTTTTCCATTCCTTTCATTTGGAAGGTCGACACATGGCACCTCCGTCAGCCCCCAAGGTGAAGGAGGGTGCCATCCAAGCCTGGTGTCAGCAACACAGGTGCGGCTGAAGCGCCATGGGGATATGTCAAAACCTACCATCTCGGTTGGGATAAACATGGATGAACCTGTTTATATATATATATGTATATAATATCCCGGTCATTTAAATAGTGCTTTTTTGATGTGAGCAGAGGGGATAATGGATGGTAATGGGGTTTGACCCAGCCCCATAGCAGTTGGTTTTCTATTTTGATTCAGACCATGTGCGGTCAGAAGTTTGAAATATGATATGTCAATATGTTGAGCCTTTCTCTGGTAATGTGTCCGTCGAATTGGGCCTTTGACATCCTTTGACAACGATTGATGTGTTGATGGTAGTGGCTTTCGGTCCTGTCAAATGTGATGGACCTCCTGTGCGGAGCCGTTTGATGCACAGAAGGCATCCGGCTACTACATTTGGAACAACACCATTTTTCAATGCCGCAGCCACTTGATACAGGAAATCATTGACAGAGAAAGTGAGATAGGGTACCTATGAAATGTGTTTCAGAAAGATTGCTTTTGGGGTGTTCTTCTCGGGCCAGAGCTTTGTTGCTCAATCTCCGGGCCCTTGGCCCCTAGCACCCCAGCACCACATAGCACCACAGGAGGATGGATAGGAACACAGTAGGGCTTGACAGGAACTCTTTCCATGCAATTATACACTTCGACCGTTTCACCGCGCCAGTGGTATGATGGCCGAGCAGTCCACAGACGCACAGAGCCTTGTCAAAGTTTCAGTCTCACCGCTGCTAGCGCGAAATTGGGCATCGCAGTTGAAAAGAGAAACAGTTGAGAACAGTTAATATGGTCAAAAAGACGGTGCCAAAATGTTGCAATGAAAGAATTATGCAGTCATTCCCCATGTAGGGTTTCCTTCCTCCAACTTCTGGCGAAGTTGCCCCCAATCCACCCAGGATTGTGGAGAAGTTCAAGGACATCAGGGAGGAGGCGCTTCAATATAAGGATGAGGAGCCTGCCGATCAGTGGGAATGCGCAGGCAGCATCCAGAAGATTACCAAGGAGATCCAGGCATTGCTTGGCCCTGATCCAGGTGAAGCAAGCCCGGTGGTGCAGGACCGGGGACGTAGCCCGGGTGGCGGGTGGCACTTGTTTTCCAAGGATCATCCTCAATAAATATAGATCATGAAACCATAATATATTTATATATGTATATATATATATATTTATTTATTTATATATTTATATTTATATATTTATATGGGGAAAAACAATAAGGTGGTCAGTGAACGTTGGTATCGGAATAACTTTACGCTTGATTTCTGAAGCCTTTCTAGGATCGCCGCTGACATTGCAGACCTGTCCCCTTCAGGAAAGCCATTCATCAGCACTTCCTTTTGCTGATTTTCCCTGTGACAATGCCCTGGAAGTGTTCGCAGCAGTTCACCAATGTGCACAAGATATGGCCCATCCACATGCAAAGCCACTCTGGAGATCAGCTTGTCGAAGCATCATTGCTGCCGCTCGGAGAGCCGAGCTGCTGCTCCAGCCGTTGCTGTGGGTAGAGGTTTTCCCTGAGGAGCTGGGGCCAGATGCCGCTAAGTCAGTTGCCTTCACACATCCGACAGCTGAATCCCACCCACAGGCGCATCTGGAAGGCAGTGTTACTGCAGTAACATGGAGTGAGCCATGGACACAAGGAGAGGCCGAGAGAGTAGACGTTCCTGAAGAGAACTTTGGGGGTAGAATCGAGGCAATCATGCAAGACTTGGAGCACAAACTGCTGGAGTTGAAGAAGGAACACGGCAATCAAGATCATGCAGACATTGCTGCGACACTTCTCTGGCTAGGTGCTGTGAGTTGCCAGGCTGGAGATCTCAAGGGAGCAAAGCAGCAGGTGGAGGAGTCTTTGCGAATGAAGCGCTCCTTGCATGGAGATAAGGACCATCCAGGCATTGCTGCGACACTTCATGAGCTAGGTGTGCTGAGTCACCAGGCTGGAGATCTCAAGGGAGCAAAGC
>Ga0126342_10009814_pt1 | contig 17142 bp, 9 predicted proteins | sample Cyp1metagenome_FD_92528 | JGI IMG/M metagenome (GOLD analysis project Ga0126342, IMG submission 92528) | Coral microbial communities from Lord Howe Island, Old Settlement Bay, Australia - Cyphastrea 1 metagenome | ecosystem: Host-associated > Invertebrates > Cnidaria > Coral ... | reverse complement strand
CATCCCCGCCCAGTGTTCCGTGCCGGACCTCAACCACGACCATCCACGCCCAGTGTTCCCTGCCGGACCTCAACCGCGAGTATCCACGCCAAGTGTTCCCTGCCGGACCTCATGTAGGAAGATCTGTTTGACAGACTGACATGCACAATGACCTGCCAGGTGAAGCAAATGATTGGGATAGTTAGTTGGGCAAAAGTCCCGTGACAAAAGCTTCAGACAAAAGTGGTGTCAACAAGCTGTTTTGAAATGTCATGGTGGGGATCACTCGAAGCAAAGTAATTGTTTTTAGTTAATTTTTAAAAATGTAAAAAAAACATGTCAACGTTTGTGACAGTTTCTTGAAACTCAGTGGTTTCATCGGGTACATGCCTCGAAGTTTTGTTTGCTTCAAATTCGGGCTGCCAATTGGCGAGCTTCAGCAGCTGACGCCTATACCATGTTCACCAACCGGCGTGAGAACAGGACGGTCCGTTGGCAGAAAACCGGGTCCATGAGGGGGAATACGTCGATACGGCTGGATTGGAGATGACCAGTCACCGTCACCGGCTCGCACTGGGTGAGGACCGGTCCCGGTGCAGGACCCAACCAGGACGGCATAGCTCAGACGAACCTTGATAGGTGCAGGCCTTGCAGGTTTAACCGGTTTAACCAATGGGAAATGTTTCAGATGTTTAGCATTTAGCAATGAATCTTGAAACCCTGAATTTTGGAAAGGATTTACATCATTTGAATGAAACCTTTTGGATCTGTTTCTCAACTCGAAACCGTTGGTTTTGATGATACAAGCAGCTTTTACGAATAAATGGGGAGTCAAATGGATCTACCATATCAAATTCAGATGGGTTTGTATGGCTATGGTCAACAATTCAGAGCGGCAGCCAGGCATTTCACCAAAGGGAATCGTTTATCTACCCGGAATATACCCATTTCTACAGTTCTGAATAATTAATTGTGGTTAAACCGATGATAGTTGGGAACGTTCGATATATAATACATACCTACCTACCGACCTACCTACCTACCTACCTACATACCTACATACATACATACATACCTACATACCTACCTACCTACATACATACATACATACATGAAAAATTGCTATCAGTTGGTGATAGTCAAATGGAAATAGAATGAACAAACATGGCGTGATGCTTGGCTGATAGGTGTTTGGGAAGCTTTGGTGTTGGTGAGAAAGATATTGTTCTTTGGACAAAAAAAGAGATGAGGTTGGAAAACCAACACCACTGTCACTATCCCCATTCCTTGTTCCAACAAACATGTTGCTGGTAATTTCAAAGCATGGTGTTTTCGGGTTTCTTGACCCAACCCAAAAAAACATTGGAAAAACAACTACCCTCTGGTAAACTAACACAACTATAGAAACCACATATTTTAATGGGTAAATCACTTTTAAATGGGCAATGTTCAATAGCTTTTTGTATGTTTACCAGAATGTATCTTGGATTATCAATGTATATTTTTTTCTAACATAATGGAATCATAATGGATTGCCCTTTGTTAAACTACCGGAGGGTAAACATTCCACTGCCGCTAAAAACCATAGGTTGGATGGGTCGGATTCCACGAAGATGTTATCCGAGATCCGAAAGGCCATTCAGGACCTGGACCGTCTGAAGTCTGAAGTCATCATGATATCATGGGTAAAGCGGTACAAGGTGGTGCCCCCTAGATAGCTAAGTTGGTTTATAAGTCGAACAACTAGGGTTTATGGGGGTTATATCTATAGTTAATGGGGATTATAAACCAACTTATAACTATGGGGCACCACCTTGTAAACCCCCATCTTGGAGGGTTAAAGTTCATCATAAAGTTCATAAAAAGTCCATCAGCTCCCTTTTTCTACTTGGGTCAAAATGTCGAAATGTTCATTCATGTTATGGACATCTTTGAATCCCCTGGAACATGTGACACGCGCGGCAAGCCTTGGGCGAAGAAGCAGGGCTTAACCAGTACTCGTACTCGTAGCTGATTGGTCACGGGTTGTGATGTTTTGAAAGTTGTACTTTCATTGTTTTTCTTCATCCAAACAATCAATGGCCATTTCAGGAACCTAAACCGGAGGTACCTACCATATATATGGCCTATATAAGGTACAGTACCTCCATTTTAGGATCCTGAAATTCCCATTGAAACAATGTTTAATTGGGATTAATTTCATTGACTCCTGGGGATGACTTCCACGTGGAACTTGCGGTAAATCCAATGTATAGCCCATAGATGTCCCAAATTCCCATGGGTTGGTTGATGAAGAGCTAGAGGGGTTTGAAGGTTTACCCCTGAAAAACAACAGGTAAATTACCTTAAAAGTGCATTATTGGATATTATTGGTATAGCCCCCAAAAGATCGACAAGTTGAAGCCCTAGCAAAAGTGCTGCAACTGTTACTTGGTCCTATCTGTTTGAAATCAAATGGATGCAATGCCGACCTACACGATGTGGAGGGTATTTGATCCATCAGTGGGGATTTACCAGCAAGAAAACGAGCAATCAAACATGAGAAATAATACTGTTATTGAGACAAGATGGCCTCCCAGATAGCTAAGTCGGTTTATGTATAACTAGGTTAAACATGGCTTATGCATGTTTATGGTAAATAATATATCCATACTTCGTTGGGTTTATAAACCAACATAGCTCCACCTTGTAGTCCCCTTTTCACCCAGCGGCTAGGGCGGGCTGGTCGAGGGCTGGAGGGCATGAATTTTGTTCAAAGAACCCCCAGTTGTTGGCCAAAAAAATAGTTTGGGGGTGGAGTCATAGAGGGATAAAACATGATAAAACAAAACACCCAGCCCAGCAAACATCCAACTTCATCAAGTTTCCTTAGGTCGAATCTGAACCATCGTTGCGATTTCCTACAGTGACATGGATTGTTTTTATTTTCATTGCCGTAGTTTGTCCCCAGAGACGGACTCCAAAAAAAAGCCACTGGGTGAACAGATCCGGTGGCAAAGTCATGGTCATGGTGATTTGGAGATTCATGCTTAGGAACCCCCCAAATCTACAGTTATAGATGTTATAGCCCTATGGTTACCAGTGGCCATGGGATGATAATTCCTGCAACTACTGTAGTTAGATATCATTAAACAAGTCAGTTATAACTGTTTAAGGGTTATACCCGTGGGAGATTGAGGTCTTTCCTTTGTTGAACAGTGGTTGGAACCTGGATCGGGAATCCATTGGAACTCTGAGCCCTACGAATATATCTTCATATATCCCAATAAAAAATGGGTCTCAAGGACATCAAAGTACAACATTCTGCCCATTTTCTTTATTGCAGTTAAAGCCCTTGACCAGTTATAAATAGTTTTGACTAGGGTTACCATTCCATCAAAACAGACTTGTAACTGGTAAAGGGCCATCACTGTACAGCATCCTGCCAAAGATATACCTTTATTTTTTGGGGGGTTGCAACGTATCACGCCGTATGTTCGTTTTGCACGTGCTCCCATGGAAGAATCCGCATGGTTTCCTCGAGTTGGCTTCACCGGTTGATACGAAGATCGTTTGGGATAAACGTCCCATCCCGCTGGGCCTTATATCTGGGTAAATTATAACGACCTCACTACGACCTCACTGGAATCATGGTTAGATTGCGGGAAATCATCCCCAAATGGCCGAACTATTCAGGTGAGTGAGATATTACCATTTACCCAGTTATATGTATTACTATCCATCACTGGCGATTTAAACTTACCATTATCTAGCTTTCTATTGATGTCTACCTATTTATCTACTATTTAATTATCTTTCTATAATTCTTTCTCTCTCTATATCTCTACTTCGCTATCTCTCTACCTCTCCATTTTGGTGTGTCTCTATCTCCATATATCTATCTCTCAATCCCTCGATTGGTCTATATGTCTATCTGTCTATCTACGTCTTTCTATTTGTCTCTATCTATTTATGTATATATCTCCGTATGTTTGCATATGTCTATATCCATCTACATCCATCTATTTCTATATGTTTAAACATCTACAGTATATTTATTCGCATCTATCTATATCTCTTTGAATCTATACCTATCCATACCTATATACCTATCTATATCTATCTCTATCTATCTCTATCTCTATTTATATCTATGTCTATATATACTTCACTAGGACGAACGCTTTTCCCCGTCCGGTGTTGCAGAACAAAGCCATGTATATCCCTCTGCGGATCAACGTTATGATTCTGAGGCCCATTTCGCATGGCCTGCATGGTTGATCGAATTTACTAATCGTTTTGTTTAATCAAAATTCTATTAAAGGATGCGAATCTTATCCGTGGAAGTAAAATTCTTTAGTAGATAGGAGTCTACAGGGAAAGGGTGCTGAAAAGCCCGGCAGGAAAAACTTTTGTCCATAACCCAAGCCAGCAACGCCCTCCACCCCCCACGACATGGTCATGGTCCTGTATGTGTGTATGTACGCTGTATGTATGCTGTGTGTAGGGGGCTCTATGTAAGATATAGTTTACACACCCCACCCACCCCACCCCTGTGGGATAGGTGGGGGCTAGGTAGTGTGTCACTAGCATGTAAAACAAAACGTAGGGAAGATGACTCTCCTTCTAACTGGGCTGGTTACCTGAAGTTATACTGCCTTTGATGAAATATCGGGTTTGCACTGTGCACCCAAGAGTCCTTGAAGTACTGGCATGCCATGCGGGATGGAGAATCGATAAGGAAAAGCTTCAAATCCACATGCCATAGAAAAGAGGAAGACCATGGATGATCTAGATCCTGTAAACCAACGACTAGGGGTCTCCATTTCGGACCAGGGTTCGAATCCGATATTTATACGAAGAGGATGAAGCTTCCACATGCTGACGGTTGCAGTGGTTCGAATGTATCCTAGTTCTTTATCATCATAAGGCCGTGGCCAACTGGCCAACCTCTGCTTGTCTACAGTTCTTCGTTCAATTTTTGCACGAGGTTCATCACGGCGACTATGGATGCATCATGGTGCATCCCTTTTCTTGGGTGTTCATTTTCTGGCTACGGCTTGGTTGGGTACAATAATTTGATACATTTTGCGACAGATGTGAGAATAGTAATCCTCACTAGTTTTTGCAAGGTATATTAGCGTCTCTATGACTTGCTGTGTCTTCCACATGGAGCTCCCAGCTGCTTCCACGACCTTAGGTCTTTGCTGGGTCGAAACTGCGAGCTCCGCAGCCCACCCTGGTTGCGAGGATTGAGACACGTTGATTTCAGCATTTTTTCTGATGGTTTCCCTCGTTTGTCCTCAAACATGGCTAGCTGGGAAACCCCTATCAAAAAAGAGACATTTCAATGGGAAAAACATGTGCAAAGAGGGGAATTGCCATTCAGCCATGCTTATTGATTCCAGTGGGTAATGTATGAGGAGAATCACATCCCATTAAATCCCCATGGTGGTCGGTTTAATCCAGCTCGTTTAAAGTTTAATGCATCATATCCAACCGTATCCCCATTATATCGCTTTAAGTGATTTGAATTCGGGTTTGCGAAGTCAGTGGGTTGTGGTTTTAAAGATTTCTTCCTTCGCTTTACCGTGAAGTGTTCTGGGGATTCGTTGAAACCAGCAAGAAAGAGATTGGAACATGATTTGCTGCTGCCACCTCGTGCATCCTCCGGCCTTGTACAGCTTGGTTCGACTCCAGCTGACTCCCTTGAGCTGTTTCCATGCCTTCCAGGGAGAATGTTATCTTCTTCCTGCAGCAATGGCAGTGGGCAATCTTTCATCCACTTTGCACTAATGCTGGCTCTGAACTAGGATGTCATCCACTGGCAGACAACATCTGCCGGTTTCCTAGGATTTCTCCTTTGGCTGCATTGAAATTTATATAGTTGTTTCTCCACTCTGTGTGGACCAGAAGACACGTCTGACATTGGGAACGAATTTGGCAAAAACAACCCTTTTATTGCGACTACATGTTTGGACAACCTCAACCTGAAGAAGGGAGGGAGAGCCTGGACAGAACCAAGCTTTCAGCAGCCAACAACCCACCACCAACCACACGTCCACTTCTGGCCCAACGAGGTCATGGCCTTGGGCTTCGGTGCAGGCACGGCCTTTGCCATGGAGGAGCGGGATTCTGCGTCCAACCACACTACTAGTGGGTCGCCGAGGGCTCCCCTATGTAAAAGAAAATGACAAGGGGGCATATTTCAGGCATTTTCCTTTTTTTGGCTATTCTAGAACTAAGTTTGTTTTTCTTATCTTGGGATCAATTTTGCCAATAGCTGCTGGCTCGCTGATGTTTGCAGAACCAAGGGATTTGGGTACATTGGACCGTCTCACCACAGTGTGGTTTCCCAAGAATTTAAATGAATTATTTGAATTAAATTTATAGAAAGGTTGCTCGGCCACATAGGCCCCGATCTACCATCATACAGGGGACTTTGTGTCCCTTGTGGGTCACCAAGCGGCAGCAAGAAGTAAGAAGAAAAAGACGAAGAGGAAGAACATCCACCTGACGATTCGTCCGGAACTCTTTGGGATAGGTTGGTGTTATAGAAGTACCATGTAGATAGTGTATAGGTAGTACATGGCTTGCACGTATGACATGGTTTGCACGTATGTATAGCATATGAGATGTTGACAGTAGCTAGCATGTGCCTACTATAAAAGGTACTTTATGTGCAGTGATGTCGGGTGTGGCTTAACCCCCTGCCCCCCCGTGGGATTGGTGGGGTGTTCTAGAGGTATTGTGTAGATAATGTATAGGGAGTACATGGCTTGCACGTATGTTTAGCATATGAGATGTTGACAGTAGCTAGTATATGGCTGCTATAAAGGTACTTTATGAGCAGTAATACGTTGTAAATAGATTGTTTGGGCATTTAGGCAGTAGTGAACACTGCATGGAGGGATCTTGTTAGGTAGTGTATACAGCATATGAGATCTTGACGGATGGTCGTAGATGGCTAGACCATCCCCATGGGTGTGGTCGCTGGGCGGGGATAGCATTGGGGGGTCCCGGCCGCTGGCCGGGAACATGTTGCAAATATGCATATATATATATATATATTTATTATTTATTTATTTATTTATTTGTTTTATTGATTTATTTATTTATTTGTTTTATTTCTTTATTTATTTATTTATGCATATGTGTATTCATTTATTTATGTGTCAGTTTGCTTTTTATTTGCGGTGTATGTGCGAATAAATTTGCATGTTATTTTTGTATATATATATATTCATAAATCTATTGTTATTTTCATCTATTATCTATCTATGTCTGAACGCCAAAGAATATTTACATATTTCTTTACCTATCTTTAAATAGACCTGAAGCTACCTATATCTATGTATTCATTGCCATATCCATATCTATATTTACATCCATACCTGTATCTATATTTGTCTTATATATATATGTATGTATCTATCTTTACCTTTGTCTACCTGTGTCTTTAAATTTCTTTCCATAATCATCAGTTTATCTTTAATTAACTATTGCTATTCTTATATCTCTGTTATCTGTCTATCTATCTATCTATCTATCTGTCTATCTATCTATCTATCCATCTATCTATCTATGCATCTCTATATATATATAGATAGATAGATAGAGAGAGAGAGTGTTTAAGTCTATTTGTTTTTTGTTATATCCATCTTTCTGTAACATTCCATTTCATTATTTTCATTATATATCGTTTCTATGTCCTGTATCCTTCTATTTCTTTCTATTTCTTTTTCTATGTATATCTATCTATATCTAAATCTATTTCTCTATATTTATATCTATCTATTTCTATCTGTATGTATCTCTGTTTGTCTGTCTGTCTCCCTGCCTGCCTGCCTGCCTGTTTATTTGGCGGGCCTGCCCGCCTCCCTCTCTCCCTCCCTGCCTGCCTGTGTGTGTACAGCTTAGGTAGACCCTTGAATGACGCTGGAACCATGGTTTTTTCCTTTGCGGAAGCAGCTGGGCTCAAAATTGCAAAGCAGCATAGGAGACGAGCAAAGCATGGTGCGAGAAAGACCGCAAATATATTACTTCGACATCTTCATGGCATTTCTCACATCTGCATGTGCGGTTGTCAATCCGAGCGAACCAAGAACCAGACCAAGAGTAGCTTGGAAGTAGACTCTTCAGTGACACAGCGGCAGCTGCTACGGTTGGCATGGAGTGTTGGCCAGACCCTGCCCGCGAGTCCGGCTCAATGTGCAAGTCAGGAGCAAGACTTTTCAACTGCTCGAGATATCTCAAAGCCCACAGCGAAGGCGGGCAGCTGCAGCGCCTTGGGTTCCCAACGCTGCAGGGAGCAACCAATTGTTTGGCTTCTGGTAGTTTGTTGATTTGAACGGCACAGCCGGCGCCTTCAAGACATGAAAGCAAATAATGCCAGGCATCTTCGCCTTTCCAAAATACGTTATCTTGTCCATGTGGCCATATATCAAGGGAGGGGATCCAAAGTCACCATATTTGAGCAGCCGAACTGTGAAATTGCCGGCCTCCGTGCCCACCTGCAATTAGGATATCTAGCTCGCAAAGGGTCTCCGTCATTCTCAGATCAAAGAAAGAAGGGGCGAACCATCACTTCGCCAGGTCTTGTGCGTGCACAAAACGAACCCACCAAGAATCTTGGCTTGAATAAGTAAACGACGCTCGTTGCATAACGCGGCCCAGTGACAGCTACTTGCATTTGGGGTTGAATCTTGGGGTGGAGGAATTCAATTGGGTGACTGAAGGTATCGGTTTGGAATGTTTTATTTACATTTGAATCGATAGTTATACAAGGTGGTGCCCCCTGGATAGCTAAGTTGGTTGGTAACTCCAATACCTATGGTTTATAGATGATATATCTACAGTCAATGGGATTATAAACCAACTTTTAACTTGGGGGGCACCACCTTGTAAGGGGTCGTTTCTAAAGCGTCAACATGAAAACACGGGGACCTTGATTCGTGCATACAGTGTGCAAAGTCATGAAACCATGAAGGCACGAAAACTGTGTGAACCATGCTGTGAAGGAAACCCCGGGCCCACGCCAAGGCGATCTTGTTTTGATGAGCATCACTAGCAAGGACTGTCTGGTTTTTGTTTTTGTATTTCTGACATTTTTTGGAGGGCGGCCAACACGGTGTTTGCACGAACGTATCTTTAAATTTGCGTTGTGATTGTTTGTTTTTGCGTTTTTTTGTTTTAGTGTATTTGAGGTGCGCAAATAATATCGACTATTCACACAAAAAATTCGAATGAACACACGGTTCGGCATATGATTAGAACATGACACTGTTGTCGTTTCGCTTGCCAAATACGTCAACATGTCATACCATTATTGTCAGTAAAAAATGAACATAAAACAAGTTTTGTTTGGGCATGTTGTGTTGACGCTCGCAGTTTTTGGCGGAGCATCAGCGGTTCCAATATTGTTGATTCAAACGCCAATTCTCCCCTGGTTAGTGGTTTGGAACATGACCTTTATTTTCCATAATATATGGGATGTAATCTTTCCCATTGACGAAATCATATTTTTTAAGATGGGTAGGCCAACCACCAACCAGTCCCAATCCTATCAGCGATTTTTCGAATAGAATCACCCCGATACCTTGATTAACAACAGCTTTGAAACAGACGCTATGTTAGTGTAAGGACATGTCAAATTTATGTTGTTCATTGTTGGTTTGGATTTGTATGTTATTTTTTACAACCAAACCAATAATGCTCAATGTCCCATGCCAAAAAATGTGTTTTTTCAAACAAATGTGAAAATACAACCAAACATGTGGCTCATATTTTCTAAAATTCCCATGTTTTTTTTACGAATTCCACCGGACATTCTGACCACCTGCCTTTCCGTAGGACCAAGTCCCAACGATTCCACTGCTGGAAGTCAAGGCGCTATTTTTTTTCATGGGATTTCACCATGAATTAAAGGGTTGTTATGGGTTTAATGGGATGAGCTCCCATGAATTATAAGGGTATTATTTGTGGTTTTAAGTATCAAACATGGAAATCTATTGATGAATGATAATTGATTATCAGTGGTGAATTTTTACCTGGTTTAACTTTATTGGTAATACCTACTAGTTACTAGCCGACCAGTACAGTGAACATGATTCATGGTTCAAAAGGTTGATCGTAGTATGGTTATTTGCTGGTATTTTTACATAGATATGATTATTTGAAATCACCATTAAAATTTTAGTAGGCAAATCATCACAAATCATCTATAAATGGACCATTTTCCATAGTTATTTTGAATAACCAGAGGGTAGTAGTGGTACAGAATAACTTGGGTAAATTGCAGTGATACACGGGAATGGGTATCTGGGAATTTTTTGCCATGTTTGAACAGGTATAAACAAAATCATCTTGGGGACAGATTTGGCGTTGTTTTTGTGTACAATCAATCCAATTTTTGATCCAAATCCGTTTTGTGGACATAGTTTGCAAATTTCGTGACGTCGATTGTTTTGAGAGATTCAACCATCGAAGACTGGGAGTGCAATGAATGCATGTGTTTTTCGCACAACAGCCTTAGATGTTGGTGGTTTGGAACATTTTTATTTTCCCCAATAGTTGGGATGATGACCCAATTTGGCGAACTCATATTTTTCAGGGGGGTAGGTCAACCACCAATTGGCTTAGATGTTGATAATTACATACCCTCTGGTAATTTAACATAGCTATTGAAAATGGCCATTTATAGTTGATTTACCCAGCTATAAAATGGTGATTTTCCATGGTTATGTAAACGTTTACCAGAGGGTATACCCTAGGATAAACAAACAGAAAAATGTTGAAAACCAATGGAGTTTCCCTGGGGAAATGATCCACAAAATTTGGTTGGTTTTCCGCACCGGTATCTTAGGTCACAGGAGGGTCATCCAGTTAACTTGATAAGTCGGGATTTCATCAAAAGGGATGCCCTCTGAAGTGTAAAAACCCATCATTCTAGTTCAATGATGGAGGTTTTTTGGCATCAAGGAAATGGTGATGTATTCTTTTTAATATGCGAACATGACAAAGAAAATTTATTGAAAACTAGAAGTTCCATCAATACCTGAGGATTGAACCAACCGTTGGCGGGACGAATTTTCATCTAGAATCACCCATCTAGTGGGTGCGGACAATTTTGAACACAGACTATCTGTTTGAAAACCTTGGCTTTTCACAACATCACTTATTGAAATGGTGGTTGAATAGTTAAACATGTCAAATAGGGGTTGACTCCCCCAAGACGTGACAGCATGTTTTAGTCAAGACATGGGGACATGGGAAGTGGAGGCTTGAACCTAAAGAACAGATGGGTGTGATTTAATACTGGGCTGCAATACCACAGGCACTAGCCTCAGGTCATTTTGAGTCTTAAACAATCCAAGTTGGAGGGTTGCTCTTAGGAATTTTGTGTTCAGGGTGTCTCCCTGATGTAGTGAAATGTGTGCATCTACTGTTGTCCGTGCCAAACTTCAACCAGATCATGTTGATGGAATTGTCATTGGCAAGTTGGAATCATTGGAAAATGAGAAACGTTCCAACTGGTTGAAGAAATCATCGGATATCACTAGATTAGATAAATTTATTCAAGAAGTCCCTTAGTTTCAAGTTGGTTTATAACTTCATGCAAGCGACGGATACCATATGCCATCTCCAACAATCCGATCTAGAGCCCCTGTTTCAACTGTTCCCCAAAAGAAAGTAATTCGTCAAGCTTTGGCGATGCTTATTATCATTTATTGATACTTATTGTTCTTATATTGTGTATTGGTATATGTATGGTCATTATTGTCATTACGCCACTTCAGATTGATTGAAACGCCACCATCGTGGTACACTTGTCAATTCTCTTAGGCGTTCTTTAAGCCGACTTGGGATGAGCGACCTTAATATCCCATGGCTCGGCACCACTATTCTTCACCATGGCTTAACCCATCGCAAATTGATGTCAGTTACACTTCAACATACCGCCAATTTGAAAAAATCTCACCGTTTTCTCCATGAAACTTCCAGAACTGGGGAAAAAAGGTGTATACCCGATGCCTACAGACACACACACATATCAAAAAGACGTGTCCGGAACGTGGCAGGATGACAAGATTGTGTTCGGGATTCCCGGCTTGCGTTGCTTCGGTTTGTGAGCCATAGTCAAGTGTTCCAATTCCGGATGTATCTAACTGTCAATGTATATGAAGAATCATAAATACAAGGTGGTGCCCTCTAGATAGCTAAGCTGGTTCATAACTCCAATAACTATGGTTTATAGATGATGTATCTACAGTTAATGGGATTATAAACCAATTTATAACTTGGGGGGCACCACCTTGTATCCATTAGATATCAGATATCCATTAAAAAAAGTAGATACACTATTGTATTGAACAACATATCAGGACCTCACTGTGACCTCACTGGAATGAGATGTTCTGCTCGTGACTTCGTCCGAGTCGACTTGGGATCCCAGCTATCTCGAAGTTTTTGTTGGGTGCATGTGTAATATGCATGTGTAATGCATGTGTACCCTCTGGTAATTTAACAGTTTGCTATTGAAAATGGCCCAGTCGAAATAGTTGATTTACCCAGCTATAAAATGGTGATTTTTTCCATAGTTATGTAAACGTTTACCAGAGGGTGTTCCATGTGTAGTGCATGAAATTATGTTTCAAATAGTTTCAAATATAGCCATGGAGGAAATGTGGCAGTTGCCATCAACGAAATGGGGCGCCGCCTGAGCAGGTAGATTGGTGGTGCCCTCCCAATGATGGGTTGTGGTTGATAACATTTGAGAACCCACCCACCATTCGAAAAACTATGGACAGCCTGTTATATGTCATATATATATCTACCATATAACATACTATACATATATATATATATATATATATGTCATTTATATATATATATATATATATACCATGATAAAGCCATTGTAAAGCCATCATTAAAAAAACACGTGAATCTAGCTGAAATAAATCACCTTGGCTGTTGAAACTTGGTTTTCACAACAAACGAAGTTGAAGACCCCCAGGTGTGGAACGATCCCAACAATTTGGGCCCGGATGCCTGGGTGAAGCCATGGTGATGGCTTGAGGCTTAGGAAAATGATCTAAATTTGTGGCTTAAAATATCTTTAAGTATGGCATGAATATGGCCAAACATTGTGATGTTTTTCTGTGTCATGAAATCATGAAACCATGAAATGGGTCACATGTGGTAATTTCAACGTGAGCTTTGTGGATGTTTATATGCGGAGAGGACCAGATGTGTTGATAGTTGCAAGTACGATGCTCAACAGCCACGTTAGCATGTTCTGCGGAAAAAAATCGACAACACCTCATTGGATGTGCGTCACGAACCTGGGTTTTGGCGGCGTCAAATACTTCTTATGTCCACCAAAAGCGTCTGACAGTTTGATGACCCCTAATTTCCAGTGATGCGTTGCCAATTACTAGTGAATCAATGCGATATGCTCTATGTATAGTATATTTACCTACATAACTAGGTGATTATGTTCGGGCAAATGTAGGGAACTATTCCAGCATCATGGAGCATATGGGTTATAGTGCTTCAATGAATGTCAATGTATTTCATGGGTTTTGATTCAACACACGTAAACATGTCCTGGCTGATGGTTTCAAAATTCTATATGTTCAACTCTACCTTGGGATGATGTTCCAAATCGACAAACCTTGTTTTTCAGATGATGGGTGAAAACTCACTAAACATTTGAAAGCTATCAATGATTGTTGATCTACCACCCATTAACTTATAGATTATACATGATTATACCATCATCCATCATAAATAGATATCAAAATAGTTGGTTGTTCGATGATTCCATCTATCCTGGTTTATTGTTAGATTTATACCAGGTTACCATCATGAAAGCCTGGTTTTTCTCAGACAGCCAGCTGAGGCGCTTCCCCACTGGCCCATGTGGTTTCCCTTTTGTGAGTCCAACAAAGTCCTGCGTCGACTTTCACCTTCATGTTCCTCGGAGGGCACCGATGGGGACCGGCCGCCGGAAGGACCCGGAAGGACCGGAAGTTTGACAAAAGCTATGGTTAAAAAGCTGTGGTTAAGTTTGACTTAAAAGTGACTGGATTATGACAAAGCCTACTGGTTGGTGGTGACTGGAACATGACTGGAATCTGACTTTTCATATATTGGAAATAATGATCCCAACTGACTCATATTTTTCAGAGGGGTTTAAACCACCAACTAGATCTTGTATTTAGAATACATGTACAAAATATTAATGTATACCATGAAGATGATTGTAATATGTGTATACTGCACGAATTACTACCTAACATCGACAGTATATATATAGTATACACATAACATGTCTATACATAGTATAAAATAAAGTTGTACAGAGTCTATCATTCATAAATACCATTATGTACATATACTTCACAATGGTTAAGAAAGTGTCTATATATGATATGTATAGATACATCACAATTTGTTGTAAAATCAATAACTGATCACTTTATCATCAAAACGACTGGATCTATGTGACCAAACCGCTATTTCACATGATCATCTTCCGGATTTGTGCCCGAGGCTTCGTGATTAATTGCACACTGAAGGTGCCGGTTTCCCGGGATCACCTGGGTTACGATTCGTGGGATGACTGTCCAAGCATGTCCAAGCAACATCTAGCGACATCTACCCTCTGGTAATTTAACATAGCTATAGAAAGATCCAGCTTTTTTTAGAACGGTAAACCATCTATTTCTATTGGCCATGGCTTCCATAGCAAACTGTTAGTTTACCAGAGGGTATAGGAACATCATGGAATGTCTATTTTTTCATGGGATATTTCATGGGATATTCACGGACATGTATATGACAAAAATTGAAGATATCATGGATTATCGGGATACTTCACCCGCAATTGCGGGTATATAACATGGGATAGTTATACAAGTTGGTGCCCCGTACTCAGCTAAGTTGGTGCAAATAGCCTACTATGTTTAAGCCATGACGAACCAGTTTTCAGGGCTGGTGTGAACATAAACCAACAAACATAACCGGGGCACCATCTTGTAGAGAGCCCCTGGCAGCAAAACTGAACTAACTGGGCGATGTAGCCAAGATACCCTCTGGTAAACTAACAGTTTGCTATTGAACATGGCCCATTTATAGCTGCTTTTCCCATTAAGAATGGTGATTTTCCATAGTTATGTTAGTTTATCAGAGGGTATGTGGCTTTTGATCCGTATATTTGTTTCAAACAGTTGATGGTTTTGGGAGAAGCTCAAAGCAACGGGCAGGCGGTATTGATCTGTGATCTGTGTTCTTTATGTTGAACAAATGGGTCTTGCGACAATCAAGGGGGTACTAATGGACCTATACACTTGGCATTGGTCATTTTTTAGGATTCTTTAGGATTTGAATGGACAGGATTACCACAATTGTGGGATTACTGAATGGATTGCCACAATACTGTTGGTAATTTTTAGGATTACCACGATGGACCTACACTTTTAGGATTCTGTGGTCACACCAAATCGCCCAAGATCCCGAAGGTCGCGAATCAAGATTTGTGGCCTTTCCAAATCCCACGTATGAAATCATATCTGGTTGGTGGTTTGGAAACTAGTGATATTAATAGTGGTTTTCATAGGGTATAAACCAACAACAATGGGAATATTAATAATATGATGGTGCTCTGGTTGGTGGTTTGGAATATGACTGGATTATGACTTCCCATATATTGGGAATAATCATCCCAACTGACTGCCATATATTGGGAATAATAACCACCAACCAGATATGAACTAGCTGCTACATCCAACATTCACTCACCCAACACATTTGAAAGTGTGGGAGCCCAACAGATACAATTTCTATACGAGGTTAAGTTGGTAAAGCGGCGGTGTCCTGTGATTGTGTCGTGGATGCAGCAACTGTTCATACCTCCATTTATTAATATCATATCTGATTGGTGGTTTGGAACATTTTTTCCCATAATATATGGGATAATCCTTCCCATTGACTAATATTCTCCAAGATGGTTGAAACCACCAACCAGGTACAGTCATTAATAGCCATCATTTTTCCAAGTTTGTTTGATGACCAAAAGGTAATCCAGCCCCGGTGGAATTCTGCGAGGTGCTTTTCCTACGCATCGACTTTATCCTCTTTGTTGACATCGCAGACAAGCTCCACACTTCTGAGGAGTGCTTGGAGATTTTGATGCGATCTCCACCCCCAGGCAGGGACCGCGTTCTGGGCGGGAATTACATGTCAGCTGAGTGGTTTCTTGAAACATTCTTTCAACGTGTTGCTGGATGGACCTGTGATTATAGCCAGACACCTTTAGATGTGTTTTTTGTTGATGTGTTGTGATTGGATGGGGCTACCATGTGTTACACTATATATTTCACTAAACAAATAATGTTGTAGCAGGGGATCAAGGATCACCAAGGTTTAATATATATATATATATATTTAAAACATATGTTAACCTGCTGCCTCCAATTCCTGAGTTACAATATGTTACAATTATAAGTTACTCATAATGTGATTTCTACAACCAGCTGCAACGTGGTTTGTTTGAAAATAGGCTAAGCCTAAAGCCACTGGTTTATCACCGTGTTTCTGCTTAAAGTTGCCACAAATAAGGGGATAACTCGCCCATTTTCAGTACATCCAAGTATTGTATCAAGTTGAGTCATCGCATGTTATGTCCACTTAATATATAATATATAATATTTAATATCTCATATATAATACATCATATACACTAGTTAATATCTAATTTAGAATATTCAATAAAACATATAATATAATATAATATTATATAATATAATATAATATATAAAATAAAATAAAATAATATAATATAATATAATATAATTAATATAATATAATATAATATAATATAGTATAATATAATATAATATAATATAATATATAAAATAAAATAATATAATATAATATAATATGATACAATCTAATATACTATAATATAATATAATATTATAGTATAATATAATATAATATAATATATTATATTATATTATATTAGATTATTATATTATATTATATTGTATTACCAGTACATGTGTGGTATGCCATTAGATGTAGCTTAGGTCTGCCCCGTAGTTTTTCGTGTTGCATGTTGTACAGTTGTTTCACTTCTATTTTGGCTCAAGTTGCGCCACAAGGGTTGCGCGACTT
>Ga0126342_10009813_pt1 | contig 17145 bp, 17 predicted proteins | sample Cyp1metagenome_FD_92528 | JGI IMG/M metagenome (GOLD analysis project Ga0126342, IMG submission 92528) | Coral microbial communities from Lord Howe Island, Old Settlement Bay, Australia - Cyphastrea 1 metagenome | ecosystem: Host-associated > Invertebrates > Cnidaria > Coral ... | reverse complement strand
CAGCTATTTTCGCTAGAGCAGCGCTTGAGTCAAGCTGCGGTGAAAAGCGGCTAAAATGCAAAAAGTGAAAATGCAAACTGCCGCACACCAAGCTTACACCTACCAACACATGGTTTTCACACTATCATCATTTAGCTGTTGTTAAAGGGGTAAACAAACCCCTCTATTAATCAACCAACCAATGGGAAAAGGACATGTTTTATCCACGTTTTCCTTGGTTTTTCTCTGGTTCCGGGAGGGTCTGCAAAACACATTTTGTCAGACAGGTTCCGCCGCCCCGCAAGGTGATGTCGACAGAAGAAAATCTATGCCTCTCGTTTCATGGTTCGGTCACGTTGGTTTGGGGCATGCAGAATAAATCCATATCCTCAATATGATTGCAAAAAATGGGGACAGAAATGAAGAGTTATATTTAGGGAAAAATGACATTAAGAATAGGTGGTGTTGTGTTTGCTTTACCCAATACATTGAGCAAATGACACACGTTCGGCTTTGATCCCAATTCTGTGCCGACACATGATATGAGAATGGCAGACCCTCTGATTATTTTTGTGTGCCCCCTTGTTTGCACATGACATGAGAATGTGTGACCATTCATATGTTTTAAAAACGGATGCTGTGCAAAAAATCGCCACGGTTGAAAACATAGGTCGCTCGCAACACCGGAGCGCATGAGTTGCGTTGTGCTCTCAACTCTGTGTGGAGTCTTGCGGGAGCACTCTCATGGACAATCAACAATCACTTAAGTGAATCTTTGTGCCTAATTACACTTATACACCTTGAAGACCAAAACATGTAAAGGATAAACATACATTTCCACATGAATACATCGGGATTCATTTGAAAGGCAAAAGTTGGAGAGGGAGGCTGGGCACGAATGCGCATGTGATTAGGAAATCCCATGAAATCGCACTGTGCTAGTAGCTGCTAGTCGCTGCGTCACTTGACACTGTGCGTTCCGCAACAACAACAACAACAACAAAAGTTGAAAGATTTTGAGGTCCCATGCCATGTGCTTTGCGACTTCGAGGCCGCGAACTTCTACCATAGAGCCGGGGGGGGGGGGCGCTTCGCAGGCCGCAGGGCCCGGATTCCACAATACACGAAAGCCACCAGCCGCAGGGTCCCCCCATTGAGAGAAAGGTGTCATAAAATGTGCTGTTGCACCTTTCATTGCCTGATTTGTTTTTTACCTTTCCTTAATTTGAGAATGTGCATATCGCTGAAAGGTTTCGCCGACCTTCGATGCCATGAGCAAATGAGTTTGATTTAATTTTGGTACCTGCTCAAGTGTTTGGGAGGGGCGCGCCTCACGCACTGCGCGCCTCACGCACTTCTATTAAAAAAAACAGATCTGGTTGAAACTGTCACTGTTTGGTAAAGGCAAATCACATTTGTTGTGGTTGAACATGGCAAAATGACGCGAGCATAGTGATTCCTCATAGCATCCGGAAACGAGTAGAATGTGTTTCAATGATCCAAATGGGGCAATGGAAGTTCATCTTGATGTTTAATCAGGGCCTGATGTGTTTTATTCCACCACGACCCATTGCTGGTCAGAAGCGTCGGAAGCCACGCCTCTGGATGCCACGTTCGCTCCAACTCCTGAGTTCTGTCATCCTTTTGACGTGATTAGAAGCACCTGTATCTGCAAAAATGGGAGAAACATGGAGAAACATTGTCAGGTTAAAAACATCCTAGCAGCAAAACTGAGATATCTGAGGTTTTTCCAGCAAATACGTCGAGTCAAACATCACAAAGTAGATGTATATGCATAATTAATTGACTAATAAACATTAACACACATCAAGATCTATCACCAGCAAAAAATCTAGACGCAAGTGGCAAGGTGAGATGATAAACAAACACGACAAACGAAACCTTGCTCTGCAAGAGTACCCAAATACTCATCTCAAATGCTCCAAACAGGACATATTTAACAACATATCAACATATATGTATATACTATATGTGTGATACTATATGTATATACCATACATGTACCATACATTGAGCATCCCATTTCCACCACCCCATTGATGTCCACATCTTGGGCAACCCTGACGCTGGCCGAACTTTCTGGCTCCTGTAAGGGCTTGGCTCGTTGAACTTGGCAGAACCAGTCTGGGGATGCTCAAAATTATGAACAAAAAACATGGAGGATTCAACCAATATATAACTTATATAACTAACATTAATTGATTATATATTTATTTGGGAACTTATGTAATAATACATAATCAACTATTTATCGGGGAACTTAAAATAGGATTGATGCAAAACAACAATCAGCAAAATCAGCAAACGCCGCAGCTGGATCTGTCGTGTTTTCGAACAACAGGCCGTGTCATGCTCTGCAAAAGCAACCTCAACTGGCTGAACTTCAATATTCCTCTTTGTTTATGCAGAGACTAGGTTTTCTCCCGTAGGAACCCTAAGAAATACAAAAACAAATACTTCCGATGATCTAGGACCACAATAGGACAGCAGGGATCTTTTGATCAAACCATAGGCAATTCAAAAATGTCAGACCCAGACACCCATAGAATTCCATAGGTGGCACCATCCCAGTTTGGGGTATCAGCAACAGCCTGACCCATGCCCGGGAAAACAAACGATCTAGAATAATGCAGTAGACCCTCTTATAGTGTGTTCCAAACCCAACTTTGATGGACATATACTTTCTTTTGGCCGTTTGAAACCCTTTTTTGGCCAATGAGCACCCCATTTGAGGGGTTGAACCATCCAACTAGAACTGTTTTGGCAATTAAAAATATTGAATACTCAGAATTTGTCGGATCAAACATACCATGCAATAGTTTATCCTTGTGTATTCCAGTTTGTATATTCTATTTTACTGTGTGAATGCCCATGATTACAGTATATGTTCCATTTCTTTTTTTGAATCATTTTTTGATATCGATCGGTTTAATCCTCCTTTGTTTAATTGGTTGACTCGTTTTACAGTCATCACCACTTTTGGATGTATTCCATCCACATCTGTACTCCATTTAACATCACTTAACCATATTTAATTCACCCTGATAATCACTCCATTCACTCCATTGGTCAGCGCCTGCGGCAGCAGCGTCCGATGGATGCGCATGGCCAGCGGCTCCGTGAGGGGCTCCGCCATAGGCTCCGCCGAGGAGCCTGACGACTGGAAAGAACAACGGTGGGATTTGGTGGTTGACGATGACATCATCATGATATGTGATATGTATATTTTACAATGTTTAATCCAAGGAAGTTTAGAAGTCAAACTTCCGACAATATACAGATGAAAAGCAGAGGTGGTAAGAGTCAGAGAAGAGAAGAGAAGGGAAGAGAAGAGAAGAGAAGAGAAAGAGGCAGAAGAAAGAAGATGCAGGTGCGCGAAAAGGTTGCAAAGTCACTATTCCTGTGTTTTTCCAATGACTTGTGGCTCCGGAGGGTCGAAAAGTAGGCTCGCTAAAGCGGCGGGTGCGGAGCCATCTGGTCAGATGAGAGATGAAAAATTGCACGCCAATTGTGGCGCGAAGCGCGTTTCCAAGTCAAAATGTAGAAAACACTCCAGTTTCGGAGCACTTGATGTTGAAAAAGTGCACGCCGTTGTGGCGCGAATCATATTTCAAAGTAAAAACGTACAAAACGTTCAAAAATTGAAGAAGTCTCGCAGAATAGCTTCGTTTTCAAGGTTGCAGAGAGAGAGAGAGAGATAGATAGATAGATAGATAGATTACACAACTGCAACTACAACTACACGACACTACCACTACAACTACAGCTTCAAATATACTATGCTACAGTGCACTAATTACACTACACTACTACGCTACGCTACGCTACACTACACTACACTACAGTACACTACACTAGACCACAACAACAACTACAACTACAATTGCTCTGCACTAATTACACTACAGCCACGACTACAACTGCAGCTGCAACCACTACACTCTACACTTCACTACTCTACGCTGCACTACGCTACACTACACTAACTACAACTACAACTACAGCTACAACTACGCTACTTTACGCTACACTACACTACACACAGCACACAACACTACAGCACACTACACTACACTACACTACATTACCTTACACTACACTCATTACACCACACCACAACTACAACTACACTAATTACACTACTACACTACAACCACAACTCCGCTACACTACAACTACAACTACAGCTGCACTACACCACACTACATCCAGCAGTTGTTGGTGAGGTGACCATTGCAACCATTGCAGCCACTCCGAAAAATACAGCTCCAACCACCTTTCGGTTCATGAGTGGATTCGCTCTGCCATCCGTGATTCACGACAACCAAACACTCTTATAGTGTCCTATCTTTGAAAATTCCGCCACCTCCTTGTGCGGTACTACTGGTAATAACAAAAATAACAACAACCTGTAATAGTAACTAGTAATGCCAATACATTATATATATATATATACACGAATAAGTTATAGGAATTCACTAACCTGAAATAATGCTATTTGGGGATGATTCCCCTTACTAACCATGATTCCAGTGAGGTCGTAGTGAGGTCGTTATAATTTACCCCGGATAGGGTGCAAGAACAAGCATCATTCTCAATAAAATAAATTGTCCAAACCACTTGATATACACATCACTTCTCCCTAATATCATGGTTGCTCAAATCCTCTTGCAAAAATCACCTCCTTGGACCAAAATCCTGGGCATCCCCAACTCCGAGGCTCAGTGCGCTTGTCGAAGCGTGGCAAGCGCGGCGCCACCCGGGACGGGTCGCCTGGGACACCAGCAGTTGCAGGGATACTCCTCTCGTTGGGTTTGTCCAACCCAAATCGTATGCTTTTTTGACGGGGAAATGAGGATCAACCCAGTTTTAGGATGATTTCCGAGTTCACCATTGATTACCATTGTAGATCTCTGCATAGTGACAAACTTGATGTGGTTGTTTTCCCACTAGAAACTATGGAGACCCAACAAAAATGTCTCTTTCAAGAGGAAATAGAAAATCCTCTGCTCAATCCGTTATGAATGAGCCACCTTTTAGCCACGAGTGACAAGAATGGTCAAGTGTTTTGAGGTATGGTTGAGATGGTCCGGTGAATGGGAAGTGTGCACAGTGAGATAAATTTAGATACTGCTTTCTACTAGCCATGCTGTTTGTGCTTCTGATGCTGCATGCACGAATGAAAACTGTACCCCAAAATCGCCATATCGAATGGCCAAATCAGCAAATCCTCTTTCACACCTAGTTTTGGGTTCAGTATTTGATTCAACTGTGAAGCAAAATTTCTTTCACTGACCAATCTTTGATAGCTCATCCAGACCCAGGCAGTTTCGCTCAGTCCCAGACTGTCAATGGGTGCCTGGAATCGCGATGATGGGTTGTTCACGGTGGTAGGGGAATATGAGTAGCAACAATGCCATCAAATTGCATACTTAGATGGCTTTCTACAGTTATATTAAATACAAATGTTTATTCACAGCTGTAAATATTGTTAAAGTGAGACCAAAACAACGCTACAATGGAGGCTTGGGCCTGTCTTACCAAAAGAGGAATGTTGGTGATTTGACAAAGTCAAAACTATGTGGGTATCGGTTGCACAGAATTTTGGAGCGAGGAAACCACACAATGAGCTGGTCATCTCTTAGTAGTAGGACAATATCCAAGGTGGGATGGAAAAGTAAACACTTGTGCAACCACCAACCAGGATGGAATTTTCTGGGGCATGGCGGCATGGTCTCCCCTCAGAATTGACATTCTTCGATTTCTGGAAAAAGCCAGAAATCCAAGAGCCAAAGACCATTGAACGGAAGACTCCAAGGGGTAAAGGTTTCAAGCCTCCAAAAAAACACCAACATCTTCCCAACCCGACTGCAAATGAGGGTCGTTAAAACTATACAGGGAATAGGTGCTGAAAATGTGGTTGAATAAAACAACATCGAAACAAATTCTTTGGTCTCAGAGGTCTCGTACAGGTGTGGTGATTATAAGGATGGTAAATCTCAGTGCCCACTTGATCGGGGAGCAGCTTCATTCAACCGGCCTGACGACCCAAGCGTAGCCGGTTTGGAGGTTCTGTGCAGGCTCAACGGGGCTGACTTTGGGTCACCATCCGTCACCATCCCGCATTAAGCCTACTATCAAACAGGACTGTCCCAACTAGGGGATTTCCTATCCACCAAGAAATTCCTCACTGCGTGCGGTAATCCAAATGAACTATATTACGAGAAGTTGGTCAACTCTCAGAGAGTTACGCCTAAAGGGGGTTGCCACCAGCTGCGGTTAGCGGATGTCATGTTTCAAAGCAATGATGCATACTCCAAACAAGTCATGATAGCAATGCACGCGATGAAGATTGGGGATAAACCTGCGAATGTAAATATAACCCAGCAACCAGCAATCGTGGAGATCCGCAACTTGTGGGCAAACATAACCAACAACACAAGGTACTGGGTATCAAACACATCCCCAATGGATGGAGTAGGTCAGGTATAAGTTCAGACCCACAAAACGCCAGTTGCAGGAGCGAATTAGAAGGTAAGCAAATTTGATACAAAGACAGACAGAACATGAACAGACTTGGCTCTTCTGCCATGCTTACCTAGTCATTTGAAGTGGCATAACAATTGTATACGTACATTTGGGTAATATGCATCAAAAGTATGGTGCCTTGTGACCATTGACGAAATGAACAAAGCTTGTCTTGGTTGGTATGATCAGCATCAATATGTTCGTTTTTTTTTTTCCACTGGCCAATGCCCATTTACGGGCATCGATATGAGTCAAAATCAGGTACCCCAATAGGTGGATCATGAATACATATATGAATAACCTAAGACATGATCCTAAATTTTGACCCATGCCCATATGCGTTTGTCTGAACATAGGTACCCAACAATCAAATTCTCATGATTTCCAGATTAGAGTGCCATTAATGGGTATACCCCATTTTAAGACGAACCCATACGAACCCATATTAATTGTCCTATATATCACATGGTATCTCAGTCTCATAAAGAGAATCCCAAGACAACTGATATGAAATCCCGATACTAATGGATTTATGACCATCCACAAAAATATTGGTTTAGCTTCATTCGAGTTCATCTCACTGTAGATAGTATCCCATTATTCAGCAAGGATGCAATCATATTGGTAATTTCACGTAGCTATTGAAAGTGGCCCACTTTCCACAGCTATGTGAAAAACACCCAGGGTTTAATCCATCTTCTGACAGCAGCCACGCGGATCTCTCAAGTCCACGCTCCGTAACCCCAAGCACTGTTGGCGGGCATTACGAAACAGTCAATGGAGACGGTACTATCAATGGATGCAAGAATTACTAATTAGAGCCGCTTCTGACCATGACACATGTGGGTCAACATATGTCCGAAATGGGTATCACCCATGGCACCTGTGAGGGCGCCCCAATCTTCGCCTGAGGGAAGCCACTGGATGTCGGCTAATCCTGGGTAATATTACCTAAAAATAACCTGAAAAATGCATGTTTGATACTCAATGAGTAGATTGAATTGACCTACAACCAACTCATCAAAGCAGGATGGACCAACCTATACCACAGAGGGCGGAGCAGAAGTTGGCTTCCAGGGCATTTCCACCTTAGATTTCGCCTTAGATATCCACACGAACTAGTTGTGTTTTTAATGGTTTAACAATTTAACACACATTGGCCAAACCTTCACTTGGATCACTTCGGAGAGTTTACCATTGCAAATGCGTACAGTAGGGTGATCGAATCGAAGGCCACAAGATTGGGACAGCCCTGCCGTCCTGCCTGTTTCAAGGTTTAGCCTTTGTCTGCTGTCAACGTGTCGATCATTTCTGCGCACAATGCTGGAAGAGAGTAATACTATGTCAGCCTTATTCCACTGTAATTGCGAACCAGGCTTACCACAGGCACATTTGGTAGAGGCAAATCCCCTTGCCACACTGATCCCTTCCAATGGCTGGTTCCTTCTAATAGTTGGTTCATAGAGACTTCAATTCTCCAGACTGATGAGATTCAAATTGTAGCGTAGTATAGTTCACTGTGTACATGTACATACCTTTTGTAGTGCTGCTTACATTCCCAAATGGTATCCCTATGTTTTTGCAGGCGCTTGTTCCCAACATTGGCTATTTACTCCAGATTTGTTCAAGATGATTTCCCATTGTTGCGAGTAGTTCAGGAAATCATATCATTTCACACCCTATGCCAAACAGGTCTTCCTGTTATTGTCAAGATATATCCCTGCCATCATCCCATTGTTCATTGATAAACCACCATGTTTCTTAAATCCACTCTCCCAGCCTCTGGGTCCGCGGTAGGCTCGCGAGCCCTCGGTGGAGGTCTGTGGACCGTAGGCCGTAAGGGGCCGTAGGGTGTTTATCAATTGTTTTAGTGTTCCAGTACTGACCATATTCCATCCATTCTTCCAAAGCAATTTATATGTGATCTTCCATCGAAGAATCTATTTGAGGAAATGGCCCAAACCCACATTCAGAATCCGGTGACTGTTGGTGATCATCAGATCTACCAGTGTAGTCTCAAGGTTTCGTCCTGACTTCGGTTGGAACAAACTACACAGGAGAAACACTTCCAAATCTAGGTTGATGTTTTTCTGTTCTTACCATTGAAATTGGGGAGGTGTTTGTTCCTTTGCCACGTTCGATTCGTGGAGAGCATGTCCCCACAATCGTTGGTTACCACCCATTCACTGGAGAAGACTGGATATATCATATGATATTCCTCAACCTCCTACCTATGTGATTTCAAAAACACTTCCTGTATTGAAAATCTCAAATCAACCATGCTTAATGATGCAGGCCCGCATTTGAACAATTTTGGGGTAAATACAAAGTAACAAAAAAGTATGGAACATGTGGGTGCTGATCTGTAAATTTACAAAATGATGCCCCCATAACCCTGCAGTGAAAAATATTGGCTTTAAATCTACCACAACTACAATATATCTATAATATATATATATATATATATCTATAATATATATATAATATATATAATATTATAAATATATATATATATATATATCATGAACATGTTTTTTTATCCTCCCATTTTTTGGTCTTCAGGTCGCCAGGCAACGGCCCCACGGTACAATTTGCCAGGCGAGAGGCCCTGTCAGGAGACATCCCTTGAAGCTGTCGTCGAGCCTGTGAAGGGGGATTTAAGCTCTAATTTGAAAGTCAAATGACTCATCTTAATCAGAATAGTAGGGATAATCCACAGCTAACCAAGGGGAGAATGAGTCATTTCATTAGGACTTTCTGGGTTAGATGTAGAATAATGTAGGGAATTCAGAGTGACAAATAGGGAGTTATCGTTCCCAAATATGGAGTTATGGAATACCCTCTGCTACTGACGCCGAACTGCAGTGAAATTGATTTCCGAGTAAAGACGGTAGAATTGCCAATTGGAGCCCTTCTGGAGTGATAGTCTTGGTGGTCAGTGACAAGTTAGTTCCCACCAAGTAGCAAAGAGTGAAGGTCATGAGGGGGGTATGTCTGTCACAACAATGACACTTCGCAACTTATGCCTGGAATTCTGCCAGGGGAAATGATCCATGTTGGACCCTCTTCTGGTTACCTATTCTATCGGTTACATCCTCATTTACGTTGGATTGTGTGTCAGTTCCTAGTGTTGTTACCCCTTGGCCACATCCAATGGCATCCCTACTGTACTTGAAACTTGGTCAGCTCATACGAGTCATCCCTGCGGCAATGGACTCATGTATGACAAAGTCGGAATCCCAGACTGACTGGTAGTGTCCACTCGTCCACATGTGTTTGTTCCTTAGATCCACCTTTGCAACCAAGCATGGAACATGATTTCTGTTTCTTTTATCAGCACACCAAGCAGCCAAAAAAACAGATAGAACCACTTCTTCTCCGCCAGAATCACATGGGTTTTGGACAAGTTAGCACAGGCGAATCTAGCTTCCCTCCATCCGACTGAACTGTCATTGGAAACCCGTCAGCGGCTGCATCCCACCCCTCCTGGTGCCATGACGCTTCAGTAGCCTGGCGCTGTGGGGTCTAAGCAATGATATCCGTTTTGTTCAGTAATCTGTTTACGAGAGAACGTATCATGCGATCTGTTTGATATGCCACTACCCATCGTTTTCCCGCACACAATGGTTGTGATAAATGTGTGAAACACTTTTCTCATCAACCAGCCAGTGGGAAGTTGACACAGTGACAACTTCGCCCCTAAGCACCGAGGATTTGTCAGCCTTTCATGATTGTGTCTTTAATTACATCACATGAATGCTGCCGGACTGTCCCTGCATATTTCAAGTGAACCATTTTTGGAGGATACAGAAACTTAATGGAATTTATGTGATCTACTGCCACTTGTAGAGGGGTGGCCTGAGTTTACTTTCATATGGCCAAGTACGGTCATTGACACCAAAGTGAATGGAATGCATGCATGATGTGATGCATTGCCATGTGATGTCTTTAAACTAGCATGGAGGAGAACAAATGCCGGTCAATGTCAGCTAACTTCAATCTGCAAACGCTTATGAATAGTGCGATTGGCTCAGTTCAGACCTTCTCCATTCCAAGACCGTTCAGGCTTCCCCGATGCCCCAAACCTCACCGCAGGACGGGGCTGTATACCCAGGGACTCACAACCTTCGCAGCCTTCAAAAACATGACCCCCAAATTGGTCTGGGTCAAAAGTGGACCCGCTTCTGAACCATCCTTGGTGGTCAATGCTGGTCAAGTTCAAGCCCTTAAACCATCTTAAACCATCCATTTCAATATATTTCAATCCCTCAATGGTTTAGGAGTTACCTTTTTGTTCCCCATTCTTCCCTAATTGTTCCCTTAATTCGGCAGCCTTGCCAAACATGCCCATCGCACCTTCACTCGCTTGGAGACCTGGCGGAAATCTGATGCTTTCTGGATGTTTTTGGGGGAGTAAACCGCAACAGAAGTCACCTCTTATCTTGAAGATGAGTAGATGAGGACCTCAGTTTTATCTGGGATTTATCTGGGTATACCTTGGCAAAAACAAAACATGCTTTCCTTTTTACCAAGCCAAGATGTGCATTTGTTCTTCAAAATGGGTGACAGCTCAATATTTTTTTGCGAGATTTGGAGGGACACATTATCAGAAAATAGTAGTTCATGAGGCAAACCCAATAATCAACCATCCCTGATTCGGGTTTACTACTTGGCAAACCCCTACAGTATTTGGGATGATGCAACATGACCTCTAAATGGTTGATTGCTGGGAAGGCTCTTAATATTATATGTTGCATTATTTTGTTATTGTTGTTAGATTTACAATAATTGGCTTACAACAACAAGTAATCTGATAACAATAAGAACAAAAATAAATTCAATCAATAACACTTTCTTATTGTATAGTATGAACTTGTTTTTCACCAGTTGGTTTTGCCCGGCTGCTCAGCTGCAGCTCACCCTCAAAACCTCCGACCTGCTCCAGCTCATGCTCCAGGGCGCCCTCGCGTGAACCTGACAGAAAGGACCAAACACTGGGGGATGCGTGGACAATCCCATGGAAAGGGAATAAACATCTGGGGATGACCATAGACACAATAACAATGGCTATGAATGGCTAATGGCTATGTTTTGATAAATTGATAGTGGCTATGGTTGTGATAAAACAATAATCGCGACTAATGTTTTCTCACCATAACGAAAGTCTGTCAATCAATAGTGACTTTGGTTTTGAGTTTTGATAAGCAGTTCTTGTGGTTATGATTACATTCTGTTGACTGGGGTTAATTGGATTTACAAGTGATGGTAACTATATAGATATGTCAGTCGCAATCCTCACTCCCACAAAACCCAGCAAGTATCATGCATCAATAAGATTGGGGGTGCGATAGTTTTCTTCACAGTCACGTCAAGGTATGTTGTAGATTGTAATTAGGAATTGGACATAACTGAGGTAGATCAAGGAGGAGTTGATGATTGCGAAGTGCAAATGTGTCGCCCGTAGAGTCGGACCAGCGAAGGTCCATCGAGGAAGGCTCAAGGTAAAAGCTCCATGTATTTTTGATATACTGACTGATGTAGTAGAGAATGGTGTCAACCGTGACCATGGGGACTTTCCTTACCAACAAATAAATGAGTTGCACCCCCACCGGACTGTTCACCTATAAACGTGGAATATTCCATTGCCGTGTTTGATTACCAGAGCTTAACTTAAGGAAAACTAATATAGATATCAAAAACCTATGGTTTCCCCGAGAAACGGTTATAAATTTACCATATTTATGTTAATAAACTGGAAGGTAGACCAAACCACTGTCTAAACTATCATTTATACAATGATGGATATTATTGTAGATGGTTACATAATTTCTTTTGACACGGGGGATTTGCCCAACATTGAGGCCATTACATTAAACAATGGTAATCGACCATGAAATGTCGCCCTTCCCACAGCGCTGGGGTCCAAGCTGGCCCCTTTCAACTCCATGGCAAGCCTCAGGCGTCACGTGGCAGCCCTGGGGAAGTTCTGACCTATACTGCCTCAGGCCTCAGGCGTCACATGACTCAAAACGCCTAATTATATCTATATAATCATATATAATATTGTATAATTAATTATAGAAGCTCATAAGTTTCTCACTCCGAACACAAAGATTTGTGAACTTGCTTTTGATGATTCACGTCTCTAAACCCACACCTATCCAAAATCTTTCCAGGCAAGTGCCATCTCTGGGCGTTTCCGCTCAACTGTACAATGCTGAACCCACCATGAGAGGCTCCATGATCTTGAGAGCTTTGCACAATTTCACATGCCCCTCTGCAACATGGAAGCCTCAAGGTGTTTGAAATGCTCAGCACAAAAATATGATCTGCAACAGATCCAGGTCTCAAAATGCCAAAAAATTGGCCCATCCAGTGGCAGCCATGGCAGCCAGTCAGGCCTCACATGCACTTGCGGTGGACAATGGTGGGGCCCGCCTCATCGTATTCCGCCTTGGAGATCCACATCTGCTGAAAGGTGCTGAGGGATCCCAGGATGGAGCCACCGATCCAGACGCTGTACTTCCGCTCCGGTGGAGTGATCACCTCCCAACGGAGTCCATTTGGAGTCCATTTAATGAAAGATATGAAAGGGGGTCAACCGTATGAAGGATTCCTAGCATTCCACAATTCGGATTTACCCAAGTGATAATCCAACCTTCCAATGGGAAATCTTTGAAATCCCCAATTTCAAGTCATTCATAGATGGTTTAGCGACAGGCATACCGCTCAGTGTCATGTTGGACTATCAGTGGGGAAGCAGCAATATTCTGAGGGAGATCATCCAGAAACAATAAGGAAAGGAGGCCATTGTTTCAGGTATCAGCATGATTCAACATGCGTCAATCAGCAAGAGGGGAGTGAAAAGCTAACAAACATGGGGATATACCTTCCAGTAATCCAGTGTAGCAATGTAAAAGTTGATGGATGAAACCTGATTTACTTCTTCTTTTACTTGGACGATTCACATTAGGTTGGGTATCAGAGCTGACCCATATGATCATAACTACATACTACATTGACATATTACTGTATTACCTTTTTTAAAAAAAAATATCATAAGCCGCCCTGAACCCCACCTTGATCCTCACCGTGGATGGTGCCAGCGCGCTGAGTTCCTTGGTCATGCGCTCACCGATGCCCGGGAGCATGGTGGAGCCACCCGAGAGCACCACGTTGCAGAAGAGATCACGGCGAATGTCCACGTCGCACTTCCTGAGATTTGTTTTTGCTGTGAAATTCCGAGGAAAAATCAACACATTGTATGTTTTTGTATGTTGTTTCAAATAAGTCAATTCATATATACATATATGTCAATTGAACAATTCATATGTAATATAAACAGACTGGAATACAGTAATGTGTTGAGGATCCTTAACGGATCCATAGTCGAAAGATGTCGAACGAGTATTTATGTATTTGACAATATTTGGAATAAAGAGAACCAATAAGAAGCCACATAATTTACGAATCTCCAAGATATCTATAGATTCACCAGCAGAAGGTTTTTTTTCCCTTGCATAAGCAATAAAACATAATAAAACACATCTCTCAAGGCAAAACTAGGCTTCATGATAGACTGGTATGTGGTGTCGTGGATCCCCATCGCCTCCTTTCCCAGCAAGCTGGGTTGGAAGAGGACTTCAGGACAACGGAAGCGTTCGGTGTGCAACGAGATGATGTTTCCATCTGGGAGTTCGTAGGTCTTAGCACCATCACCTGTGTGATGTGTTGACTGATGCCAGACCCAAGGATCGTAACACCAGCTACCAAAAGTGGGGTGTTGACTGATGTCGATCCAAAGATCTTTCGAGCAGTTTCGGGTGAAGGACTCTCACAATGGATTATTTGTATATATATATATATCAGAGATTTTATAGAATGGATGAACCAATATTGTGATGATTAATTCAAAAACTCTAGCATAAAATTATGCATCAGATTCCCTTCTAAATGGATTAATTAAAACACATAAAACTGATGGATTACCCATCAAATGAACCAGGAGAACATCGGAAAACACCAGGGCGCTGCTGGTCATTGCAGTTTTCAACTCACTGTCGAAGTCGATGGCCACATAGCACAGCTTCTCCTTCTGTTCTGTTCTGAATCACTTCCTTCACTTTTCTGGAAAAATACCTAGCATATCTATAATTAGAAACAAATTACACCACCACTTTGATGAGTTGCTGGCACTCAACATCAAAATACAACATGTCACAGAAATGATGAGAGAAAAGAAACAACATGAAACAACCCTGCAAATCCATCGGAAATCGTCCTTCACATCACGCACAATTTCTCGCTCTGCGCTTGTGGTGAAGGCATATCCACTTTCCATCATGATCAGCATCAAATACTCAGTGAGATCACGACCAGCCAAGTCCAGTCGTTGAACCGCATGAGGCAATGAATATCCTTCCTGGTGGTTGAGTTCGTCCTAAAATTATGCAGGTCTATTGGGACCGTCCAGGAAGATCAGGAAGTGGGTGTAGAGGGTGTGGTATGCGCAACGTAAAGGCTGAGTAGATACAGACTTGCAGTGGCCAAGAACATTAATGGTTTCCCTATCGCATTGTACCTATAAAGAAATATGCGGCTCCATGTGAGAAAGACATCGCATTCAGGCATGAAAATAAACAAAACATAAGAAAATGTGAAATTCACCAACCAGCTTCATAGATGGGAACTGTGTGAGAAACTCCATCACCACTGTCCAGAACGATACCAGTGGTTCGCCCGGAGGAATATAGCGAGAGAACCGCTTGGATGGAAACGTACATGGCAGGCACATTGAATGTCTCAAACATGATTTGGGTCATGCGTTCACGGTTGGCCTTGGGGTTTAGAGGTGCCTCGGTCAACAGCACAGGGTGTTCCTCTGGCGAAACCCGCAGCTCATTGTAGAAGCAATGCGACCAAATCTTTTCCATGTCCTGGCATCGATGGGAAAAGTCATGAAGCGACCAATGAATTATCCAGTTCACGGCAAAGAAAGAAATCTGGTTGCAAGCTCATGTGTTCAAGCTTCCAAGGTGGTGAAATCTCTAACTTCTCAATGCTTGTTGACCTACAAACATGATGTGAACTCATGTGGGTTTCAGAGATATCCAAAATCATCCAATGAATCATCCAAACATGAACCCACAAGAAAACTGAACTGAAATCTGAAATTTGAATTGTGTTGTCAGTTGTGAACCCGCCAAGTTAAGAAATACACACACCCAGTGCCGTCCTGGCATCGGAATGTGCCTTTGGTTATGCCATTTTGTACATACTCATGAGATCTCATGAGTACAAATACCAGTTATTTATTCATGAGATTGAAGATGTTTTTCTTTATCTATCATTCTACGCATCATCTCATGCAGGACCTGGCACGTGTGACCATGTTTTTCTTGCCCGAGCATCATCCCAGTTGGTGACGATGCCATGCTCAATGGGATACTTCAGAGTCAACACTCCACGTCGACCCTGAGCATCGTCTCCAATGTAGGTGTCCTTCGTATCCATGCCGATGATCACTGTGCGCATCCTTGGGGCCATGTGCATCAAACTGGCAAATTCGTTGGTAACCCAACATGGTTGGCTGGAAAATCCACAGTTGGAAGAGAAAAAACATTATGAATGTGAGGTTCTCTATTCCCAGGTAAGAAACTGGAGGGTATTCTTAAGCTTGATATGGAGGTGGGAATCCCATCATTATGGGATGTGTTAGTGTCTAATGTCTACCTTCCCAATTTGGCATGTAGAACCTTACTGAGCATGGGTTCCATCCCAATGCACCTGGGGCAGTACCCATAAGGCCCAAATCAACCTGCATTCCGATTTCCCTAAACTTCTGGATGCATTCCAATTGTTACTGTAGACCTCAACATTGTACCATTTAGCTACTAAAATTCCCAAGGAACCTCCTGCTCACCAAATTACCAATTGTTTTATCTCATTTGTTAAATACATCCAAGTTGAGCACCAATACATGCATATTCATACAAAATTAGATATCCAATGCAGTACATGTATAACATGATGATTATATACATATATAATTATAATATATACATATATAATACATACAGATATATGTATATACCATATAAAAATGTACACGATATTTCTTCCTATCTTTTTAGTTATCCTCTCCTGCCCATCAGCTCCAGTCACTTGGGTCGTCCCACGATGGAGGGGAAGACCGTGCGTGGCGCATCGTCCCCGGCGAAGCCGGCCTTGCACATGCCGCTGCCGTTGTCCACCACCAGTGCCTTGGATGAGTCCCACCATGCCTTGGAAACAGCTATGTATAGCAGTGCATATATCATATATCTTTATAGATACTATAAATATAGATATTGGATAGTAGACATTAGATCTTAGATATTAGATATCATTATAGATGTACTGGGTCCATATTCACCCAAAAGCCATGATTGTTTTTGTTACTCTCTCTTCCTCTCAGGTATCCACTAAACACCTGAAGATTTTGGAAACATGGATCAAGCGTGTATGTATATATATATATATACGTATATATGGTCCAGCGTTCCAATTTTTCCCAGCCATGGTCATGGGTCAGCCATAGTACTGTCCCCCTCCCCCCCCCGGTGGTGTGGTGGGGTG
>Ga0126342_10009812_pt1 | contig 17145 bp, 15 predicted proteins | sample Cyp1metagenome_FD_92528 | JGI IMG/M metagenome (GOLD analysis project Ga0126342, IMG submission 92528) | Coral microbial communities from Lord Howe Island, Old Settlement Bay, Australia - Cyphastrea 1 metagenome | ecosystem: Host-associated > Invertebrates > Cnidaria > Coral ... | reverse complement strand
GCAGGTACGTTTTCACAGGTACCCAGGGGGTGTCTTCGTTGGCCACCGACCCCCTGGGACCCCGGTGGCCCCCTGCAGTAAAATGAAGTTTTACATCTATGCAGATGGTACACACACACACAAATCTTTCACACACAACTCTGTCACACACACAACTTTGTCACACACTGGACTTGCTTTAGGAATTAGAGCTGGTTCCAAATTGGCCACGTCGAATCGTGCGTAGTTCGCTCTGCAGGGTTTTAGCTTAAAAGATTTGGCAAATCGTACCTGGTAGAGGATACGCGGCAGTTTCTCGAAGACTGAGTCGGGGTTGCATCATAAACTGCGTGTGTATCCAAGCTCAAGCTGGAAGGTAACAACGCAGTCGAAGCATTGCATATATATATATATATTTGTGTATCTATGGTGCATCACTAGCAGGCACGTTTGCACGACAAACTGGAAGGGTCTTCGTTGGCCCAAGCCTTCCAGAATGTCCTTGGGCCCCTGTTTTAGATCAACTTCGGTTAGTGACAGTGATTTAGGTTACCTTGCCCTGTGTGAGAAGGGTGTACACACTAGACAAGAAATGGATCATTGAAGTGATCCGTTGGGAACTGAATCCCCTCACATGCAATTAGATTAGATGTGTATGTATATATATATATGGGCTAAGGTGGCCACCAGCTGCGACTTAAATGCGCCCAGGTGCACCACCAAAGCCCCGCAGGTACGTTTACACGGGTCCCGGGGAGGTGTCTTCGTTGATCACCGACCCCCCCAGGACCCCGGTGATCTCCTGCGTTAGTAAAAATATATAATATATAAAATATAAAGATGAGCCGGTCGCGAAGTTTTACGTCTATTCAGACGTTTCACACACACACAACTCTCTCACCCACCTCCACACAACTTTGCCACACCAACTCTTCTCACTCACGGCTCTGTCACACACAACTTTGTCACACACAACTCTTTCACACACAACTCTTTCACACACAACTCTTTCACACACAACTTTGTCGCACACAACTCTTCCACACACAACTGTCACAACCAACTCCATCACACACAGACACACACACAATTCTGTCACATACACATTCAGCTCTTTTACACAATCTGTCTTCCACCATCTCCTTTATCTTGCCTGCCTTTCCCATCCCATGTTCGCGTCTGTTTTGTGCTTATTGGAAGAAGTTGACATGTGGGCTATCCGGTCCTTTGATTTTTTGGCTTGCCACCATTTGCCACCTGTTAATTCAAGTCCCATCCTGTCCCTGAAAGCCGTGCTGATTCCCATCCCAGGCCTCTGCTGCAAGATCGTGGGCCTAACGGAGATGGTGGGAGACTGGAGATGGGAACCACTTAGCTGTGCCTCAAATCCGCTGGATGTGGGTGGCCATGGAAAACTTCGGTTCGGTGAAGCCAACAAGTTTGGTGATTTGCAGAATCGACGCGTTGAAGCTGTGTTTCCAAAGTGAACAGCACTATTTGTTTGGGGAAACCTACCAAAATATCAACAAAAAGTTTAAAATTGAAAGGCGCTCCCTGGAAATGCATGTTATTTGTTGGAAAACGCAGTGGTTTATGCATGTTAAGGGCGAAATTGCAATCGCAGCCATACCTAATCGACGCAGCTTGAAGTGGGGCGGGAACTGGCTGAAAGCAGACACTTAAGAGCAAAAGCAGCAATGAAACGAGTCATCAATGCCAAAAAACGGGGGGAAGAACCGACAGAATGTTTCCTGAAACAAAGGATCATTCTACAGCCCTACAAAGCGATCTGTTACAGAACCCACTGGTCATAGAAGCTGGTGGCATGTTCCAACCGAAGGAAAATTATCACCATCAACAACAAAGCTACCCGTGTTCGTTGACGTGAATCACCTTGAAGAATCCCGATGGCATTGATACCATCGTCAGTATTCAACATCAGTTTGATGTTGGTCATATGATCCCCACCGATTTGACAAACTACTTGAATCCTCTGTCTTTCGTTTGTTGTTGGCATTGTGTCTCTCTTCTTGCTAGCTAAATCATCTAAACAATGGTTGATACCCGGCGCAGCAATATGTGTTAAATTATTTTCATCATTGCAAAGATGCCTGAAACATGAAAACAAAAATGAAGCCACCAACCACCAGTGGCATAGCTCGTCAGCTTTCACCTCCATTCAATGATCCTTAAATTCTCATAACTTTTGCTCCTAAAACCATTTGTTTCTTGCGAACCCGAAAAAAATCAGAAAATCCCTAAATAGGAAATACAATACTTTTGGAACATCATTTTTGTATATCATTTTATCCATATGTTGATCAAACCTATACCCGAAGACCCTTAATTACATCATGTTCCTTAATATCATGAGCACATTACCACGTATAACTTTAAACACAAGTCATAATGTTTCCTTGGCAAATCTCTCGTTCTTCCTTCAAGCTATGAAGGTCAGAACATAAACTATTTAGAAAAAAAACACGTGGAAATTTGGGCCCCTATTTGGGGGCGCTCTCAAAAAATGTGTGTGAAGCTAAGCCATTTTTCGTTCTGAAAGCCCCCGATTGTTGGTATTTCTTGGTCATTCACCCGGACGGACCCTCCAGTTTTTTGGGGCTTCAGCCCTTGGCGCCTCACTGTCCCTCTCCACTTGGCTCAGTCGCGACATGGTCTGTCGAAGCTTCTGCGCTTTGGTGCTCACCCCCCGGATTCGCATGCTGGTGGAACCCAATGACGATCGGCCTCCTGAAATCGGTATGTGGAAATATGAATGAAATATGAATGAAATATGAATGAAATATGAGGATGAGCAAAACCTTAGAGTTTGATGGAGTTTGGAGCTTGCAGCTCTCTTTAGAGTGCCCATTTCGTGCTGTGTTTGATATTCGGTCATCCATCGTTAACCTAAAAAACATGCTTGTTGATGTTCGGGACGGTCCTATACCCACCTCAACGGAGAGGAGCATGAGGGACGTGCAAAGAACCTGGTAGTCGTAGACGCAGAGTTGATTGATTGCGTCGTCCACTCGTTGCATTTGCGCTGATGACCATCCGTTGACATGGCTACTAATATCCTCCAGGATGAGGAGAACATCACCTTGGAGCGCCCCAACTGTGCTTCAAACTTCAAACCGTCAAGGGTATTTTGAGGCTCTTTTTGTCACTACCCATCCACCCCCCAACCAGTCCAACCATACCATACCACATCCCCGACGCTGAGACGCGTGAGCGCGCCAATTTTCCAAGGTTGATGATCCTTGTTTCCTCCCGCTTCAAGATGGCTTTGCGGAACACCAGTATAGCAACCTGAAAAAGATTGTGGGCCCTGGGGGCCCAACCCCTTGGATAGCTTGCCAATCTGAAGATACCCGGCAACAAAAAAGAACTTGACTGATTCACCCAGATCTATCATATAGTTATCTGGATCTGGATATCTCATGATATATCATCTCTCTTCCAATCCAAGATCCGATTTTGCCACACCTTTCCACCCTGGCCCACCCTGGACCACCCTGGGGCCCCAGCTGCCAGCACCACCACCACCCACACGGCCAGTATCAGCAGTGCCACCACGATGCCAGAGATGTCCAACACCCCGTTGCCCCATTTTCCCACAGGTGCTGGCAGGCGAGCAATGCCAATGGACAGCAGGATCCTAAGGTCGAGTTGGATGCCTCACTGGACTTATGCACAGATGCACTGGGAAAGGCGGAAAGAGGTGGAAAGACCGTGATAGCTTTGAAATTGATTCCGAATCCTGCAACATCTGCAGTGAAAAATGACCTCAGGTGCCATCCCAACAACTTGAAAGTTCTGCTTTGTATCATTCTTTGACATACGCAGTCATGTTGGATTGTATGCTACGAGCATTACTAACTCTAGTAGTCATGTGATTTTCCCGATGACATCATGCGCACATTGTCATACAATCATACACAAACAATCATACAGATACAATCATACACATACAAGCATGCAATGGTGCTGCACAATGGTAAAGGAACCAGGGCTAGGAACCTCAACCAACATGAATTGATACGAACGCAACCATGTTGGATGCCGCGCTGCTACTAACTGTATATGATCTTCTCTTCGTCATCATGACATCATGCCCACATTGTCATACAATCATGCACATACACTCATACAATCACATACCATCATACACATACAAGCATACACATACAATCATGCAATGATGTTGGACACGGGGATATGAAACATTCCTATGAAAAGCTGTACCTACCCTGGTCTCTGCACCTGCATCGGTGCAGTTCAGCGGATTGATTGTCGGATCTCTGGTCTCCGCGCCTGCCACCACAGTGCAGTTTACGAGAGTGCTGGTTGAATCCTTGGTCTCTGCGCCTGCTACCCGTGCAGTTTACCAGATTGTTGGTCATATCTTCTGCCCCGCCCACTGGCAGTTAGCTAAGCTAATTTTCGAAATGTTGGTGTCTGCACCTGCCGCCGGTGCAGTTCAGCAGATTGATTGTCGGATCCCTGGTCTCTGTGCCTGCAACCTGTGCAGTTTACCGGAGTGATGGTTGGATCCTTGGTCTTTTCCCCTGCCACCTGCGGTTTACCAAATCGTTTGTCAAATCTTTTGCCTCTGCGCCTGCGATCTGGCAGTTGACCAGGTCGATTTTCAAAATGTTAGTGTCTGCGCCTGCCACCATTGGAGCTCAGGGGATTGATTGTCAGATCCCTGGTCTCTGCGCCTTCCACCCGTGCAGTTTACGGGATCGCTTATCAAAACTTTTGCTCCTGCGCCTGCCACCTTGCAGTTGGCCAGGTTGATTTTGGAAAATGATGGTGTCTGCGATTGCCACCTGTGGGGTTCAAGGGATTGATTGTCAGATCCCTGGTCTCTGCGTCTGCCACCTGTGCAGTTTACCAGACTGATGGTTAGATCCTTGGTCTCTGCGCTGCGCCTGCCACCTGGCAGTTTACCAGGTTGATTTTCAAAATGTGGGTGTCCGCGCCTGCCATCGGTGGAGTTCAGCGGGTTTATTGTCGGATCCCTGGTCTGCCTGCCACCCGTGCAATTTACGAGAGTGATGGCTGGATCAAGTTACATCCTTGTTCTCTGCGCCTGCCACCCGTGCAATTGACCGAATTGACTTTCAAACTGTTGGTCTTTGCGCCCGCCCTCCGTGCAGTTTACCAAGTTAATTTTAAAAGTGTTGGTGTGTGTGTGTGTGCCTGCCACCGGCGCAGTGAAGCTGATTGATTGTCAGATTCCTAGTCTCTGTGCTGTCACCCGTGCAGTTTACCAGAGTGATGGTTGGATCCTTGATCTTTGCACCTGCCACCCATGCAGTACCAGATCGCGAGTCAGGTTTTGCATTTATTGCCACTTCACTGAGTCCATGCCACCTTTGTCGTCGCGTTTCTTTGCACCCAGGCCGTCGTGACGGTTCAATATATCACTTCAGGCTTTGTGGTCGTCGTTTTGCTTTAGTGGTTTTCAGGCTGGTTCGTCTTAGGATCGTTCCCTTTTCCGTGCCATGTTGTCATTCATACTTTTGCTTTGGTTTGCGCCGTGCGTGCTTGAACCGCTTTTGATTATGTGTCAAATTCAGCGCTGTGACTTGCTGCTGTTTGCCGACACGTTTTGCGGATCAGTCTTTCCCGCCTTTGTTCTTGCTTTTCTTTTCGCCCACAATGTCGTGATGTTTCAATATGACGTTTCAGTTTTTTGTGGTCATGTTATGTTGAGTGGTTCTCACGCCGGCTTGTCCTGAGATTGTTCCCTTTGCCTTGCCATGCTGTTTGTCATATATTTGTGTGGGCGGGCGCTGCGCTTGATCAAACAGGGTATGCGTCGAATTCAGCATTGTGAGTTTTTTCGTTTGCCACGTTTTTTGCGGATCTAATTTTTGCAATGATTGGTATTGGACGCCAATTTCCGCTTTGCGCAAACATCTCAAAAAGACATCTCAAAAGCACAAAACAAACTTCTCAAGAATCTCACAGACACTGGCCAAACTTCTTAAACATGTCAAAGACACAAAACAAATTTCTCAAACATTTCAACAACACAGAACAAACATCTCAAACACCTCAAACTGTGTAACAAAGGGATCGCATACGTTTACTTCATGACGAAACTGTCTATCTAAAGTACTGTAACGCATCCAAAGGACACTGGTCTCACACGTATTGTCTGCGTTTACAATCATCACAATCATTATCTGAATGTCAGAGTTTGAAATGCAGAGAAACAGGACACTAAGCGAAACCGTCATTGAATCATTTAGATAATGTTGCACACGGGCATATGAAACATTCCTATGCAAAGCTGTACCTATCCCTGGTCTCTGCGCCTGCCACCGTGCAGTTTACCCGAGTGATGGTTGCATCCTTGGTCTCTGCGCCTGCTACCCGTGCAGTTTACCAGAGCGTTTGTCATATCTTCTGCGCCTGCCCCCTAGCAGTTGGCCAGGTTGATTTTCAAAATGTTGGTGTCTGCGCTTGCCGCCGGTGCAGTTCAGCAGATTGATTGTCAGATCCCTGGTCTCTGCGTCTGCCACCCGTGCAGTTTACTAGAGTTTTCGCCCACAATGTTGTGATGATTCAATCTATGACGCTGCAGGTTTCGTCGGTCATGTTGCGCTGAGTGGTTCTTACGCTGGCTTGTCCTGAGATTGTTCCCTTTGCATTGCCATGTTGTTTGTCATATATTTGTTTTGGCGCGCTCTGCGCTTGATCGAACAGGGTATGCGTCGAATTCAGCGTCGTCAGCTGTTTTCGTTTGCCAACGTCTTTTGCGGATCTAGTTGTTTGCAATGATTGGACATTAATCTCATACACATGTTTCACGACGAAACTGTCTTTCTAAAGTGCTGTAACGCATCCAAAGGACATTGGTCTCACATGTATTGTCTGCATTTGCAGTCATCACAATCATTATCTGAATGTCAGAGTGTGAAATACAGAGAAACGGGACACTAAGCAAAACCACCATTCAGTCGTGAAAAAGGTTTTCGTGCATTACGTACAATCGTACTCTGATTCGACGCCAATCGTATTACTCGTACATCTTTTACTGGGTCGCTGTCACCCATGTCTCTGCTGCTTTTAACCCACGATGTCGTAATGGTTCGAGATGACTCTTCAACTTTCGTCGGCCGTCTATTTGTCAGTCGTCTGCAAGCCCACGTGTTAAGATTGTTGTCTTTACGTTGCCGTTTCGCTCAAGATCTTGTTTTGGTTTCCACAGTGCTTGGTCTAACCATTTATGCATCGACTTCTTTTTTGCCACGCCTCCCCCCACCTGCAAAGTAAACCTACAAGTATATGAGTGCACCATATACTGCGTTTAAGATCATTTAAGTCCTTCTGCCCAAAAAAAGCTTATGCCATTAAAAACATCAGACCCCTCTGAAACTTCACAAAGCATCTGCACCCGAACTTTCCGGAACCTTACCGAGTACCTGCACCCGAACCCTCCGGAACCTCACCGGCTATGTGCACCGAAACCCTCCGGAACCTCACCAGGTACTCGTACCTCTTTCTGGAACCTTACCGAGTATCTGCACCAGGTATCTGAAGTCTCACCAGGTATCTGCACCGAAACCCTCCAGAACCTCACCAGGTATCTGCACCTGGAACCCTCCGGAACCTCAACAGGTATCTGCACCGGAACCCTCCAGAACCTCACCAGGTATCTGCACCGGAACCCCGGAACCTCAACAAGTATCTGCACCGAAATCCTCCAGAACGTCACTAGGTATCTGCACCAGAACCCTCTGGAGCCTCAACCTCACCACGTATCTGCGCCGGAACCTTCCAAAACCTCATCAGGTACCTGCACCTGAACTTTCTGGAACCTTGACGAACCCTCCGGAACCCCACCGGCTATCTGCCCGCAACCATCCGGAACTTCACCAGCTATCTGCGCCGGAACCATCCGGAAGAACCTCACCAGGTATCTGCACCGGAACCCTCCGGAACCTCACCAGAACCCTCCGGAACCTCACCAGGTATCTGCACCGGGAAGCCTCCAGAACCGCTGCACCGGAACCCTCGAGAACCCTCCGGAACCTTGCCCGGAACCTGGTGTTGAAGCCGCACCGGATCTTACCAGAGCTAATCTGGGCTAAAGACCCCATAGCAAAGTTTGCTGTTAAGGAAAAAAGACGAAGATGAAGCAAGGACTATCATGGAAACTAAAGTACGTATTCCTGTACGCTCCGATGGTCGAATCGTCGCTAAGTCGAGCATCAACAAAAGGCTGCAAGATGCAGCATCGGCCACATTCGCCAGCGGTGCATTCCACGGAAGGAAACGCACTTGAATCAAAACCGAAATCAGCATGATCCCCATGAGCCCAGTCATTTGCAAGCCTGTGCGAGTCGCAGGTTTGCAAAACCCCGAAACAGAAGGTGTCCAAAAATTGACAGGTTTCCTATTCAAATAATGACCTTTTTAAAGCAGTACGGACAAATGCCAGAATGCAGTTCATACTTTCTATTTCTGTTTCAATCCAACCCCTTTTTACACACTTAGCAGAAATGACCATCACAAAAACAATCATTTCGAGGTTTCCCAAACCTGGCAGCAAGTTAGCTCCCCTCCTGGCAGGTTGGCTGCAACAATAGCAGGTATAGAGAGGAGCGGCCCGCGGACCAAGAGGATAATGCCTGGCAGCACAGGGTGGGATTCAATGGTCTTCCAAGCTTGTACTGTAGATTTTGGATGTCAGGGAACATGAGCTGATGAGGCTCACTGCTCTGCAACTCCTGAAACATCACATGACGGCACCGGAAACAGCTCAGGATGTCTCATGTCTCAAAGGGGGTCCAAATCAAGCTAGAACATCCTGCCAAGAATATCTCCCAATGGCCTAACTCTGCCAAGGTGCCATACCACCAAACATCTGGCCGAAAGCGGTCGATGAGAAAACGAATGCATGACATTCGAACCTCAAAGGTGTGGCAAGCGGGGCACATCTCCAAGAATGAAATAAACCCATGCTTGATGGTTTCAAGCCATCCAACAATCTTGGTTGGGACACTATGAACAAAAAAGAACCCTTGAATACTAACTGGAATGCAACAAAGGATGGAATATGTGATTTAAAGGAATCAGAGTGGGCAACTCTTTTTTTGACCCTGGATTACTTTTTTTAACCTAGTCGTATATTATGTAGGAACAGCTCCTGATGCATCCCAGTAACAGGGGAATCTGACCAGGCCGGGGCTTTCAGCGCAGCATAGCTGCATAACGCCAGGAAGACCATGCACGACAAACCTGGCTGAGTGAACCCATGAGACGACCGGCGATGAAGTTGGGATGATCAACATGTGGTTTTTACATCCGTAAAAAAATGTTGAAAGATTCCGCTACAGTGCAACGAGATCCAAGATTTTTGTGGCGATCCGAAATTGTACAAGACTCCATGCCAGGGAACCCAAGATCGCGCCAAAGACTTGCATGTTCCGATGCTCCGCGGAGCCGCACAAGATGTTGGTGGCGGTCAGCAGACTCTCTGAACCATTCGGATGCGTGAAACAACTGAAGGGAATGAAGGCAATGTTGCTCATCATGATGTAAGCCTCTTGCCTCAGTGGCGAAGCTGCTAAGCTAGGTCTGTTTACTGCAAAGCGACGGTTTATTTTTGGAACTACAATCTGCCCAGCTGTGATCAGACAGATGTGCTGGCCCCCCAATCCATGAACTCAACTGGCAGGTCGCAAAAGGTGCCCCAGCATGTTGCAGGTTGCAGTTTTGGTCCATTTCAGGTGGAGAAAGCGCTTGGGGAAAGGAATGATCTGGGTCAAACCTTGCACCACAAAGCATCCCGCAACCTGGTCGTTCAGCGGAATCCATGCCATCCAAGACTACATGGCTGGAATCTGTTTTGCCATAAAAACCCATAAAAACATTGATGAAGACGGAAGGAACATTGCACATTTGGGAACGGCCCATGAATTTGAGAGGATTTCAATTTTCACATCATGATGGATAGTATCCACGGCCAAATTCTCGCACTGGCGCCAAGGTCCGGCAATTGAACAGATCTACTCAAAGATTGTTTCTGAAGGATTCCTTTCATTTGTGGTGTTGGAGGGACTTGGAGCATGCTCCAGAGCTATGTTCAAATTATATTGGAACCTTTCTATGGAAAATTGCTCCTTTATAGACCCTGTCCTATTAAAATGGTAAATGCCCATAGCAAACTGCAAAGTTTCCACCCAAAAAATATGACATTTTGCAGACCAGTGACCAAGATTGGAAAGAAGAAGCTCTGAGCCACGTAGCTCCTCAAAGAAGTTCCAGCCAAAGAGCCCAAGCCCAGGCTTTCAAAGCTCAATCCGAAGACTTCAAAGTAGCTCCTCGCGTGATCAAAACATCAGCCCATCCCGGTGCCATTGGACTTCCTCCACGTTGATTCGCTGGGCTGGCTGCTCCCATTCTGAATCCTACTCAGGTATAAGTAAAATCGGGATATGCATATAATCATATATAGTGGCAGTGTTAGTAGCGAAAATTATGGTAATTCGTGGTAAATCCATGTAAACCCTAGGGCCCAATGGGTTCAGCGGCCAGCCAATGCTTTCTGACATTGCCTTTTGTGTCAAGTTTCAATGCCACTGCAAGACCTTTGGGCCATTCAACTGCCACAGATTGCACCACGGCAATAATCCTTGTTGGCAGCATCGATGAACATCGATGAGTTGGGAAAAAGCGCCAAATATCTGTGAGTTGGAGGGTCTTTAAGTTCAACGTATGTATGTATGTATGTATGTATGCATGCATGCATGCATGCATGTATGTATGTATGTATGCATGTGTATATATATATATATATGGGCGGTTGATCTAAACTCCTTTTTCTGCAAACGGCCATTCTTCGCAAATAACAATTTACTTTTGCAAATCTTTCGCGAATCCCACGCTTATCTTTCGCGGGGGTCTCATGTTGGAAACCTGGCGGCCTTTGTAATGGGCAATGTCTACATGGACCTTTAGATCAACAATCAACAATTATATATATATGTATGTATATGTATATGTTCCCCGATCTAATGATGGCTTAACCCTACAAACTCCCCTTTGATGGTTAAACCGCCTTTCTGAATATTGGAGGAATGGGATCACTTACTATCCTTGGCAATAAGTTTCTATAAGCGTATCTAAAAGTAGACGTTGCCTCAGCCGAGGAGCTCACAGAAGACCAGAATGAGGCCAAACAATTGGAAAATGCACGAGGCAGCTGTCGCCCTGACGCCGTGTTCTTTATTGGACATGTAGTAGGAGCAAATGATCAAGATGAATATCAGCGGACATGCCAAAACCCATAGCGCCTAGGCGTGCTGAAGCAGTGGCATGGTGGTTGCACGTGCAGAGGACAAAGTTTCAACAAAATTTAGTTTGTAGACACGTCACAGAAAACAATCCCCAGAATGAACGATGATAATTCCCAATAATTATAATATATATATATATATACATGCATACATTATAAATAATTAGATATAGTTACATGTATGTTATATATGCATATGTATATATATATATGTGTACATATCTCTACACACACACATATATATATATGCATATAATTACGCGTATATATATAATTACATTTAGTATATGAGTCGCGGACAAGATTACTTTCTACTCGCAATGGACATGGGCAAAGTTGGTGGTCCCCTATCGGTATTGAAGGTTTGTGCTTCCAAACTATGTGTAAAAATAGGGTATCGGTAAGTGGGTGGTCCCTATCCGTTGCGAAGGCCTCACAGAAATTTGAACATCCCAAGTCCACTCCCTACTACTTTAGTTTTCGGCTAATTTTGTCGGCCAATTACTCATGTAATATATCTATATAGTTATTTACATACTTGTACATATATTACATTGGTAGTATGCCCCTATTATCATCAAAAACAAGGGTTGGAAATAATCCCCTCCCGTAAAAGTACATCGATATCCCCGGCTGGCAGCAACCAAGCGGCCGAGTGCACAGGACGACAGGGTCGGCATCGCTCCTTGGCTCTATTCCTGTATGAAAAATTGTAAAGATATGGGCCGAAAAGCTCCATGGGAGTCTGAACCCGGAGTAAATACAAAGCCACAAAAAAAAAAATATATATATATATAATAATAATAGAGTAAACAGTGCCCAAAGGAAGTTTAGAAGTCAAACTTCCGACAATATGGACAGATGAAAAGCAGAGATGGGAAGAGTCAGAGAAGAGAAGAGAAGAAGAAAGAAGAAAGAAGAAAGAAGAAAGAAGAAAGAAGAAAAACGAAAGAAGAAAGAAGAAAGAAGAAAGAAGAAAGAAGAAAGAAGAAAGAAGAAAGAAGAAAGAGGAAAGAGGAAAGAGGAAAGAGGAAAGAGGAAAGAGGAAAGAGGAAAGAAGATCAAACAAGTAAAAGTCTCAGAAGAAAGAAGATCCAGGTGCGCGAAAAGGTAGGAAAGTCGCGAAACACGGTGTTTTTCCAATGATTTGTGGGTCCGGAGGTTCGAAAAGTAGGCTCGCTAAAGCGGCGGGTGCGGAGCCGTGTGGTCAGATGAGAGATGAAAAGTTGCACGCCGTTGTGGCGCGAAGCACATTTCCAAGTCAAAATGTACAAAACACACCAACATCGGACCACTTTTGGAAGTTGCGATGTCGAAAAAGTGCACGCCGACGTGGCGCGAAGCACATTTCCAAGTCAAAATGCGCAAAACACCTCAGTGTCGGATCACTTTTGGGAGCTGAGATGTCGAAAAAGTGCACGCCGTTGTGGTGGAAGCGCATTTCTAAGTCAAAATGTAACAACACATGTTCTGACCACTTTTGGACGTTCAGATGTCGTTGCGCATGGCAGGCGCAAGGCATTGTGCACCATTGCATGTCAAGAGTGAGCAAAAGGTGACGGTTTTGTAGCATGTCCAAAAACGAGGCAGGCGTGGGACATTTGAAGAGGATCTGCAAAGATACATCTTCCATGGCAGGCACAGTACAAGAGACATGTTCATCAGAGATGTTAGGAGGTCCGGGCGCTGATTTCGGTTTTGGGAAGATGATTTTGCGTGACATGTGCAGCACTTCGTATGACCTGGCCTCACTTTTTCGTGGCAGGCGCAATACTTTAGACAGGTGGAGTGGAAAAATCGCAAAACGCATTGGCACGAGGCCGTCAGCTCTGCACTCAGCTTTCCATTTTTGAAGGACGTCTCGCAGAATTGTTTCGTTTTTGATGTTGTCAACTTCAAAAATTGAGGAAGTCTCGCAGAATTGTTTCGTTTTTGACGTTGTCAAATTCAAAAATTAAGGAAGTCTCGCAGAATTGCTGCGTTTTTGATGTTTCTCGCAGAATAGCTTCGTTTTCAAGCTTGCAGATAGACGGATAGATAGACAATTACAACTGCAACTACAACTACAAGTACCACTACACTACACTACAACTACAAATATACTACGCTACATTACAAAGCAAAACACGAATTACACTACACTACACTAATCACATCTAATTACAATACCCTACGCTAATTACACTACAACTTCTACAACAGCAACTACTATATACTGCTACTGCTGCTACTACTACTACTACGACGACGACGACCACCACCACCACCACCACCGCTACAACTACAATTACAGCCACACTTCACTACCTTACACTACAAAACACTAATAAAACTGCAGTACATTACAGCTACAAATATAAATTCAACTAGAACTACACTACATTACACAACACTACACTACACTAATTACATTACATTACATTACATTACACTACAACTGCAACTACCACTACATTGCACTACGCGACACTACGCTACAACTACAACTACACTACTTTACACTAAACTACACTACACTAGACCACACTACACGATACCACGCTACAGTACACAACACTACAGTACACTACAATACACTACACTAAGTACACCGCAAAACAACTGCAACTGCAACTGCAACTGCAACTGCAACTACATTACACTAATTGCACTACATTACAACTACAACTTGCAGCTACAACTGCACTACACCACACTACATCCAGCAGTTGTGGTGAGGTGACCACTGCAACCATTGCAATCACTCCAGACAACAAAACTCCAACCACCTTTCGGTCCATCAGTGGATTCGCTCTGCCATCCGTGAGTCACAACAACCAACCCTTCCTATAGGTTTCCTATTGTTGAAACTTCCGCAACCGCCTTGTGCGGTCTTACTGGTACAGTACCATCAGTACCATATTTCTACCAAGTTTCGTCTTGTATAAATTCATATTTGGGGCAGTTGCCACAGGTCACTCCGATGCGCCCTGCATCACAGGTTCCCGGACGGCCACCGGGACAGTGGCCGATGCACTTGTAGATATCCAACGGGGCCTCCTTGGGCGCAGGATCCCATGGTGAAGTACAATAGCTGATTATGTGAGACAATCATTTGCCAATCTATGCACCCTTGTCCTTGTTGGTCATGGATGATCCTGTGGTCAAATGAGTCAAAGTATCAGCTGATACATGATGATACTACCTGTGAGGGGATGAAAACCGGACCAGCTATTTTCCGGAGTGCTAAGCCATAGCATCTCACCTCTAAAACGGAAAAAAAGCACGACTTCTCCGTGGTATCGAGCTGCTAGAGTGCTGTGATAGCCTTGCTCCACCATGGGCACCTCTTCATAGAGCTCAGATTCACCATCCTGGGTGAAATCCAATGCATGTCTGACATTTGGGGGACATACCTGGGGCCTGATCTGTACCTGATCTGCCTTGATGCTTGGGATGAAACAACGGTACCAAGCATCCAGTAGCAGTTGCACGGTGGATCCTCTGGGACATGTGAGGCCCTGGGAGCACTCCACGCAAATCCCATCATGTTCAATGGACTCGGCTCTGCCTTGGCTGGGTGAGGTCAACCGGTGCCAAGAATAAACCATCCCCAATGGGCCCAATGGGCTATGAAACTGGGACCACATTACATCCATGATCAATCAACCATCATCCATCTACTATGTTTGATGCCTATAAGTTATGCTTCACGCACTTTCGTCTTCACTCCGTACTGGAATCAAAAGGAGAGATGCGCTGATCTCGACGCGTTTGTAACACCGCCAGTCAGCACCAGCACATTCTTCATCATGTTCACATTTTGATGTGACAAAGACCGGATACCAGGATCTTGATCCCTTATTATCATCACCATGAAAAAAAACCTCATGACCAGCGGCAGACACAGTCCTGCAGCTTTTGCGCTGCCAGGAACAGTGTGGTTCGATCCTCTGGGCAGGATAAGCCTGGCGAAACACCAAATTGGAGGATAAGAAAAAAATCGGGTTTACCACAAGAAAGGAGGGATCTAATGACAATAATGCCAACACCGGATTAATAACCCCCCCCTCCCCCCTATAGGATTTGATGGAAATTGATGGCTAAAATCCATTGGATCCCATAGGATTCCATTGGATTTGATGAAATTTGATAAAATCTTATGGACCCCACAAGATTCCATTGGATTTGATGACATGTGACTGCTAAAACTCATGGGTCCCACAAGATTCCATAGGGTTTGGTGAGATTTGATTGCTAAAACTGCATGGATCCCACAAGATTCCATTGCATTTGATGAGGTGTGATTGCTAAAATCTCATGGGTTCCCATAGGAATATATTGGATTTGATGAGGTTTGATTGCTAAAATCTCATGGTTCTGAGATTGATGAGACATGATGAGAAACAAATTGAATTGGACATAAGACATTTTGGTTCAAACAAATGTAATTTCAGCACTGGAGGAGTGATGAGAAAGAAAAAGCATTGGAAATAAAAAAACATAGATTAAAAAAAAAGGAATTTCAGCACTGGTGTTTGATTAATCGGGGGTAGGCCAAAGTGTTTATTAATCTGGGGGGACCACCTGTCTTTAAATGACAAAAAAATGGGCAGTGGTGGTTGATTAATCTGGAGGGGTTAATTAATCCTGACTTGGCATTAACTATGATAAACAGGGGCATTTGGATGATTTTGGGGTACTCTATTTTGACACAAATCATCACACCACAAGAGATTGAAGCCTTCCCAAGTTTGATTCACAGCATTTTGACGCATTTTAGTAATCATCACCGTCAGCTGCGAAGGGAATTGTGTGTCATCGCCAGTCACCACCAAGGTCCAGGTGCTGCCCAGCCACATCCTGTCTGTCCCTCGTCGCTCTGGTAAGAACCAAAACTGCAAACCTCGCAGCCGGTCTGCCCACGCACGCTGGTATAAGTACCCTTTGCACCTCAGACGCATCCAAGATCCCAGGTGAACAACTGGAGATGTTTCCCCTGAATCATCGCGCAAATCATCTTACATCATGATGGGATATGATGTGAGATGTTCAGATTGTGCTTAATCAACTCACATCAAGTGGGCCCCTGAAAAATCCCAAATCGAGAGATTTTATGCCATCCAGGCTGCATGCATCGCATTGCGTCGCACCTGCTTTGCTCTGGCTGGTGCCTTCTTGGCAAATCGTACCTGGAAAGACTTGGACTGCCGGAAAAACAGCGGGCGCGTCCAAAAACTGATGGTTCAAAAATAGACCATCCGGTGACCATTCTGATTCATTTTGATGGTCTCAACTTGGCGGTTCAGTGGGTTATAACCCCAGTGGGTCTTTAATCGGCGCCATGACCATCCATGGAAAGTTTGCAGCTAAGTCACACCGGTACGCTGACCCCACGCCGTCGGTGAATCTTTCAGAAAACCGTCCGGCCGGGCATTCCCTCAGATGTCATCATTCAAATGACCAGTTGGACATCGAGCATTGTTACTAATGTAACTGAGTAGTATAATATTGACATATATTGACCAGTCGCAACTGCGAGGAAGATGAATTTGAACCGTTTCCCTCCGTTGATTTTTCATCATGGTTCCACGTGCGCCGTCTGTACCTGCGACCAAAGTGGCTTGCAGATGAAAGCACCGTCCCTGGAAGATAAGAATGCACCTGCATGGCTGAAAGTGAAGGAAATCCGGGCGACAGCTCCTTGTAGCCAGTTATGTTCTTAACACTCATGATCCTCCAGCCATCCGGCCAGCCCAGCGAATCAGCGGATAAGCGGACCAGCGGATCAGCGGACCAGCGGATCAGCAGCGGATCAGCGGACCAGCGGACCCGCGGATCAGCGGACCAGCGGATCAGCGGACCAGCGG
>Ga0126342_10009811_pt1 | contig 17145 bp, 14 predicted proteins | sample Cyp1metagenome_FD_92528 | JGI IMG/M metagenome (GOLD analysis project Ga0126342, IMG submission 92528) | Coral microbial communities from Lord Howe Island, Old Settlement Bay, Australia - Cyphastrea 1 metagenome | ecosystem: Host-associated > Invertebrates > Cnidaria > Coral ... | reverse complement strand
AGTGTGCAGTGTGAGGTGTGGAGTGTCGAGGGAAGGACACGGTCGGGACAGGTTGTCTTTGAACTATAGGTCATTTATGTTTGGGAAACTTCCGCCGCCGGCTTGCCCGGGTCTATGTTAGATCTTATAGAGTATATAGATGTATATAGTATATAAGAAGTACCCCATCTCTTGGCGACCTGCTACGGGAATACCCCATCGTCCCCGATCCCAGTGCTCCCAGCCACGATGGCGGCTGAAGAATTGGTGCTCGGCCTTAAGGTCTTTGACCCATCGATGTTCGTCTCCCGAGAATATGGAAACCCACTGGTTTTGACTACCGATTTTTGAACACCCCAAAACCTTGAAGACATACTCTTGAAGGAGTTGAAACATTGCTAGAACATACAAAAATCAATCCATTCAAGGTTATTGTTACTGCATTTCATTTTGAAGAATACACACAAACGGGATGCATTCTAGGGAACCTGAATCAGTAGGCCGGCCTCCACTAAGTTTCAGTCTCAAAACCGCCTTTCTGCTCATGTTGGCTATGTTGACCATGGACATCCTACATGCATATCACACGGCAATGGACAAAATCTGGAATCATCAAACATCATCTATGTGCAAAAAGCCTGGGTGCTCCATCACCACATTCGTTGAACAAAGGATCAAAGGGCTACCATAATCACAACAGAAAAAATAGGTCCTCCCTAAGTTCGGTCCCCTGTTGATGACAGACTCTGGGGCCCATTTGGGGCCCAGAAACCCACAACTCTGGGACCCTCTTCTGCTCGGCGCGGCGGAGCTCGCGTTGCACCACCCGCATCACCTCAGGACTACAAGCCATATCTAAGCGCTGCATTCAGAATCCTCACCAGGTTTCACCCAAACAATAAAATAATAACAAAAATTTACCTTGTCTTATCTGAGTTTGCAGGAAAAAATGCTTTCTTCGATTGATCCCCACCCTGACACACAATTCTGACACAGATTCTGACACACCATCTGAAAGTACATGTAAATAGGCACAATGCGGCATAAGCACATATTTTCTGACATTCTATCTGGCATTCTTTCTGGCATATACCTTGACATTCAATCTGACATTCATTCTAACATTCATTCTCTCCTACATTCATTCTGACCCTATTTCTGACATTCTTTATAGCATACATTCGGACATTTTTTGGATTTTTCTGGCATTCTATCTGGCATCTATTCTGACATTCTTTGTGGCATCTGTTCTGGCATTCTATTCAGGCATTCATTCGGGCATTCTACCTGGCATAGTTTTTGATATTCCATTGGGCATTCTCTCTGGGATCTATTCTGACGTTCAATGCTGGCATCTGTTCTGACATTCTTTCTCACATTCCCCCCACTGATCCCCACTGCATCCTGAGCTCGCGATATGGAGTTCGGGTCCAGAGCTGGCAGAGGAGACAAAGAGGAGGAGGGGGAGGAGTTGCACCTTTGTTCAAATCTAAAAACCCTCGCTTGGCAGGTGGGGAGCTACACATAGTTAGTGTGCCACAATCTGCGAAGCTGCTACACATGACCTGCTCATGCCGCCCAGCAGCGGATTCGCTCACTTCGTAGTGGGCCGCGCGCGCTGGGCCATAGACGTTCCCGGGCAGCTGCATTAGGGTGCCAGGCACCATGGGCACCGTGGGCGCCAGGCTATCGCCCGTATCAAGGGCGATGGGGCTGGACCAATCCGAACGGCCCAGGAGTGCGAAGAAAAACTGGAGCAGGTCATGTAAGACCTCGGGTTTTCTTCATGACACAGGGCTGACTTTTTTATTTAAACAATAATCATAAAATTATCATAAAAGTTCGTAGAATTGTTGAAGGGAAGTGAATGGTTCAGCAACAGCGGACTGAAACATGGGTTGACAAAAATCCTCTGCCTTACCGAGTTGCCACTGCTTGGATTCCATGTGCAAACATGGCCAGTTAAAAAAAAAAAACGCGTTTGTCAACCCACGAAAGAATCGTCATATTTTGCATTGAACTTTTAAAAAATCATTTTGTTTGGGTGGCAAACAATGAAGGCAATCATGTCAAACGAGGATAAATAATGATAAATAAACCTAATTCGGGGTTTAAACCCCAAGGGATAATCCCTTGCTCAAAGTGATAGCATAGCAAACCCTTTCAAAAAATGGAAAGCAGTATAACTATCCACCTTACGTAGCTACAACCATACCTAGCAAAGTGAAATTCCATGCAAGGCACTGCTTTCGGATGGAGCTGACAAACTCTTGCGCAGCATAGGGCCCAGGTGGTCCCATCAAAAAATCCAAAAAGGTTTCCTCGGCGTCGGCAGAGTCCAATAGAAACAACCCAGGCACGGGACAATCATGGGGAAACCATAGGAAATTTGAAACTCATAAGCAAACCCACCCAAAATCACAGAAAATAACAGTGTTTTTCATAGGATAGTCCGAAATTTATCAGAATTTCCCAGTTGCAAGACACATGCTGCATCTTTTCAAATTGCTGATGAACTCTTGGTGAGTTCCCTTGATGCATCGTCTTGGCACACCTTTGCTGTGGTGAAATCTCCCTGTGTCGATTCGTGATCTCCATAAATGCCTGCGAATTCCACATATGTTTCTTATGTCCAAGTCCAAACTTAAATGCAGCACACTACCAAAACACATAAACATGCAGAATCATGCATCTCCTTTAGCGGCCATATGAACATGGAACATCATCGAACATCAATCCATCAATCCGTCTGGATAAATTAAGGACAGCAAATAAGACGAGCTCACGAACTTGAAATGATGGGACAGTTTGGGATAGTTATACCAGTCGTCTGGGATGCTGCTGAGCGACCATAAAGGCCACGGCGCTTGGCCCAGTGCTTCACAACCCGCAACCTGGGGTGGGGAGTTGAAATCTACGTCTTTTGTCTGGTCTATACATCCATCCGTCCATCCATCCATCTATCCGTCTGTCTGTCTGCCCGTCTGTCTGTCCGTCTGTGCGCCTGCCCGCCTGCATCTATCTTTCTATTTATCTACCTACCTATCTATCTGTCTATCTATCTGTCTATCTATTCTATCTATCTATCTATCTACCTATTTATCTATTGATCTACCTATCTACCTACCTATCTATCTATCTATTTATCTATCTATCATTATCTATCTATCTGTCTGTCTGTCTGTCTGTCCGTCCATCTATCTACCTACCTGCCTAGCTAGCTAGCTATCTGTCTATCTATCTATCTATCTATCTATTTTTCAATCTGAATCTATCTATTTAGCTATCATTATCTATCCATCGATCTATCTATCTATCTATCCATCCATCCATCCATCCATCTTTCCTATCTATCATTATCTATCTATCTAAGTTAATCTAATCAATCTACTATATAATCTAATCGATTCTAATCTGATCTGCTATCTATCTTTCTATCTATCTGTGTCCATGCATCTGTCTGTCTGCTATCTATCTCGCATCTATCTGTCTCGCTACTTGGAATCCAAGCCATCTATTCTATCTAATCAATCTATCTTACCCTCCCGACACCTCCCTACATAGACTACTTCCCGAAAGCTCCTGCGAAGGGTGTTTCCCAAAGAACTGCTACCAAATTCAACGTGTCACTTTATCTACAAAACATCTCCTACATCCTTTACATCACCTACATGATCTACATCAACTTCACCTACATCGCATACATTATCGACATTATCGACATCTCCTACGTCTCTACAACATCCTTTACATCATCTACATCATCTACATCAGCTTCAACTACATCATCTACATCACATACATCATCTACATCATCTACATCACATACATCACACACACACATCATGTACATCAACCTCAACCAGCTCCATCTACATCACACACACATCATCTACATATTCTACATCAACTCCCATCAGCTTCATGTGCATCACATACGTTATCTACATCATTAGTTATCAAACAAGGTCTACAGGTGCTCAACGTCCACATATCTCCTACAAAACTCCTGCAATGTCACTTGAACAAGAGTTATTAGTTATTACACAGGAGTTCATACACAGCAGTTCTCCTGATCTTCTTGCGGCCGCACTGGTCACTGTCGTCTAGCTGTTTCTGTTTATTATCTGCAGTGCATCATATGCATGGCCACACAACCAACATGAATATTTAAGTTTCCATTGGGTGATCCAAATGATAGCTGTATAGAGGCTCGTCATCGCCTTCTGAAAGAGTCTAGCTAAGATACAGGCAAATGCATGCGCGAGAACAACCGCCACACTTGTTGTTCAGTATCTAGCTGACCAACGAAGTATGGCTTCTCACGAATGGTTCACCAATAGCTGGTTTGTGGCCGGGATGGGATAAGCTTGGGAGATTACTTCATGAACAGGTGAATTGCTGTGAGTACAAACCATGAAGCGATGCAACCAATAAAACACATCGTTGAGGAGTAATGTACTTACCAACTTGGTGTTTGTTTATAGTGGTTGAATGGGGATTTAACCATGACCTTTGGATATTTACAGAGGGTTAACCAAACCCCCAACAAGTTTTTGAGGTTTCTGGTGAGCAAGAAGTCATCATCCAAGATATCCATCTTTTTAAAATGCGGCTCCACCAACAATCCACCATGGGAGACTTGGGAAAGTTGTATGCTCCGATCTAGAAAGAAATGTGCAACTAATTTTCACAGACCGGTGTTGCAGTTGAGAGAGAGAGAGATGCAGAATCAACATAGTAAAGAAGTAGTTCCAAAAAGCAGGGAGTGTAACGCATACCTGTCTGATCAGCTTCCATGTTCGAAGGTGATGAGCACATGGCAAAGTAATGTGGTATTACCTGGCAAACCGAATAATAAGCCATCACATTTACCAGCCATGCCTGGGGGGCCATTTTATATCCCGAATCATCCCTATTTGGGGCATACCCAATAATAAACCCTACATTCTGCCATATCTTGGTCGCCTTCGGCTGAAGCAAACAATCGAGGTACAAGTCCTGAAAGACTTCCTGTGAAGGTACACTGGCCAGAATCTGTGAGCTCACCTGGGCTCATTTCAATCCCTAACGGCGGCCGATCGCCACCGGCCGGTGTTGAGCCAAACCGTCCCATACAGAATCATACAGCATCATAAGATATGATAAAATACAATTCAATATGAATTCATTGGCACCCTCTGGTAATCAAATGTGGCAATGGAAAATCCTTTAAACATGGAGCCTCCAATGGGAAATCATCTATAGACGGGGATTTTCCATTGCCATGCTTGATTAGCAAAGGGCAAGTAATAAAGATAGTTGTTGCTATGCTGAACACTGCACGGACAGTATTCTCCAGGACCAGCCTTGGATAGCCAATATGAAGAATGAACCATTTCCAATGATCTCAAGATATGGGGGCTTCCATAAATGGGGGATCCCAAATAGCTGGATGGTTTATTTCATGGAAAATCCTATCAAAGAGAATAACGTAGGGGTACCCCATTTTAGAAACCTTGATCTCTCAAGTCTGGACCCCTAGCATGCCATAGCCAAATTTATCTGAATGCAAACGCATGTTGTTGCCCTCATACCCACGCTTCCAAACAAGACCACTTGTCACATTTTGTCCAATCTTCGGCATGTTTTGACTCCCGGATTGGCAAGCCCCAAATTTGGGCAAACTATTACCATTTGGTAAATCAACATGGACCCCGAAAATAACCAATTTTTACTGGAAACTAATCTTCCAACCCTTATCTGCCAGGGTCTATGTTAATTTACTGAAGGGTATTAATAATAGCCATCCTCGTTATGATGTTTTTTGATCCCACTCTGGAGCCCCAAGCGAGAAGACCCACGCAACCACCGTGAATTTATACCTTATAGGCTTATAGGATTGGAAGGTGGGACCCGATCAATCGTACGAAATTTGTGTAGGCAAAAGCAGGCACAAGTTGAAGCTGCAAGCAAAAGTTGGAAATGTGTACAGTAGGACTCAGACAGTCCAAAACTTGGAAGTTTGATGAAGTTTGGATGTTCGCAGCCATGAAAATCAAACTGGAACACCAAAGTTCCAAATCTGGCAAAATCACCTTCCAAATTGTTTTTCAGTATGTAAGAAACATCCACTGATAATCAGACCTGGCAACGTAGGATTTTTTCACAGCCATACATTCCATACTTGGAGCTTACCAACCCTTCAGAAGTTCCGTCCCATTCCCATCATGGAGGTCCTTCACAACTCACAACAAACCCCTGGGTGCCTCATGTGCATAGAGGGCTGCAAGGGAGGGCGGTATGGCGCTGGGTGCTGGCGTTGATGGGTTAGGTTTCTCCTCCTGCAGGCTCGAAGCAACTGGCTAATGATGTCTGGCAACTAACGATGTCTGGCAACAAAACAAATGGTGTGATTTCAACACCTGGCAAAAGTCATTGGGATCATGATGATGACGTGGTTGTTGTTGATGATGATGATGATCATCATCATCATCAGCATCATCCCAAAAATGGTTGACAAGAAAAACTGGTTGAAACCACCAAACATGCTCACCCTGAAATAAAGTGATTTTAGGGTGGTTCCCTTTACCATCATCCATGGTGATGGAGAGATGCTGCAATACCAAGATAATGCCAAATCTTGAGAGTCCTTGATCCTTGTCCCGATCTTGTTTCTGTCTGCACTGAGGGGTCATCGAAAGCAAAATACGAAGTGAATTCAACACAAGACCGCGGATTCTTTCACATGTATACCATATGATCCAATGACCCATCCCACAATAGTTGACAAGCCCCTAGGAGATGCAACAGCCTCTGACTCTGACCCTCAACTAAAGTTGGAGTCCTGAAATCAAGAATATCTGCATACTTTTCTTGGAAATGTCAGGTTTGCAGCAACATGGGTATAAGACTATAATATCTGCATACTTTTCTTAGTGGGTGACCTTTTCTGACTCTTGGGACTTTCACGTTTTGTTCAAATTGCCAGCATCAATGTGTGCTTTAATATCAACACATGTCCCAGGCATATAATTAGCTGGCTACATAGGTGATATCATGTCCCAGGGATCCAACTTAGTCCGCTTCCTTCGCTAGAAACAGCTGCACGTGGCGTGCATGGCTTGCGCGCCACCGCAAACCCGGGGCGTTTAAGGAGCCCTGGGGAAAGCTTCGGATGGCCTGAACGGAGGCAGGGAATGCAGGGATTTTCGATGTGGAATCCTAACCAAATCCTTGTCCTCAGCAATAGGTTCTGATAGTGGTCTTTATTGAAACCATGGTGAACAAATGGTTCTGCAATCTGGAAACCTGGGGGTGCAATTGGGGTTAGTTATGAGTATAGCCATGGTAACAAGCTCTGTACGTTGGGATACAATATAGCCATTACGACTATGGCTATATAATAAATAATAACCAATTAGTTCACTGGAACTGTATCTACCTACTGTTTGGGGATCATATCACTTAGTGACTGGTTGATAACCCCGGTAAGTCCCGGACCTGTTGCTTATCCCCTTTTTCCCAATATGCAGATCAAAAAAACACCGGAAAAAATCTATGAACATGTATCCGGATAAATTCTAGCAATTCACTAGCCCAATGGTACCAAATCTATCCAGATCTATGAACCCAAATGGCACCACATGAAACAACCACTCTCCAGACTTTATCATCAACCAATGAATCAAAAAAAACATGGACAATTCAGCTGTTTTTTTCAGGACGTGGCTTGTGACCCTCGGCCGTACTCTAGACCACTGACAAACCCAAAATCCTGGATTAAATTTGCTCAGAAATAGATTGTTTTTCTCACCCATCCCTAATCTCAGATTGTTGGCGGTCCCCCTAATCATCATGTTAGAATGAATTTTAAAAGTTCAAATGCTACAGTAGTAGGAGAATCAATGCCTGAATGATTCTTTGGCTAGTGATTTCAGGGATTGGCCTCCAGTAAACAAATTATTTGACAGAACATGACATAACTATATAATCTAGTTGTAGATCCTTTGGATGTTTCCAATGCATGGGGTAATTACCGCAAATCATCCAAATGCATGGGGTAATTACCCCAAATCATCCAAGTCATTCGACCATGACTTAGTAACTTGGTATTCAAACATCTTCAAACAACCACGGTGACTTGGGATCACCCATTAAGAACCCCCATGAAACATCATAAAACCAGGATTTTTTTGAACCCAGTGTGTTTTCCGAGCCATCGATCCTTGGGCAAAGCATTTTGCAACTTTTCCAGCAACTCTGCGGGTTGAGTCGCGCTACCTTCCGGCAAGACCTGAGGGGCGCGTGTTGTTCATCGACGCGACGTTGAGTGACCTGTGAAACTCATGTAAACATAGTGTAACAGTGTAACATGCAAAACTATTTCTATCTGATGAAATTGTAGGAGTCACACTCACAGCATACATGAATGCATATTGTATATATATATATTATATTATATTATATATATAAATGTGATTATATATAAATGTGATTGTATATGTGTGTGTATATAAATTGTAGGTACACAATTATACACCTACATCATGGGCAACCCCGAGGCATGGGACAAGAACAAAGAACGTGCCAAGAGAGGCTATGGCAGCTATGAACATTGTCCTGCCCAAGCCCGCTGTCAGCAACGAGAGACGAAGACCAAATCCAACTCGGCATTCCGCTCTGGAACTCCCAAGTAGAAGGCCCCCATGCCTGAGAGTGGTGGATGCCCCATGGCTTTCAGCATCTCAAGGGTTTTTAATTCTCCGAAATGCAACTGTGAAGGTACAGTATATATCCATGTATATCCCAATTTGACCAACGCTTCAATGGTCAGTTTTTCTCTCATCCGGAGGCATCTTGGCCATGGCACGTCGGAGGGATCCCTGTGCCCCCAGGACCTGGCAAAGCTTCAAAATCTCCTCCACGGCTTTTTAGAGAAAATGCTGTCATGGGGACATTTTATTGAGATAACTAATTACCGATAGGGACACACTTCTGTAATGGGAATTCATGGAATATGAATGGGTATGATATACATACATACATACATACATACATACATACATACATTACATATATAACGGTATACATATAGATATATAAGTATGATATAAGCAATAGCAATAATCAAAGGAAATTGCCTGGAGCAGAGGAAACTCCGAGTTACGGAAAACATGTCACATCCTCACTAACCCAGAGATCATTGTCTCCAGTTGGCATGTGCCGTAGAGGTAGTAGAGGCAGTAGAGGTAGACTAGAGGTTTAGGAAATGGGTGTAGAATAGTTTTTGGATGTTTTTGGTATTTTTTTGGCCTCAGGTTTTGGAATTTGTTTTGGTTTTTCTTGGTGCAATTTGCCTTGTATTTGCAACAGTTTGGAACTAGAACCTGTCATTCTGCATGGTATTTGCTACATTTTGGCATGGTCACTTTGCATTTTGCATGGTATTTGCTACATTTGGCAATGTTTGCCTTCCATTTTGCATGGTATCTGCCACATTTTGGCATTTCAACCTTTCATTTGCATGGTATTTGCTACATTTTGGCCAAACATTCATTGCTATAAACCCTCGGCCGTAGAACCCATGATTAAACCCTCGGCCGTGGAATGCAACAACATTGCTATATATATATATATAAACCCTCAGCCGTAGAACCTCGGCATTGCTATGGTTTCTCGGCAATTTTCGGCAAGGACTCAAAAAGTACGGCCTTAGGACTTTTAAAGAAATTTCTTTCAAAAAGTGCTTGCCAAATCGTTTTTGTGCGTGGGCTTCGGGATCCGGTTTTGGAGTTCCAATTTGTGTTGCCGTTGTGTGTAATTCTTTTGTGTTTTGCAACTCAGTCTAGCAGAAAAAGCAGGGAAGAAGAGCGCACGGCTGTGCTGCCTGCGTTTGCCACGCCTCGCTGCATTCCGGTGGCGCGCGCAGCTGTGCTGCTTGCGTGTCCTTGTTCGTTTCGCCTTTCAGGCAGCAGGACTCAAAGCCGCGTGCGGCTGTGCTGCTCACGCGCGCTCTTGACAAATGGCTGCTCGTGACATCACAGATCTTCGCGCACGTGGAAAAAATGCTGCGGCCCAAGCATGTTTGAACGTTCGACCCACAAGTAACAGTCAACAGTCCAGTAGGATTGAATGATAGTACATGGCAGGAGAATGATAACACAGTCGAATGTTGAAAGCATGATCGAATGGAAAGGCCTGAGCAAGAAAGTTTGCAACTGTGTCACTTTGACTGGGCTGAGAAAAAATTGGGCAGGTGGAACTGAGGTGAGATGAGCCAACACGAGTTGAAAGGAGTTGAGAGGAGAAGAGAGAGATCAAAAGAGAGTTGAGGAGAGTCAAGAAGATGTGCACAGAAATGAAAGTCGTTGAAAAGAGTTGACGAGAGGTGAGAAGTCGGTGGAAGAGTTGACAAGTGGTTTCACAATTTGCGACAAGAGGTCAGAAGCCCCGGAAAAGAGCATGGAAGTCTGCCGCTGCTCCTATAGGAAAACCTTGTTTTTGGATCCTATAGCGTTGCACTTCTTAAACCTGGAAACTTCCGCCACCCACCTTGCGCGGGTTCTACTTGTAGTGATAGTGACAACACATAATGGATATCAGGGTGATGTTATTACACATAAATCAATAATCTGATGTTTGGGTTTGTCCAAAACAGGGGGACTGGAAGACCCGAACATATGGCTATCCTGATGGGGAACATGATAATAAACATTGAGATCCAACGATATTTTGGGACAATTCTCAAACATACCCTTGTGGACGTATATTCCTCAGAAGATTACTGCTCTTGCTGATAAATAATCTTGTAGAGCCACATTTGTTCTCCAAGAAATGCCGCACTTCAGGAACCAAATACCATATCTTTTGACAGAAACGCAGCACACTTTCAATAAATACTGCACTTTTTCACGAGACACGATGTTTTCTTATGTTAAAATTCTGTATCTTTTGAACCATTCTTGGACTTGTTCAAGAAAGATCGCTTTTTCTATAGAACTTCACACGTTATTGCCAGGTATTGCTTGCTGACGGCCGAAAAGGTACGGCTGGCAGTTTTCTTTTGGGATGAGTTTGAGCGGATATTCAACGGTATTATTCCATATATGTTTGTACCTCCCTGTGCTTCCCATGTATTCATTCATGGATTCCCATTTGTATTAATATGCACGTGTATTCCATTATTTATATAGTTATCAAAAACGATGCACATGTATAATCATGCATACACTGCATACACCCAAATCTGAAAATTCATGATTAAGATTCAATCAGCCCAAGAGGTGTCCCCAAGGCTCCTTCTCCACTTCTAAGACTTTCACCTCTTCCTCTGGGGTTGGCCTCACTGCCAGCGTCTTCTGCAAAGCCATGGCTGCCATGCTCGCCATTACGGGCCGACTATCAACGACCCACCGGCCCACAGCGCACGACAAGATGTGTATAGTTGTTTTTCCTTGTGCAAGAATTCACACATCTAGATATTAGGTATATATGTGGGTATAAAAATATAGAATCTTAAATGGATAAGCTCATTTTGGGACCAGGTACCCAAAATCATCCTGGGGCTCGCAGAAGAGACCTTGAAACACTTTGACAGGAAGGTGCAACTGGGCAGGTGCAAGTAGCCAGGTGATAATCCATCCAAATCCAAAGTATAGAATGATATGGAAATTTTGATCAACAATCACCCAATGTAGGCAAATATACTATGGATGGTATCAGCGTGCCTACGTAGTTCAGTTCAATAAACCCCACCAGAACACATCAGTAGCTGCCGCCATTGGGGACAAACAAAATCAGTGGTATTGGCATGTGGATGTTTCGGGTGACCTTCTTGAACAGTACCACCCGAAAACCACAAACATGAATAATATGCATGTATATAAATTATATATTGTACAGGTATACAATAATATTATGTATACAGTTTACATCTATGATCATCTATGATTTTATGTAGGTAAAACGTGATGTGTATATATATATATACATGTTTAAACATAGAATGTACGTATATATGTAATACATACAACACACAATATAATATAATATATAGGATATAGGCCGGCTAGTCAAACATAATATTTGCTATTCATGATTATTCAGGCATATATATATATAATATTGTCAACACGGCAACTACGGCGGCTTCAAAACATCCGGCACACCAATCACGCAAACCGGTAACCAAGGCAACAAAAAACTGCGTAGCATATATCGAATTAAACAATATATGAAAATAATGCTATAATTATAGGAGCTAGATTGAGTTGATCACTAGTAGTGAATCAAACTAATCGGGACTTACAAGTTCAAATCCCAAACATCGCCATCACTGAGTATTAAACATGACCATCCATCACTGCCGTCACTGAGTCAATGAGGGGTATTGCCTACAAATGCCCACAGCACTTTCAGATTGAGCCTTCTTCGATGCTGAGGACACTGACGCATTGAACGGGTTTGTCATAGAGCGTCTTGATGGACTTAGTTCGGCTGGCATTGAGCACCTATGGCGACCCAGCAAAAGTTGTGCCAGAAATACGGATGAATAGAGCCGCCCCACAGCAATTGATTTTCTAGAAACCAACACATCTAACCTTGGGGAATCCAACCTGATTTTGCTTCTTCCGGGCAGTTGCCCAAGAAGGCAGTTGTCATCTTACAAAGGGTTGGACGAAATGGATCGCCTTTCACATAGAATATGCGGGGGTTTGCTCTTCCATGAGTCTTGGACCTCTCAACATCTCTCACCTATGTACATGTAACATGTTATTACATGTTCTTACTGGCACCATTTTGCCTGTAAACACGGCAGCCGGTTGACTCGGCGCCCTTGTAAGGGTGACGAATTTGAAATTCTGATTTTTGAGGCTAAGAGACAAAATGCTGGTATTTGCAGGAGTCGTCAAAAAATGTTTGCCACATGGAGATTCATTTCGATTGGCAGGCGTGTGACTCAAGAGTGAAAATTTGCGTTTCGCCTGCGCGGTGACTCGATTTTGCTCTTCAAGGGTCAAAAAGAAGATTAGAAATCTATGATAATCTATGATATGATTTTCAATCATCCGAATCATATCAGGGAGACATTCACTCATCCAGTTTTTTCCTCTTCTCGACGCTTCAGTGCCAGAGCGCTTGTGGCAACGCAGAAGCCACAAACTGCAACAAGGCAGCGTTGTGACGCCATGTCCAGCTGTAGGCCCAAGTGTACCTTTTTTTGTACACTTGTTGATTTTTTTTTGTGGGGCATCGACATAGGTCGCCATTTTTTGAAGTGTTTCCATGTTCCACCCATTTGTTGGGTACCAGCAACAATGGTTCCAATTATAGGATTTACCCCACAAACGACCTCGAAAATGATAAGTCTTAGTCAAGATATTTTGTTTGTGGTTGACTTGGGCCATCTTGAGCCTTTTGTGGGTCTTTGACACAACTGGCTGCAAAACCTCTGGCTCCATCTGCAGTGACAACGCTAGAGCTAGAAATCCAACAAAGGCGCGTCAGAAAGCATGTGCAACATGTCAACAACGGCAACTTGTTCCGTAACGTAAGGGAAGTGCCCGTCAAGAACCTTAATACACCCCCTCCAACCCCCCCTGATGATCATACGACAGCATGCGCAACGTGTACATGATCCGTAAGATAAGAGAAGTGCTCGTCAAGAACGTTAATACACCTCCCCTCCAACCCCACCCCCTGATGATCCTACGACAGCATGTGCAACGTGTGCATGTTCCGAAACATAAGAGAAGTGCCCGTCAGGGACGTTAATACACCCCCCCAACCCCCACCCCCACCCCCTTGATGATCCTACGACAGCATGTGCAACATGTTAAAGACACCAAAAAATCAAATCCTATACTACCTCCATTTCGGAAAGCCTCATTTTTGAAATTTGCAACCCTTCAGAGGGATCGTAAATGGCACATCTCAAAATTGACAACCCTTCCAAGGGCGCCGTATCAGCTGCATGCCATAAACATCCATAAACAACGATTTATATAACAAATCATTGCCACACAAGTCATGAAACCAGAAAAACCATGGGACGGGGTAGGTGACACTGTGTCGATCTATGTTGTAATATCTGTCTCAAAGTTCAAGGTCTTTGGCCCAACCAATTTTGTTGATTTGTTTTTGCACTAATAATCCAATCTTGCTGCTGTTCTTTGCAAAGTCAATACTTTTGCATCTTTTGCGTACCGGTGATTACGGTGATTACTGGTCCAACTGGCAATACCTACGGCTGAATGCTGAACTGACCTCCCCGCTCTGATCATCCGATACCAGCTGCCTATAACTATGAATTCCCACAGCTGCGGCTTACACCAGTTACACCCATATTTTAGTTGATTGATCCCCGTACTTTGATGGCCAAATCAAAAACACGTTTAATTGTGATGGTTCATGATGGTTCATGATGCTTCAATTGCTGAATTTTCGATGGTTAGATTGGCCCTTTTGATGGTGTGTATGAAAATAGGGTAATTATATAAGCACGATTTCAGCCCGCATGTAAACTTTCATAATTCAAGAAATAAGGGAATTACACGGAAATAAGGTTTAGGATATTTGCAACCACTTGTTTCGGATTGAAATCCAGTTTGAAAGGGTTTTGAGCAAATTGTATTGAATCAGGTAACTGCAGCCATCCACATGACTCATTTTGTGAAGACTTTGGGTGACAAACTAGTAGATGTTCACAGCGTAGGTCAAAATAAAGTATGCGCAGAAAAAACAGGAGTCATAAAGAAACAAATGCAGGCACCTAAAAAATCATCCAAAACAAATACTTACAACATCTTACAACAGCTCATTGGACTTGCTCCACAGCAGCAGCTGTTGGTCTTGGGCATGAAAATGGAAATACCCTATATACACTCTTTAATTCTTCAAGTCTGTTCGCTTTTGTTCGAAAATTTGGTTTAACCATGTTCATGCTCATTTTTCTTGGTCTTTCGTTTTTACATGTATGGTATTAAAAAAAAACATATATATTTTTTTGCAGACAGAAACCTTGCCGCCTGCCAACGAAAAATATGTTCTATGAATATCTTTAAAAAGGCCCGCCACAGGCGGCACTTTTGAGCATTTGGATTGTCGTTCAAAGAACATTGTTTCCACGAATTTGAAAGCAATTTAAAACTAGACACTACGAATATGCATTGGATTTTTTAGGATATTGCATTTATTCATGTGTTTCAATGCTTTCATTTTTATATATTACCTTTTTTCCGGAAAGACAATATTTGTCATTTCTTGAAAAACGATGATTATTTTTACAAGTTTATATCTTTTGTATGTTTACTTGGTTTTGCATTGTTTCTATTTTCTATTTCTCTCTATTTTTATTTATTTATCTATGTTTCTTTATTTGATGATTTTTTTGAGGGAAATCTATTTTTCCTTATTTCCGAGGAAATTCCTTAAATTCAAAGGCTGGCCTTGGATTTAAGGAATTTTGATTTGTTTCCACGATTATGTTCAAAAACATGTTGAAAATCAGCGTTTTTTTTCTAAAAAACATCGCGGAAAAAACAAAACACATTAAGTCATTAAGATGTTTCAAAAAAACATTGAAAGTCATTTTTTTAAAAAAATAATCGTGGACAAAATCGAAATTCCTTAAATTCAAGGCCAGCCCTTGAATTTAAGTTTTTTTTCCGCGGAAATAAGGGAACAAATAAACATAAATTCAATAGAAACAAACAAATATATAAATAAAATAATATATAAATATACTGAAAGAAAAACATAAATATTTTAAAAAATGGAATTTAAAAACACGTGTTGTTTTTGTTTAAATGTGTATAGCGTTCTTTTAATTGTTCTCAGATAGATGGAATCAAGTCTTTTTGGCGACGATCCAAACACTGAAAAGTGGCACCTGCGGCGGGCCTTTCTTAAAGATCCATAGAATGTATTTTGTTGAGCAGCCGGCGGCGTTTCTGCCTGCAAAAAAAATAAGGCAAAATTACATTGAAAAAACCAGTAAAAAATGAACAAATAACACGAAATCGGGGTCTCGAAATTAGTTGCGCAACCATTTTTCAGCCAAGGATCCCCGCACATTTGATTTGATGCACTTTGCATATTGCATGCACCTTATTTCCGGGGACAGACCTTAAATACAACCCGCCACCTTATTGACGAAAGTTAACAAGCCCGCAGCTGTCCCAAATCGCGCTGCAACATAAATTTCTAGTTGGGAGACTGAGACACACGCAAATAATCATATGGATGTTGATAAACAATGATAAAATTGATAACCATATATAAAACATTATAAAACATTATAAAGCCATATTAAAACATGATCAAAGCACATCCAAGTTCCAACATTCGCGCCAGGATTGGACCCAGGTCCCGCACGGCCGAGGGTCCGAAATGCGACTGACCCTCCGAATTGATCCCAGCCTCAAGGGTGAGGATCGTCGTGGGAATATTTCTCACTCAATTAATGGGGATTCAATGGTGATGGCGGTGATGGTCAAAAATTCACTTTGGGATGGAGCACAGATATCCACAGATCTTTTTCCCCACATTGACGTGTGGGGTTTTTGTTTTTAGTGCTGTATCCGCTCCTCCTTCCTCCCGCCTGTCCTCCCACTCACACACACACACCTCACTCGTCCAGCATCACTCACACACACATCCCAATCACACACACACACCACACACTCCACACACTCACGCACATCACACTCACACATACATCGCACACACACACATCACTTTTTTTTTACACATCCCACACATACATCACACATGCACACACACACACACTCACTCGCACACATATCCCACACACACGGGACTTGGTGCACTGCAAAGGGGTCGGAAGTACGCCCTGGCGTCCCTCCGGTGTCCCTCACTTACACACACATCCCACACACACCTCACACTCACACACACAATCACAAACGTACATCCCAATCACACACACACACATCATCACACTCACACACGCATACATCCCAATCACACACACACACCACACACATATCACCCTTGGTCTCCGCCGCTCTGCCGGTGCCTTTTGCGTGGCAGGCGCGGGACTTGGTGTCCTTTGGTCTCCGCCGCTCTGCCGGTGGCTTTTGCGTGGCAGGCGTGGGACTTGGTGCACTGCAAAGGGGTCGGATGTACGCCCTGGCGTCCCTCCGGTGTCCCTCCGGTGTCCCT